>ERZ779626.477-NODE-477-length-23674-cov-7.765612_pt1 | contig 23674 bp, 16 predicted proteins | sample MGYA00514209_ERZ779626 | MGnify/ENA primary metagenome ERZ779626 (study PRJEB29562, sample SAMEA4376713) | mouse gut metagenome | isolation source: Cecum | study: EMG produced TPA metagenomics assembly of the A DSS colitis mouse model was used to assess the...
GATTGGCCTATGCTTTTTAGCCAACCCCAGAATTCTCCCGTCCACTTCGTCCCTACGCAGGGCATTGTCGCCCTGCCTCAGGAACGTGGCGGCTCTATGCTTCGCGGCCGATCCTGAGGGGATGCTTGGAGTGGCGGAGTTTATGGACATCAGAGGAGATATCCGGTATCAGGGCGGGAATTTTGACCTGATCTTCGGTCTGGATCCCAAGAGATACATCAATTGGGCTGGCGGAAAGAGACTCATGGAAATTCTGAAAGCGCAGTTTCAGCGCAACAGACAGACTTTCATGGTGGGAATGGAGGAGGCCGATTTTGATACCTATAACTTGATGTCCGCTATGGTAAAGGAGCTGGATCCTAGCGCTTACGCGGAGAGGAAGGATAGGGAGTCTTCAAGACAGCAGGGGAAGGTGGTCGGGAGGTTCGTAGAGATAGTGGAGCCCATTGCGAAAAGCGACGTGAAAAGCTATCTGACGGGAGAGGCCGGGATCGAGACCCTCTACGCCTGCGAGAACAGCCTGATCCAGAAGGACAGCTGGAGGCTGTCCCAGCAATGGCAGATTCTGGAGAGTTATCAGAAGCGCTACGGCAATGATGATTTCAGCGTCAGGTGCGAGATTGTGCTGATCATCTGCAGATGCTTCGCCCGCACCTCCTATCTGGTAAAAGGCGGAAAGCTGGACGAGAAAAGGACGGAAGAGCTGTTCGATAGGGTGAACAAGGCGGGGCTGGCCCTCAGAAGCCAGCTGGACGCCTATTCCGATATGTGGGAGGCCTTTTATTCGGAGGAACATAAAAAGAACCTCAGCGCTGCCGCGAAAAAGATATTCCGGAAGTATCTGGAGGAGAGGCCGGAGGAGATGACAACTGCCTTCCGGAATGCCGCAAGCACGGGCAGGAGCTTCGGCATTATGGTGCTGGGGGAAGATCCTCTGGATTATAAGGATGTGATTCTGGGTTTTGCGCAGGACAGCTCAAAAGCGGTGAAAGAGGAGCTGCTGCAGGTGCTTTATGAGAGAAAGGAATGGGAGGAGGACATCCAAAAGCTCCTTGCCTCCAAAAAGGCGGCAGACAGAGAGGTAGCAATCCGGGTTCTGGCAAAATGGGACGATCAGAAGTACAAGCCGGTATTTGAGGCCGCTCTGGAAAAGGAGAAGAACGGCAAGGTGAGAACTCTGCTGGAGACGGTTCTGAAGGTGGAGGGAGGCGAGAAGGCCGGAGGAAGCGCCCTGACGCAGGAGGATCTGGTGAAGGAGATGCATAAGGGGGGCAAGAAGAGGGCTCTTGCCTGGGCCTATGAGACACCCTTCTCCAAGGTACATAAAAAGACCGGGGAGGAGGCGTCGGAGGAGTACCTTCAGGCTATATTCCTCTGTTATTCCTCCATGTCGCCTCTCGGAGTGAGCCCCGGTGCAAAAACCCTTGCGGAGGGGCTGAAAGAACAAGAGCTTGCCGTCTATGCCAATGAGCTTTTTGACAAATGGCTGGAAGGGGGAGCGGAGTCCAAGAAGCGGTGGGTGCTTTATGCCGCCGCCATCCACGGGGGAGCGGATATTGTCAACAAGCTGCAGCACCAGATTCAGGAGTGGCCTCAGGCCGCCAGAGGCGCCATAGCCTCGGAGGCAGTGCAGGCGCTGGCTCTGAACCCTCTGCCGCAGGCCCTTCTGGTGGTGGACGGCATCGCCCGGAAGTTCAAGTTCAAGCAGGTCCGGGCCGCTGCAGGGAGCGCGCTGGACTTCGCCGCCTCCCAGCTGGGCATTACCACCGAGGAGCTTGCGGACAGGATCGTGCCCAATCTGGGCTTTGACGAGAACATGGAGCGCACTTTTGACTATGGCGGACGGAAGTTTACCGTGACCATCACCACGGCGCTTGAGATAGAGGTCTTCGACGAGAGCGGCAAGAAGCTGAAGAACCTTCCTGCGCCGGGAAAGCGGGATGAGGAGGAGAAGGCAGCTGCGGCATACGAGGAATTCAAGCTGATGAAGAAGCAGATGAAGGTCACGGTGTCCAGCCAGAAGATGCGCCTTGAGATGGCGCTGTCCACCGGGAGGCTGTGGAGCGTGGAGGCTTGGAGAAATCTGTTCGTGAAAAATCCCGTCATGCACCAGTTTGCCATCGGACTCATATGGGGCGTCTATGAGAACCATGAGCTGGTGAACAGTTTCCGGTACATGGAAGACGGCTCCTTCAACACGGAGGACGAGGAGGAATTCCAGCTGCCTGAGGAGCAGAACATGCTCATCGGACTTGTGCACCCCATCGAGATGACGGAGGATTCCCTGAAGACTTGGAAGGAGCAGCTGGAGGACTATGAGATCGCCCAGCCCATCGAGCAGCTGGACAGACAAGTGTACTATAGGACGCAGGAGGAGCAGAACGAAAAGAGTCTGGAGCGGTTCGGCGGCGTGATCGTGAATGATCTGTCCCTGAGCGGCAAGCTTCTGGCCATGGGATGGTATCGCGGCTCCGTGCAGGACGGGGGAGGCTTCTATAGTTATTACAGAGAGGACAAGGAGCTTTCCATGGGGGTTGAGCTTCATTTCTCCGGCAGCTTTGTAGGCGGCTTCAACGAGGACGTTACGGTCTATGAGACCAGATTCTATAAGACGGGGGGCGCCGACGGAGAAGGCGGAATCAAGAGGGGCAGTTATGTCTATGATGAAGCCAATGACAGCAATTCCTGCTTCCTGAAGGAGGTGCCGGAGCGGTACTTCAGCGAGGTGGTACTTCAGCTTTCCCGGGCTACGGCAGCCAGCAAAGAAAGAAATGAAAACTGGAAGAAGAAAAAATAGCTTTAATCAAGACCGGGGCCGGATTCTGTTTCATACGGAATCCGGCCCCGGCCTTCGCTTGTGCTTGTTCATGACAATTTAGGCTTGCAAAGCGCGGCTTCTATTGTTTTACAGCTGTGAAAAGACCTCGCCTATGGGCGCTTGTATCAGCAGATCCGCATGGGCGTCTTTGGGGGTGGGTGCCTTGTTTATCACTACGAGCTTATGGCCGTTGAAGTAATCGATGAGCCCTGCGGCGGGGTATACGGCCAGAGAGGTGCCTCCGATGATCAGCACTTTGGCCTCCCGGATATACCTCACGGCGGCGTTGATGGTATTCTGATCCAGCCCTTCCTGATACAGCACTACATCGGGCTTTACGGGGCCATTGCACTTCTGGCATCTGGGCACGCCTGAGCTGTTTCGGATGTAATCCAGATCATGGAACTGGCCGCAGCTCTCACAGTAGTTGCGCAGCACGGAGCCATGGAGCTCCAGAACGGTCTTGCTGCCTGCCGCCTGATGCAGGCCGTCGATGTTCTGGGTGATCACTGCCCGGACCTTTCCCTGAGCCTCCAGCTGGGCCAGCTTCAGGTGGGCCGCATTGGGGCTGGCGTCCGGAAACAGCATCTTATTGCGGTAGAAGCGGTAGAATTCTTCGGGCCTGCGCCTATAGAAGGTATGGCTCAAAATGGTTTCCGGCGGATAGTCATACTGCTGGTGGTACAGCCCGTCCACACTGCGGAAGTCCGGTATGCCGCTTTCTGTGGACACCCCTGCCCCGCCGAAAAATACGATGTTGTCATGGCTTTCCACAATGGTTTTCAGCTCATTGATCGCTTCCTGATAATCCTTCATCTTGTTCCCTTCCCTCTTTTCGCTTTTTCGATGATGTGTTGTTTGTTGTGCCGTGAGCGGGACAGCCCGGAGGACATGCACGGGTTATTCCATGGGCCCGGCTCTTTTTTGATATTTTATCACAGCGGCCATGCCTCCGCAACTTTTTTGCTTCTACCGGTTTTCCAGCCGGTAGGCGGTGGGTGTGACGCCGCAGCGCTTCTTGAAAAAGGCGGTGAAGTGATGGTAGTCCGGAAAGCCGAGATGGTTGGAAATTTCCTGCACCGTCATGGAAGTCTGACGCAGCAGGTTCATGGAGATCTCCAGACGCAGGGACAGATAATAGTGGTAGGGGGAGATCTGGTATTCCTTCCGGAACAGATCGTTGGCTCTGGAACGGGAGAGATGAACATGGGCTGCGATCTCTCCGATGCTCAGGGCATGGTTTAAGTTCTGCTCAATGAAGCATTTCATGGCGAAGGCCGGGGAGTTTTTCTCCTGATCCCGGATCAGGGCGTTTGAAAACAATTGGATGTGGTGGTGGAGGAAAAGGGCCAGATCGTTTTTGCAGTGAACGGGATCTGTCTTCATAGCCTCCAGAGCCAGTGAGAGATATTTGCTGTCCCGGAAATTCCGTATATAGCAGTTGGTGTTTAGACGGTAGTCAGAGAGCAGATGCTGCACCAGCATTCCCCGGGCGTTGAGCCATATTTTGGTCCAAGGATCCAGAGGGTCGGAATAATAGTGGTGATAGGTGCAGGGATGGAGGATGTAGGCGGCTCCGGGGCCTAAGGATACCTTTTCTTCGTTGAAGTAGATGTAGCCGCGCCCGTTTAGAATGTATTCAAATACATAATGATCCCCGTTGGGGCGCATGATATGGTAGTTGGGGTCCGCAAAGGTGATGCCTGAGGAAAAGGGCGAGAACTCAGAGGTGCTGGGGCCCAGATAGAAATAATGCTCCTCTCTTGCCGTTCTGTAGATATCTGCCATGGCAGCCTCCTGATCTTGTGGTATTTTAAAAAGTCAACTGTATTTGTATAAATTATATAATAGATACGTGAAGATGCAACTATATTTGCTCAAAAAGCATAAAAATAGGTGTTTTTTATACATATGTAGGCTGAATTTGACCAGACTATTTTGGAAAAACCATTATAATATAGCATAGTAGCAGCAAACAGAGGAGCTGCAGCAGTGTGAAGGCGAAGAATAAGCAGCATAGTGGATTCCGATTATACAAAAAGAAGGGGAAAGCATATGAAATTGCATACAGTGCCAAGGCCGGAACATCCCCAGCCCCAGATGCAGAGAGAAGACTGGACGAATCTAAACGGGGAGTGGGACTTCTACATAGATTACGGAAACAGCGGAAGAGACAGAAAATTGCATGAAAATTCGGATTTTCCGGACAAGATCATTGTGCCATTTTGCCCGGAAAGCAGGCTCAGTGGAATAGAGCACAAGGATTTCATGCCTGCGGTGTGGTATCATAGAAAGCTGATGTTAAAAAAAGAACTGGACGGGACAAGGCTCCTGCTCCATTTCGGCGCAGTGGACTATGCCTGCAGCGTCTGGGTGAACGGCAGGCTGGCCGGGGAGCATCGGGGCGGTTACTCCTCCTTTTGGTTTGACATAACCTATCTGGTGCGGGAGGGGGAAAACGATCTGGTGGTAAACGCCAGAGACGATCTAAGGTGCGGGCTGCAGCCCAGAGGCAAGCAGAGCGCGGGATATTTTTCGCAAGGCTGCGACTACACCCGAACCACGGGGATCTGGCAGACTGTGTGGCTGGAGAGGGTTCCCGCAAACCATATCCGTTCCCTGCAGTACTATCCCAATATTGGGGAGAACCGGCTTACCGTCAAGGCGAAGGTGCAGGGGCGGGAAAGGCTGGAGGTTAGAGCCTTCTATGAGGGAAGGGAATGCGGCAGAGGACAGGCGGAGGGAAAGGGGCAGGTGGTGGCCCTGACCTTAGACTTGACGGAGTCCCATCTGTGGGAGCCGGGACAAGGCAGGCTGTACGATCTGGAGCTGACCTACGGGGAGGACAAGGTCAAAAGCTATTTCGGCATGCGGGAGCTTCGCATAGAGGGCGACAGATTTTTGATCAACGATAGGCCTGTCTTTCAAAGGCTGGTGCTGGATCAGGGGTTTTATCCCGGAGGGATCTACACGGCTCCGTCGGAGGAGGATCTGGAGAGAGACATCCGTCTCTCGCTGGCGGCAGGGTTCAATGGGGCCAGACTGCATCAGAAAATCTTTGAGCCCAGATATCTGTATCTCTGCGACAAGCTTGGGTACTTGGTCTGGGAGGAGCATGGCTGCTGGGGGCTGGACTACAGCAGGCCAGAGGCGCTGAAAGCTTTTCTGCCTGAATGGATGGAGGTGCTGGAGCGAGATTTCAACCATCCGGCCATTATAGGGTGGTGCCCGTTTAACGAAACCTGGGACTGCGACGGGAGAAAGCAGGATGAAGATCTGCTGCGGGTGGTATATCAGGCCACCAAGCTGTATGACGATACCAGACCCTGCATCGATACCAGCGGAAGCTATCATGTGATCACGGATATCTACGATCTCCACGATTATGAGCAGGACCCGGAGAAGCTGGCGGAGCATTATGCCCTGTTCGGAGCCGGCGGGGATCTGCGGGATACCCATCCCCACCGCCAGACGCCCGTGAAGGGGATTCCGGTGATGATCAGCGAGTACGGCGGGATCCGCTGGGATGAGGGGACGGCAGGGGAGAGGGACTGGGGATACGGGGAGACGCCCCAGACCCCGGAGGAGTTTCTTGGCCGCTACAAGGGCTTGACGGAGACCCTTTTGAACAATCCCCATATGTGCGGCTTTTGCTATACCCAGCTCTATGATGTGGAGCAGGAGGTCAACGGTCTCTACACCTACGACCGGGAGGCGAAATTTGACATGAGTCTGTTTAACGCCATCAACGGCAGGAGGGCCGCCATTGAGGACCGGGCAGGAGAATGAATGGGATCTGACGGATATGCTTGTAAGGGAAAGGCCCGCAGGAACGGGCGGAAGGAGCTGATGCGATGAGAGAGAAGTGGTTGCGGATGGAGGAGGCCATGGAGAGAGAGGTGAAGGGCAGGAAGGCGGGAGTGCTGTTCTCGGCAGCTCTGTGCGCTCTATGCCTATTGCTTTCCCTTCCCTTTGTGAGCTGGATTCGGCTGGTGAATATTTCGGCCTTGTTTTCCCGGATGGGAATCACCCGGGAAATGGCAGCAGAGCTGTATCAGAGCTACGGCATTTTCAATCTGTTGAGCTTCGTGGAGAAGGGAAAACAGGGAGCGCTGGGGCTATATGCCATGATTTGCTTGCTTCTGCTGCTGGCAGTCTGGTATTTCCAGCTGAGCTATCTCTGGAGGGTGCTTCGGAACAAAAAACACAAAAACGGCAATCTGGGCCTATATGTCTGCGGCCGGGCCGCCACGGTTTTAGCCATCCTTCTGGCGGCGGCCAGTCAGGGCTTTGTGTTCTTTGCCAATGCCACATACGGCATGAAGGGCTTCTTAGCTTCCCCGGTCATTTATCTGGTGGCGGCGCTGTCTGCGCTGGCCTATGGGATGATCAAGAGGATGGAGAAGAGGGAGAGGCTGCTCTACCATGAGCATGGCCTGCTGAAGGAGCTGCGCAAGAACTGGGTGCTGTTTCTGATGCTGGTTCCCACATTCGTGTACTTCCTGATCAACAGCTACCTTCCCATGGTGGGCGTGTACTATGCCTTTACCAACTTCAATTTCCGGGACGGGCTGTGGGCCAGCCCCTTCGTGGGATTTAAGAATTTCGAGTTTTTGTTCAAGGGCGACTTGGTCCGCCTGATCAGGAATACGGTTCTGTACAATGTGGCATTCATTCTGCTGGGCAATCTCACCCAGATCTTCTTTGCCATACTGGTGAGTCAGGTGCTGGGGAAATGGTTCAAGAAGATCACCCAGACCTTGATGTTCATGCCCTATTTCGTGTCCTACGTTCTGCTGAAGGTGCTGGTGTACAATATGTTTGAATATGATTACGGCGTGATCAACAGCCTGATCACAGCCTGGGGGGGCACCAAGATCGACTTTTACAATACCCCGGCGTATTGGCCCATGCTGATTATTCTATTCAATTTGTGGAAGGGCGTTGGCTATGGCATGGTAGTCTACCTGGCATCCATCATGGGAATCGACGGAGAACTCTACGAGGCCGCCAGAGTGGATGGGGCAAATGTCTTTCAGCAGATACGCTATATCACCATGCCGCTCTTAAAGCCCACCTTCATCATTCTGCTGCTGTATTCGCTGGGGGGAATCATGCGGGGGCAGTTCGAGCTGTTCTACCAGATGGTGGGAACCAACGGCATACTCTATAGGGTCACGGACATCATAGACACCTATGTGTACCGCATCACTATGACGCAGCCCCTGAGCATAGGGCTGGGCACGGCGGCGGGCCTTTATCAATCGGTGTTCGGGCTGGTGGTTGTTGTGGCCACCAACTGGCTGATCAAACGGAAGAACGAACAGTATGCGCTGTTTTAAAGGAGTGAAGATGAAGAGTAGAAAATCCCGGATCAAAAAATCAAAATCCATGATTGTGTTTCAGTGTATGGCCTGCACGCTGCTGACGCTGGGAGCAGTGATCTGTGTGGTACCCTTCCTGCTGATCCTTTCAGGTTCGCTGTCGGACAACGCCGCGATCTTAAGGGAGGGCTACAGCCTGCTGCCGAGGAGCTTTTCGCTGGCTGCATACGAGACAATCTTTAAAGCGCCGGAGGAGATTCTGCAGGCATATAAGATGACCATATTTTATACCGTGGTGGGCACCTGCGTGGGGCTGGCCATGATTACCCTGACATCCTTCGTGATTTCCCGAAAGGAGTTCAAGTACCGCAATCAGGTCTCTTTCCTGATATATTTTACAACTCTCTTCGGCGGGGGGCTGATTCCCTGGTATCTGATGTATACCAATGTGCTGAACATGAAGGGCACCACCTTCCCGATCTGGTTCCCCGGAGTCATGAGCCCGTTTTTAGTGGTTCTCATGCGGACCTTCATAACGGACAGCGTGCCGGACGCCATCACGGAGTCCGCAAAGCTGGACGGGGCGGGGCAGTTCACCATCTTCTACCGGATTGTGCTGCCTGTGCTGGGGCCCGGACTGGCCACGGTAGGATTGTTTCTGGCATTGGGGTATTGGAACGACTGGTATCGCTCCTCCCTTTTCTCCACCAGCCAGAAGACATGGGAGCTGCAGTTCTACCTGAGCAATATGCTGAACATGAGCGCCAGCTTAAAGCAGATGGCCCAGAGCGCAAACATTCCCGTGGCGGACATGCCCACTCAGGCCGTGAAGCTGGCCATGGCGGTGGTAGTGACGGGGCCGGTGCTGCTGTTCTACCCCTTTGTGCAGAGATTTTTTGTCTCCGGCATCACGGTGGGGGCAGTGAAGGGATAGGATAAAGATGATTATGCCTGCGGAGCGGGAAAATGAGGACGGGCAAGGGGCTGAAGGCCATGGGAGAAGGGAACGCAAAAGCCTGCGGGCGGCAAAATGATGTGCTCATGGGGACAAAGCGAAGAGGACTGTGCCGCAGATTTGGGGGATATGAAAGCGAGAGCTTTGATATAAAAGAAACAACCATTTCACTTTCTACTTAAAAAGGAGGACTTTTATGAAAATGAAGATGCTGAAAAAGAAACTGTTATGCCTTGCCATAGCGGCGGTGATGACGGCGTCTAATGCTGGCTGCGGCAAGGGGCCCAGCGCGGCGGACGCCATGGATGACTCCCAGAGCCAGCCTGCGGTGAAGGATTCGGAGGAGAAGGATCAGCAGGAAAATACGGGCTCGGATCAGGCTTGGGAGCCTGAAGAGCTGGACACTTCGGAGCGGGTGGATTTCATCATCTATGAGCTGGGGGATGCGCCGGCGGATCTGGACTTGGTGGAGGAAAAGATCAATGAGATTCTGCTGGAGAAGGTGAACGCCACGCTGGAATTCCAGTTCAGCACATGGACGGACTGGCAGAATAAATACAATATGCAGCTGACCACGGGCGGGGTCGACCTGATCTACACGGCCAACTGGGCCGAGTACGGAAAGCTTGCCAGCAGCGGCGCGTTCGTGTCCTTGGACAATCTGCTGGACAAGGTCTCTCCGGGAGTGCGGGAGCTTTTGGGGGAGGATGTCCTGAACCAGTGCAGGGTGGGCGGAGAGCTCTATACGATCCCCTGCAACTATATGGAATATACCTGCAACGGCATTCTGTACCGGGAGGATCTGCGGAAGAAATATGATCTGCCGGTGCCGGATTCCTTGGAGAACATGGAGGCCTATCTGGCCGGCATCAAGGAGAAGGAGCCGGATCAGCCCCTTTTGACCGAGGTTGCGGCTCAGGTTCTGAACTTCAAATACCCTTGGGTCACCTTTGCGGGGCTGCCCTACGGCTTGTCCATCAATCATGACACGCCCGCCCAGATTGATGACTATTGGTTTTCCGACGACTTTGTGGACGATATGAAGCTGATGAAGAAGTGGGCGGACATGGGATTCTGGTCCCGCAGTATTTTGGGCAATGATAACGAGTCTCAGGACGGCGCCTTTGAGAACGGGCTGGCCGTCATGTATGTCAGCGGTTACAATCCCAGCAAGGCCATGAGCGTGAAGGAGACTCTGGCAAAGAGCCATCCCGACTGGGAGGCGGAGTTCATAGCCTTCGGCCAGACCAACGGCGTCATTTACCCCGCCAACATGCAGACCAACGGCACGGCTATTGCGAAGGACTGCAAGAATCCGGAGAGGGCCATGAAGGTCGTGGAGCTGCTTTTGACGGATCCTGAGCTGAATGCGCTGGTGATGTACGGCGTGGAGGGAGTTCACTATGAGCTGGACGAAAAGGGAGTCTATCATAATCTCAGCGAACGCTTTACTTATGAGGGCATGAATACATGGAATTTCCGCAATAAGGAAATCATGCTTTCCTCGGAATCCTCCGTGGAGCTGAACAAGCTGTTCGGGGAGTATGAGGAGATGGGCGCAAAGATGAAGTATCCCAACACGGACATTTTCGGCGGCTTTACGGGGGACACTTCAGAGGTCGTCACAGAGGACGGGGCAGTGGCCAATGTGCTGCAGGAGTATCTGGGGCCCCTGCAGGCCGGAATGGTTGACGATGTGGATGCGGCCATAAAGCAGCTGCGGGACAAGCTCACCGAGGCCGGGGTTGAGACCTGCCGGGAGAACTTCAAGAAGCAGTGGCTGAAATACTGCGAGGAGTATGGATATCAATAAGTCTTGTACGGCACACGGCTGGCGCTTCGGGGTCAGCCGTGTTACCTATATGGCGGAGAGGAGAATTATGTATAAGGAAACGGAAAAGGACGGTTATGTCCTGATAGAGAATGAGGGCGGCAGAACGTTGGGGATTGCCAAGGAGAGCAGGGTAAATATAATCTGCCGGGACGGCTTGGCCTTCAAGGATTTTTTGGGGACGGGGCAGCTGGCGCCCTATGAGGACTGGCGGCTCTCTCCCAGAGAACGGGCGGAGGATTTGGCAGGCCGCCTTTCCATAGAGGACATTGCAGGACTGATGCTGTACAGCTCCCACCAGAATCTTCCTGCCGGGTCCGGACAGGGAACCTACGGCGGAAGGCCCTATTCGGAGGCAGGGGCAAGGCCTTGGGATCTGACGGACCAGCAGAGGGAGTTCGTGGTCAGGGACGGCGTGCGGCATGTTTTGCTCACGGGCTTGGAGAGCGTGGAGACGGCAGTGCGATGGAACAACAGCATTCAGGCTCTGGCGGAGAACACGGGCTTCGGGATTCCGGCAAACAACAGCTCCGACCCCAGACATAGCATAGCCTCCGGGGTGGAGTGGAAGGCATGGTCCAAAGAAGGGGTGTCCGACTGGGCCAGCGGCCTTGCCATGACGGCGTGCTTCGACCCTCAGGTGGTGAAGGATTTCGGCAGGGCAGCGTCCAGAGAGTACCGTGCGCTGGGGATCGCAACGGCGCTTTCCCCACAGATTGATCTGGGGACGGAGCCGAGATGGCTGCGGTTCGGTGATACCTTCGGGGAGAATGGGGAGCTCACCGCCCTGATGGCTCAGGCGTACTGCGACGGCTTTCAGACCACTCAGGGAAGTCCCGACGGCTGGGGGGATGAAAGCGTCAATACCATGGTGAAGCACTTTCCCGGAGGCGGCCCCTGCGAGGGCGGCAGGGACGCCCATTACGCCTACGGGAAGTATGCGGTGTACCCCGGGGACAATTTCAAAGAGCATTTGAAGCCCTTTCTGGAAGGGGCGTTTCGGCTCAAGGACGGGACAAAGTGCGCCAGCGCGGTGATGCCCTATTATACCGTCAGCGTGGGTCAGGACAAAAAATACGGGGAGAACGTGGGGAATTCCTTCAGCCGCTATATCATCACGGATCTGCTCCGGCAGGAGGCGGGCTTTGACGGGGTGGTGTGTACGGATTGGGCGATCACCCATCCGGAGGGCGGCATGAGACAGAGCCGGGGAAAGTGCTGGGGGATGGAGACCGCCACGGACGCGGAGAGGCATTTGAAGGCTCTGGAGGCAGGGGTGGATCAGTTCGGCGGGAATCAGGATGCGGAGCCTCTTCTGGAGGCATTCAGGATGGGCTGCGCAAAATACGGGGAGGAGGCCATGGACAGGCGCATGAGGCGCTCTGCGGTGCGCCTGCTTCTGAACATGTTCCGCACGGGACTCTTCGAGAATCCCTATCTGGATCTGGAGGAGTCTCTGGGGGTTGTGGGCAAAGAGGAATATATGCGGCAGGGCTATGACTCCCAGCTGCGCTCCGTGGTGCTTTTGAAAAATAAGGGCCATGTGCTGCCGCTTTCCCCGAGGCGGGAGGATGGGAGCCCCAGAAAGGTATACGTTCCTCGACGCCATATCCGGGAGACCAGAAGCTTTGACGGCGACATTGTTCCGGAACGATATCTGACCCCTGAGGGCAAGGCCGAGGCCGGAAAGTATTACAGCTTGGTGGATACGCCGGAGGAGGCCGATGCAGCTATCTGCTTTGTGGAATCTCCCATATGCTGTCCCTACAGCGAGGAGGACAGAAGGGCGGGGGGAAGCGGTTATCTGCCAGTGACGCTCCAATATCGGCCTTATGTAGCGGAATATGCGCCTAAGGAGAGTCTGGCGGGGGGCGACCCTCAGGAGGATTTCACCAACCGCGGCTATTATGGGAAATGGAACACCGCCGCCAACGAGGAGGATCTGGATCTTGTCTTGCATGCCAGAAGGAAGATGAAGGATAAGCCGGTGATCGTGGTGCTGGAGATGAAAAATCCCGTGGTCATGGGGGAGATGGAGCCTTATGCGGATGCGGTAGTGGCGGAGTTTTGCGTCTCGAAAAGGGCGGTATTGGAGGTGATCTGCGGATCCTTCCAGCCCACGGGCCTTCTGCCCCTGCAGATGCCCAAGGACATGAGAACCGTGGAGGAGCAGAAGGAGGATGTGCCCTTTGACATGGAATGCTATGTGGACAGTGAGGGACATCGCTGGGATTTCGGCTTCGGTATGAACTATTCGGGAGTGATCCGGGATGAGAGAACCAAGAGATGGGGAAAGGATGAGACATGAAAGCGGTATATGAGGGAATTGCGGACGAGATGATCCGCTTGGTGGAGAGGGAGCAGCTGAAGGACCAAAGCTTGTGGCGGCTGGTCACGAAGCAGTTTGAGGGAACGCCGGACGATGGGGATCACGGCTGGCGGGGAGAGTACTGGGGAAAGCTCATGCGGGGAGCCTGCATGACATGGCAGTATACAAAGGACGAGGAGCTTTACGCCATTCTCACGGAGGCGGTGAAGGGGCTTTTGGCGGCGCAGGAGGAAGACGGCAGAATATCCACCTACAGCAGGGAAGAGGAATTTCAGGGCTGGGATATCTGGTGCCGGAAATATGTGCTGCTGGGCCTGCTGCATTTTTATGAGATCTGTCAGGAGCCATGGCTGAAGACTCAGGTTCGGGAGGCGGCAGGAAGGCATCTGGACCGGATCATAGACAAGATCGGAGAAGGGAATGGGAAAAAGAGGATTACATTGGCTTCGGACGCATGGCGGGGAATCAATTCCAGCTCCATTCTGGAGCCGGTGGTATGGCTCTATATGCTGGAACCCAAAGAGCGGTATCTGGAATTTGCAGATTACATCGTGAAGAACGGAGGAGCGGAGGGATTCGACATTTTTCAGGCGGCCTATGAAAATAGGCTTTGTCCCTATGAGTATCCCGTGGTGAAAGCCTATGAGCTCATGTCCTGCTTTGAGGGCCTATTGCTCTATGCGCAGGTGAAGGGGGACGAGCATTGGAGGCAGGCGGTGATCCGTTTTGCGGACAGACTTCTGGAGTCGGAGGCCACGGTGGCAGGGGGATCCGGCTGCCATCATGAGCTTTTCAACCACTCGGCGCTGATGCAGACAGGAACAAAGTATGACGGGCTGATGCTGGAAACCTGCGTCACGGTCACATGGATGAAGCTTATGTGGAAGGTATATTTGACCACGGGCGACATGAGATATCTGGAGGAGGTGGAGCGGTCCGCCTTCAACGCGCTGTATGGCGCGGTGAACACGCAAAACAGCGCCTGCGGGCCTGAGGCCACCTTTGACGAGCCTCATTACCGGAGTGTATATCATAGGGCTCTTGCCGAAAACGGAGGCAGAGGGCAGATATTTGACAGCTACAGCCCGCTTCGCAGGGGGATCCGGGGACGGGCCGTGGGAGGGTTCAAAAGCATGGAGGAGGAGACGGCGTACTGCGGCTGCTGTATCGCCATAGGGGCTGCGGGAGTGGCGCTGGTATCTCAGGCGGCAGCCGGAGATTCGGCGGGGGAAGCCGGGCCGGTGCCTCAGAGGGCGGTCGGAGATTTGGTGGGAGAAGCCGGGCCGGCATCTTGGAGGACAGCCGGAGATCCGGCAGGGGGAATCGCTTTGAATATTTACCTGCCGGGGAGGCTTCGGACGAGAGCGGGGGAGACTGCGGTGGAGCTTTCCGTGGATACCGCATATCCTATGGAGGGAGAAGTTTCCGTTCTGGTAAAGACAGATAGGGAGGTTTCTTTTCCCATAACGCTCCGCATTCCCTCCTTTGCGGAGTCTTGTCAGGTCTTCGTCAATGGGGTGGAGCAGGAAAAAGTCCGGGCAGGAGCATTCCTGCGGCTTTGCCGGCGCTGGAAAACGGGGGACCGCATCCGCTTGTCCCTATCCTATGGTCCCCGGCTGGTCTACGGTATGGAAAATCCGGAGGATCATGGCAGCAGCCGTCATGTGGCGGTGCTGTATGGGCCGCTGGCGCTGGCAAGGGACCGAAGACTGGGGGAAGTGGGAGGGTCTGTCCGGGTGGGAGACGGGAAGGTTTCGGCCCATAGGCTGGAGGACGTAGAAATTCCTTGCCAGTGCGGTTTCTCCGTGGGCTTAGGAGGGGAAGAATTTGCCATGGTGGACTATGCATCTGCGGGCAAGACATGGGGACAAGATTCCGCAATGGAAGTGTGGATGCCGGTGAAGGGCCGCTGACGATGCGGCCCCAAAAGGCTGACCGGACAGCTTCACCACCGTTCCGGATCCGTTAGGGCGGCGTTTCCGTGCCTTTCGGGGCGTACTGGTGGAAATACTGCCGTTCCGAACCGGGAAGCCGCAGTGTGGGCATATGATTGCCTTGTCGCTGATCTGGTCGGAACATTCCGGGCATTGTATGAGTGCCATATGGATCACGCTCCTATCTGTAAAAATGGGTATAAAAAATACACATGTACAGACAAGTGCATCGATGGTATAATAGGCTTGGTTGAGGGGTATTATACCGGCATCCGTCCGTATAGTGTCCTGACGGTTCCTATTGCTGCAGGAGCCGCTTTTGTGCTTGACGGTTCTCTATTTATGGGATATAATATGCTTAACAAGAGAGCCAATGGCTAGAGTACACCTAGCCGCCGGCAAATTATCAGTGCAAAAATAGCGCCTTACTTTACCAGAGCGAGGGCGCTATTTTTTGCGTACAATGTAAACAACAAGAGTTATCACAGCGCAAAGCATAATTACGAACTGAATCAAATCAGAGTATGTAACCATTGGCACCAGCTCCCTTCCTTTAGTGTCCGGCAGCTGACATAATCGCCCCATTGGCTCCCTTGATAAGCATATTATATTGTCATGGTTCAGATGAAGGACATTTGTCCGCCAGTACGGCAGCAGGGATTCTGAATCAGTACCGGCAACCAAATGGGCTTAAGGTGCTGCTGCTCCGGAATGGGACACCCCTGCCAGAGGTCTCCCCGATGGGGATACCCCTGCCCTGATTCAGGGTACACCTGCCGGTTATTGCAGGCACCCATTTAGAAGCTTATCAAGTCCTATTAAATAGTCGACAGATATACCAAAATAATCAGCCACCATACCGGCGCTGTTCCATAAAAACATGTGCTTTATACGAGTACAGAATGGGACACAGACCTAGAGGCGGAGAAGATACCGCCGAAGATGATTCAGAGTGAAAAACCTTAGCTAGGAGGGGGTTTTTCAGCAAGGAGGTGCTATTCATGAACACTGGGTTTCATTAAAACATGGAAAAGGGCATTTGCATAGGAGAATCGGCCAATTTTAAGGAATATTTAAGAAAAGGGAATCCGCCGATATGGTAAAATAAAAATGTAGCGTGATCTTGGTGCCGGAAGGGCGGTAAATTCCAGTGAAATGTGGATAAAAGAATGAAAAAGGACGTGAATAACAAGCTGATCCCTCAGGAGAGAAGCCGGAGGGTCATCTACCTGAACAAGAGAGGGAAGGACGCGGCAAGGCGGCCTGCGGCGGCGTGGGCGCTTTATGGTCTGGGAGCCGGCGCTATTTGCTATTGCATAGGAATCGCCGTGAACGGCTTCGGAACCTATTTTTTCCTCATATGGGGCGGAATAGGAGCGGCGTGTCTGGGGCTGGGGGCGCTGGTGGGAAATAGGAAGCTCATGGCGGCCATTCCCAAGCCGGTGAAAGTGGCGGTGGGCGCGCTGGTCTGCGCAGGAGCGGTGACGTTCTGCGCCGTGGAGGGCATGATTTTGTCGGAATACGGCGCTTCGGCCGCTCCGGGGGCAGATTACTGCATTGTGCTGGGAGCCCAGTGGAAGCCCTCGGGGCCCAGCGCCGTGCTGCGGAAGCGGCTGGACAAGGCGGTGGAATATCTCAAAGCCAATCCGGATACGAAAGTGATCGTGTCCGGGGGAAAGGGAGCAAACGAGCCCATGGCGGAAGCGGAGGGCATGTACGGATATCTGGTGCAGGCGGGCATAGAGGAGGAGCGGATTCTGGTGGAGGATAAGTCCCGCAGCACCTATGAGAATCTGGTTTACAGCGGCGGGCTTCTGGACAAGGAAAATGACAGAGTGGTAATTGTGACAAACAATTTTCATGTGTTTCGGGCGCTGGGCATTGCGAGGAAGCAAAACTACGGCAAGGTGGAGGGGCTGGCGGCGGATTCGGTGCTGGGTATGGGCCCCAACAATCTGCTGCGGGAGTTTCTGGGAGTGCTGAAGGACTTCGCGGTGGGAAATCTATAGGTAGGAGGTATGGCGGCATGGATATTAACGTGGGAGATGTTCTGAGATTGAAGAAACAGCATCCCTGCGGGAGCAGGGAATGGGAGGTGCTGCGGTCTGGGGCGGACTTCCGCCTGAAGTGCAGGGGCTGCGGGCACCAGATCATGATCGCCCGGAGACTGCTGGAAAAGAATGTGAAGGAAATTCTGTGAGTTTCTCAAATGTTTATAATTCTCACCAAAAGTTTACTTGTGGAAATATACTTTTTCAAGTATACTGATGTTTGGATGGTAATAAGTCCTCAGCGAAACGGATGCAGGTATATGCGGAAAAGAGGAGAAATGTCGGATTTGGTGAATGATACGAAAGAAAAGGAAACAGAAGAAAAAGAGACGGACGATAGGGATTATAATTCTGTAAGCGGCGGAGGGGAGGACGGCTCCCGTACCGAGGAGGATCTGACAAAGGACTCCCCGGGAAAGGGCGAGGGGCATTCCGACGCTTCTTCCGCCAAGAATGCGGGGAAGAGCGACAACAGCGAATACGAGGACGTATGCTTTATCTGCCGCCGGCCTGAGAGCAAGGCGGGGAAGATGTTCAAGCTTCCAAACAATATCTGTGTCTGCGGCGACTGTATGCACAAGACGATGGAGACCGTCAGCCAGTTTGACTATCAGGGGATGCTGAACAATCCCCAGTTTCAGAACAATCTGGAGCAGATGTCCAAGCAGAACGGGTTTCCCAATATCAGCTTCGTGAACCTTGCGGATCTGCAGGGGGACGGGGGGATCCCCAACAAGCAGAAGCTGAAGAAGAAAAAGAAGACCGATCAGGAGCCGGTTCTGAACATACGGGACATTCCCGCGCCCCATAAGATCAAGGCAAGTCTGGATGAATATGTGGTAGGACAGGAGCATGCCAAGAAGGTGATCTCCGTGGCGGTGTACAACCATTATAAGCGGGTGGCCACGGGAACCATGAATGAGATTGAAATCGAGAAATCCAATATGCTGATGATCGGCCCCACCGGCTGCGGCAAGACCTATCTGGTGAAGACCCTTGCCAGACTTCTGGACGTGCCCTTGGCCATAGCGGACGCCACTTCCCTGACGGAGGCGGGATATATCGGGGACGATATCGAGTCCGTGGTGTCCAAGCTTCTGGCAGCGGCGGACAATGATGTGGAGAGGGCGGAAAGAGGCATTATTTTCATAGATGAAATAGACAAGATCGCCAAAAAGAAAAATACCAACACCAGAGACGTGAGCGGCGAGAGCGTGCAGCAGGGCATGCTGAAGCTCTTGGAGGGAGCCGAGGTGGAGGTGCCCGTGGGGGCAAACAGCAAGAACGCCATGGTGCCGCTGGCCACGGTGAACACCAGAAACATCTTGTTTATCTGCGGAGGGGCTTTCCCGGATCTGGAGGAAATCATTAAGGAGCGCCTGACTAAGAGCGCGTCCATCGGATTCGGCTCCCAGCTGAAGGATCAATATGACAAAGACAAAAATATCTTGTCCAAGGTGACGGTGGAGGATATCCGGAAATTCGGGATGATTCCGGAATTCATAGGACGTCTGCCCATTATCTATACGCTGGAGGGACTCACCAAGGACATGATGGTGAAGATTCTCAAAGAGCCCAAGAACGCCATCCTGAAGCAGTACCAGAAGCTTCTGGAGCTGGACGAGGTGCGGCTGGAGTTTGCGGAGGAGGCACTGGAGGCCATTGCGGATAAGGCTATGAAGCGGGACACCGGGGCAAGGGCCCTGCGCTCCATCATTGAGGATTTCATGCTGGACATTATGTATGAGATTCCCAAGGATGACAATATCGGAAGAGTCACCATCACCAGAGAATACATTGAAGGAATAGGGGGGCCTATCATTGATATACGCAGCAGCCGGCTTTTGGAGAATCCGGACAAGCCGGCGGAGATTCCTATGAAGTGACGGTTCCTATGCTTCCTAATAGGGCATAATTCCTTAAGAGGGAAAAATACAGATACAAAAAAGTACAGATTCAAAAGTATAGATTCATTAATATAGATACAAAAATACAGAGATAAGAATATGGATATCTGCATTGGCCGGAAGTCGTTGATTTCCGGCCAATGCTATATATTCATGACAATTAAAGACTCGCGAAGCGTGGATTCTATTGTTGCAGTTTCAATTATTTCGCCTTCGATTATTTCCCCAAGGCGGTCTTCTGAGTTACCTCCGTCTTTTTCTCATAGCAGGCGAAGGCATTGTCCACCAGACCCTTGTCCGGCTTTGGGGTAAAGAGGCTGGCCAGAGGCACGATGACCAGCCCGGCCACCATGGCTGCCACGCCGCAGTTGATGGGAGACTGGATGATCTCCGGGAAGGACGGGCGGAAGAAGATGTTGGCCACCATCAGCACGGAGCTGAACAGAAAGCAGATCCAGCAGGCGGCCTTTGTCACCCTCTTGGAATATAGGGCGTATAGGAAGGGCGCCAGAAAGGCTCCTGCCAGCGCCCCCCAGGAGACTCCCATGAGCTGGGCGATGAAGGTGACGGAGCTCTGGTACTGGATCAGGGCCAGAACGGAGGATATGGCGATGAAGACCACCACCAGCCCCCGCATACAGAGAACCTGCTTTTTCTGGCTCATTTTCCGGAAGAAGAGTTCCTTCAGGAAATCAATGGTCAGAGTGGAGCTGGAGGCCATGACCAAGGAGGACAAAGTGGACATGGAAGCGGACAGCACCAGAATCACCACAAGAGCGATGAGCATGGGCGATAGGCCTGACAGCATGGCAGGGATAATGGCGTCGTAGCCGTCTGCAGCTATATTCACCTGATCGGAGAACAGCCTGCCGAAGCCCCCCAGAAAATAGCATCCCCCTGCCCCCACCAGAGCGAACAAGGAGGAGCTGATCGTGCCCTGCATGAAGGATTCCTCGTATTAGATGGCATAGAATTTCTGCACCATCTGGGGCAGCCCCCATGTGCCCAATGAGGTCAGAAGGACCACGAACAGGAGGTTCAGGGGATCCGGCCCGAAGAAGGAGGCGAAGATGCCCGGGGTGGTGGCCACGGTCTCGTCGGAGACTTTTGCCAGACTGTCCAAGGCCGCCATGAAGCCTCCCTTGGATTTCAGCACGGCCACAATGATGGTTGCGATGCCTCCCAGCATGATGATGCCCTGAATAAAATCGTTGATGGCGGTGGCCATATAGCCCCCGGCAATGACATAGACGGCGGTAAGCACGGCCATCAAAATGATGCACACGGAATAATCAATGTCGAAGGCCATGCCGAAGAGACGTGACAGGCCGTTATATAGGGACGCCGTATAGGGGATCAGAAATATGAAGATAATGACGGAGGCTCCGATCTTCAGGGATCTGCTGCCGAAACGCTCCCCGAAGAACTGGGGCATGGTGGCGGAGTCCAGATGCTGGGTCATGATGCGGGTCCGGCGTCCCAGAACCGCCCAGGCCAGCAGGGAGCCGATGATGGCGTTGCCTATGCCCGCCCATGTAGCCGCGATGCCGTATTTCCAGCCGAACTGCCCCGCATAGCCCACGAAGACCACAGCGGAGAAATAGGATGTGCCGTAGGCGAAGGCGGTGAGCCAAGGCCCTACGGAACGTCCGCCCAGCACGAAGCCGTTGACGTCCGTAGCGTGCTTGCGGCAGTAAAGGCCGATGCCGATCAGAACGGCAAAATAGATGATCAGTAACAGTAATTTCATGTTTCTCATACCTCCCTGCCCGCTGAGGCGGGCGTATTTTACATTTTATGCTTTTGCGATTTAAAGTGCAAAAGTTTAAAGCACTGAAGCAACTATACCATACCCTATTGAAATATGCAAATAGTATTTGATATTTTTGATTTCTTCCTCAGGGGAGGCGGAAAGACGGCGGGTATCTTTTGCAATTTCTGTCTTGACATTTCCGGAATAAGTGGTAATATAAACATATGAACAATAATTCATATGTTTCGGCCTCACGGATGAGTGACAGAGAAGGGGCCGGAAGGATCAAAAAACAGCCCCGGGGCGGAAAGAGGTTTATGATGAAAAAGACTTATAAGATTGAAGTGGACTGCGCAAACTGTGCTCTGAAGATGGAGGAGGCGGCCAAAAAGGTGGATGGCGTGGCGGAGGCCACGGTGAGCTTCATGACGCAGAAGATGAAGGTGGAGTTTGCGGAGGGGGCGGACGAGACCGGCGTCATGCAGGCGGTGCGGAAGGCATGCAAGAAGGTGGAGGATGACTGCGAAATCTACTTATGATGTGCGCCATGGGAAGGACGGGGAGTTCGCCGTCTGAAAAGTTAGGTAAAAGAGCGGGCGAAAGAGAATACAGATATGAGGATGGGTGAAAGATCATGACGCAAAAACAAAAAAAGATGTTATGCCGTATCATTGCTTCGGCTGTTTTGATGGTGGGCCTGCATTTTGTTCCGGTGGAGGGGTATCCGCGGTTCCTGCTGTATCTGGTTCCCTATCTGATAATCGGATACGATATCTTGCGGAAGGCGTTTCTTGGGATCGTACACGGGAAGATTTTTGACGAAAATTTCCTGATGGCGGTGGCCACCGTGGGAGCCATGCTGCTGGGAGTGTACAATGAGTCTCAGGGCATGGAGGGAGAGTTCGCTGAAGGCGTGGCGGTAATGCTTTTTTACCAGATCGGTGAACTGTTTCAGGCCGTGGCGGTGGGAAAGAGCAGGAAAAACATCAGCGCCCTTATGGATATCAGGCCGGATTATGCCAATGTGGAAAGGGAGGACGGCAGTCTGGAGCAGGTGGATCCGGAAGATGTGGAAGTGGGCAGAGTCATTGTGGTACAGCCCGGAGAGAAGGTTCCCATCGACGGGGTAGTGGTGGACGGTAGCTCCTCCCTGAACACCAGCGCCCTCACCGGGGAGAGCGTTCCCAGAGAGGTGTGCGTAGGGGAGGAGGTCATCAGCGGCTGCGTGAACATTTCGGGCCTGCTGCACATTCGGACCACCAAGGAGTTTGGGGAGTCCACCGTGTCCAAGATTTTGGATCTGGTTGAAAATTCCAGCATGAAGAAGGCTCGCACGGAGAATTTCATCACCAAGTTTGCGAAATATTATACTCCGGCGGTATGCGGCAGCGCGCTGGCTCTGGCGGTAGTGCCCTCCGTGGTCAATCTGATCATGGGAAATCCTGCGGGATGGAGTATATGGGTGATCCGCGCATTGACCTTTCTGGTGATCAGCTGTCCCTGCGCGCTGGTGATCTCCATCCCCTTAAGCTTTTTCGGAGGCATCGGGGGAGCGTCCTCCTGCGGCATTCTGGTGAAGGGATCCAATTATCTGGAGGCGCTGGCCAAGACCAAGTATGTGATGTTTGATAAGACGGGTACGCTTACAAAAGGCGTGTTTTGTGTCACGGGCATCTTCCCCGCAGGCGGTTTTGGAGAGGAGCTTGGGGAGGGAAAGCTGCTGGAGCTGGCAGCCCATGTGGAGAGCTATTCCACGCATCCCATCAGCAAGAGCTTGAAGGAGGCTTACGGCGGGGAAATCAGTCCCGGAAGGGTCACGGAAGTGGAGGAGATCGGCGGCCACGGCGTTACGGCGTCGGTGGACGGCGCTAAGGTGGCCGTAGGGAACAAAAAGCTCATGGAAAAGCTGGGGATTTTGGTGGATTCCCCTGAGGGAACCGTGGTTCACGTGGCGGTGGAGGGGACTTATGCCGGCTACATCCTGATCTCTGACGTGGTGAAGGAGCAGTCCGCCGAAGCCGTTGCCGCCCTGAAGGCAGCCGGAGTGAAGAGGACGGTGATGCTCACCGGAGACGGGAAAAAGGCGGCGGAGCAGGTGGCAAAGCAGCTTGGTTTGGACGAGGTGAAAAGCGAGCTGCTGCCGGCGGACAAGGTGGCGGCGGTGGAGGAGCTTCTGGCGCAGAAGTCCCCCAAGGAGAGACTGGTGTTTGTGGGAGACGGCATCAACGACGCCCCGGTGCTTTCCAGAGCGGATATCGGCGTGGCCATGGGAGCGCTTGGATCCGACGCGGCCATAGAGGCGGCGGACGTGGTGCTGATGGACGACAATCCCATGAAGCTTGCCCTTGCCATGAGGATTTCCCAGAAGTGTCTGCGGATCGTCTATGAGAATATCGTGTTTGCTCTTGGAGTGAAGGCCCTATGTCTGGGGCTGGGGGCGCTGGGTATCGCAAACATGTGGATTGCCATTTTTGCCGATGTGGGCGTCATGGTGCTGGCGGTGCTGAATGCTGTCAGATGTCTGAAAGTAAAAGCGTAACTATGGATTTATCCGCATTTTGAACAAAGGATGGCGCATACTATAACAAGAGATGCGCTTGAGAATTCATGTTCCCGTTTTGGAGCGTCAGGAGAAGGGCGCTCTACGGGGCGGGGAAAAGTGCGGATAGGAGAAGAAATGACAGAATTTTTGATATTGATGATCCCTTTTCTGGGAACCTCCGCAGGGGCGGCCATGGTATTATTCATGAAGGAGAAGATGAACTCCCGGCT
>ERZ779626.479-NODE-479-length-23544-cov-30.326621_pt1 | contig 23544 bp, 20 predicted proteins | sample MGYA00514209_ERZ779626 | MGnify/ENA primary metagenome ERZ779626 (study PRJEB29562, sample SAMEA4376713) | mouse gut metagenome | isolation source: Cecum | study: EMG produced TPA metagenomics assembly of the A DSS colitis mouse model was used to assess the...
GCATCCTTCTACTTTTTCCTTTCTCTACTGTCCAACTTGTATTGTACTCCTACAGTTTTTTCGCGCCGACGCTCCAAAAGCCGCTTGACAACCGGGACGCCGCCTGCTATACTGGCGGTACAATCCAAGGGGCGCTGGCGCACGCCGGCTGAGATGAGACGCAATGCCGTCCGGTCCCTCGAACCTGATCCGGGTAATGCCGGCGTAGGAATGCGATTACATAGGTGTTTTTTTGTCGTATACCCGCGCCTTGCGGATGTGCGGCAAATTTTTTATGCCCCTCCGCAGGCACTTCCCGCCGCTGCAAAGGAGGAAGTACTATGTCCAAACTGTCCGCAAAAACAAAAGCCCTCTGCGAGGCCGCCGTCATGGCGGCCCTGGCCGTCATCCTGGGGATGCTGCGCCTATACCGGCTGCCGGACGGCGGCTCCATCACCATCGCCATCCTGCCCCTCGTGTTTTTCGCCGTGCGCTACGGTCCCGGCTGGGGCTTTCTGGCCGGATTCGCCTACGGCGGCTTAGACTACATCGTGGGCCAGGGGATCGCCATCGACTGGACCAGCCTTGTCTGCGACTACTTTGTCGCCTACGGCCTGCTGGGCCTGGGGGCGGGGCTGTTCAAGGGCCGCAGATGGAGCGCCTGCTGGGGGACCGCCGCGGGGGGCGCGCTGATGTTCCTGTCCAGCTACCTGGTGGGAGTGTTCGTCTGGGGGAAGTACATGCCGGAGGTGTTTCTGGGGCTGACCATGACCACCCCCTGGTTTTACTCCTTCCTGTACAACATCTCCTGGGCCGGGCCGGACATCGTGCTCACCCTGCTCATTTTCATCATTTTCTACCAGCTCAAGCCCATGCGCCGGCTCCTGGAGCGCCAGGATCTGGCCTAGTCCGCCGCCAAAAAGGGTGCGCCGGCCTGTTGGCCGGCGCACCCTTTTCTTTTTTATCCGCCGCTTTGCGGGCAGCTACAGCGCCGGCTTCAGCAGCCGGAACACCCAGCGCTTCCACCAGGGCAGCGCCCCGTCCACCCGCGTCCTAACCGCCTCCAGCAGGCTCCAGGCCTCCTCCCGCTCCTCCGCCGTCAGCGTGTGCTGGCTGAACCTGGCCTTCCGGGCCAGCTCCTCCAGGGCGGGGTCCATCTCCCCGCCCCAGGCCGCCAGCCGCCGGCAGCGGCGGTAAGCGTCGATGGCGGATCGGTTGGTATCCGCCGCCTCCCGCCGCCGCTTCCGGCCCAGCAGGGCCAGCCGGTACGCCCCCCACAGCCCCGCCGCAGCCAAAACCGCCCCCAGTCCCCGGCGCGGCCAGGTCAAATCCAGCGGGGGCCCCTCCGGTGCGCCGGAGGACGTCTCTTCGGGAACCTCCGGCTCCTCCTGGTCCTGACCGGGGGACGGCTCCTCGGGCGCCTCCGGCTGATCGGGCCTCTCCGGCTCCTCGGGGACGTCGGGGGTAAACTCCTCCCGCTCAATCTCGCCCTCCGCCTGGTAGCCCGGCGTCATCTCCACCGGGTACCAGCCGTAGCCGCTGAGGTAGATCTCCACCCAGGCGTGGGCGTTGCTGTCCCGGACCACCACGGGCCCGGTCCCCTCCACCTGGCAGGCGTAGCCGCTGACGTACCGGGCGGGTATTCCCTGCATCCGCAGCAGCAGGGCCCCGGCGGTGGCGAAGTGCATGCAGTACCCCCGGCCCTCCGCCAGGAAGTGCTCCACGAAGTCCTCCCCCTCCTCCATGGCGGGGGTGGTGAGGCTGTAGTCCGCGTGGAGGGCCAGCACCGCCGCCGTCCGCGCCGCGGCGGCCATATTCTCCCGGAACTGCTCCGGCACAGCCGGATCCAGGGAGACCGTCAGCCGCCCCACCTCCTCCAGCAGGGGCGTCAGGGCCTGACCCGCATCCCGAGGCACGTCCAGGTAGTTCTCCCGGACAAAGACCTCGTAGCCGGCCTCCAGCTGGGCAAAATCCCACTCCAGCGCCTGAAACCCCTCCGCCGGCCCGCCAGGGCGGTAGGTGATCTCATACTCCCTGCCCAGCCGCATGAGGCCGCCGCTGTCGTCCCCCCGGCGCAGGGTATCCGGCATGGCTGCCAGCCGGTAGGGGTAAAATCCCATGGACCCCCTCTCCATGTGGCGGATGGTCATGGTGTGCCGCTCCCCGGTTCCGGTGAGGGCGGGGAAGTGGGCCCCGCCGTAGTCGGCGCCGCTGGTGGGGAGCGCCTCCCAGCTGTGGCCGGTGTAGCGCCCCGCCCCGCCGCCCCGGAGGTAGACCATCCCCCGCTGGCTCTCGTCGTCGGTCTCCACCGCCAGCACGCTCCGGCCCGTGTAGCGCCGGGGCCCGGCGGCCAGCAGGTCCACCGTCTCCCCGTTGAGCTGCTCGACGGAGATGACCGGCCCCGCTCCCGTCCCGCCGCCCTCGAAGCCTAGGCTGTCCAGCCAGGCCTGGGGCATCCACTCCTCCGCCCCCCAGGACCACAGCCGGTCCAAGCCCTCCGAGAAGAAGGCGAACATGTTGTTCCGGGCGTCGGTGGCCCACTGGGGACGCTGGTAGCCCTCCTGGGGCATCGCCAGGGTCAGCAGGCCCAAAAAGGCGGCCATGGCCGCCGTGCTCCAGAAAACCCCCGTGCCCAGCCTCTCCCGGTCCCGGCGGCCGTAGAGGGCGGTGAGCAGCATGCTCCCCCACCCGGAGGCCCCGGCCAGCAGGGCCGGCCAGGCGGGCAGCACCCCCGCCAGGATGGCGGGCGTCACCGGCACGATGACCAGCAGGGCTGCCAGGTACCACGCCCTGGCCCACACCACCACCCAGCCCAGCACCAGCCCCAGCGCCCCAGTCAGCAGCGCCAGGGTCCAGGTGTCCGGCAGCACGCGCGCGGACGCCTCCCACTGGGCCGCCAGCGCCTCCGGGAGCGAGAAGGCCCCGTCCCAGGGCCGGCAGGCCAGCACGGCGATGAGCCCCAGCAGTCCCAGGGCCGCCCAGCCGCCCCGGCGGCTGGACCACAGCGCCGCCCCGGCCGCGGCCGCCGGCACGCACACCGCCAGCAGCCGCCACAGGTCGTCCAGGGCGTAAAAATAGGCGGAAAAATACCCCCAGAGGCCCCCCGCCAGCAGGAGAAACACCGTCAGGCCGTCCCCCGCCGCCAGCAGCAGGGCGGCCCGTCTCTCACGGTTCACGGCGCGCCTCCTCTCCGGTGACATGGATGTGGTGGATGGCCGTGTCCCGGTCCACCGCCAGGGGCTGGTCCAGCACCGAGCGTCCCTGGTCGGGGACGGGGTCGAACAGGATGGCCCGCAGGCAGGCCATCCACTCCCGCTCGCAGGAGACGGTCTGCCGCCGCACCGCCCCGGTGGCGGGGTGGGCCCAGCGGACCTCGTGGGGCCGCTCCCGCTCCAGCAGGGCGGCGCTCAGGCCCGCCAGCCGGTCCAGGGTCCGGTCCATCCGGCTCCGGGGGCCGAAGTGGTCGAAGGTCAGCACCGGCACAGGCCGCCGGTCCTCCAGCAGCTCACGGGTCACCAGCTCGTCCCGCTTGGCGCTCATCTTCCAATGAACCGTCCGCAGGTTGTCCCCCTCCCGGAAGGGCCGCAGCTCGTAGTCCTCTCCGGAGGCGGACTTTCCCCTGGGCGCCGGCACGGGCCGCCCCGTGCCCTCCGGCAGATCCAGGCGGCCGGGGGCCACCGGAAGGGGCCACACCAGCAGCTCCCCCGGCTCCGGCGGCTTCACCGGCAGCGTGAACAGCCCCAGGCAGTCGCACACCCGCAGCCGCTCCACCCGGCACTCCACAAGGCCGCAGTGCTCCGTATCCACGCCCCAGCCCCGCCCGGCCCCGGGGATGGCGTGGCTCATGGCCAGCCGGCGGCGGACGCTCCGCCCGGCGGTCCGGTCCGTGAGGCACAGCCGGCCCGCCCACCGGGCCAGGGGCAGCCGGGACCGGCTGACGACCCGCAGTTTCCAGGCGGCGGCCTGGCCCCGCCGGATCCGGCCGGCGGGAGCGGACAGCTCCGCCCGCGCCCCCAGCATGGCCGGCAGGCTCACCGCCAGCCCCAGTGCCGGCAGGCTCAAAACCGCGAAAAAGAGAAAGTGAAACAGGTAGCCCACGTCCAGCAGCTGGCCCATGAGGGTGCACAGCAGCAGCAGGGCGTACAGCGCGCGGCGGCCCCACATGGCCCTAGCGGATGCGGGGCTGCTCCACAGCGTGGAGCACCGCCCCGGCGATCTCCTGGGCGTCGGCGGTCCCCTCCGTGCCGGGGCGGAGCACCAGCCGGTGGGCGACAGCCTCCCGCCAGATGCACTGCACGTCCTCGGGCACCACGAAATCCCGGCCCCGGAGGAAGGCCGCCGCCCGGGCCGCCGCCGTGACGGCCAGGGTGGCCCGGGGGCTGGCCCCCTGTAGGAGCTGGGGGTGCCGCCGGGTAGCATTAACCAGGCGGACGATGTACTCCAGCAGCTCGTCGGACACGTGGACCCGGTCCACCGCGCAGCGCAGCTGCTCCAGCCCCTGGCGGTCCAGCACCTGCCCGGTGCCCCCCATGCCCGCGCCGTACTGGCGGCGGCGCAGCAGCTCCAGCTCCTCCGCCGGCGAGGGGTAGCCGATGCTCAGGCGCAGCAGGAAGCGGTCCAGCTGGCTGTCCGGCAGCCGCTGGGTGCCGGAGGCCCCCACCGGGTTCTGGGTGGCGATGACCACAAAGGGCTGGGGCACCGGCCGGCTCACGCCGTCCACCGTCACCTGCCCCTCCTCCATGGCCTCCAGCAGGGCGGACTGGGTCCGGCTGGTGGCCCGGTTGAGCTCGTCGGCCAGGAAGAGATTGCACATCACCGCCCCCGGCTGGTACTCCATCTGCCCGGTGGCCTTGTTGTACAGGGAGAAGCCGGTGATGTCCGAGGGCATCACGTCCGGCGTGAACTGCATCCGGGAGAACTCCAGGTGCAGCGCCTTGCCGAAGGCCAGAGCCATGGTGGTCTTCCCCACGCCGGGGATGTCCTCCAGGAGAATATGGCCCCTGGCCAGAATGGCCGCCAGGACCTTCATCAGAATGCTGTCCTTGCCCACAATGCTTTTCTTGACCTCGCCGACCACATCGGCGGCCAGATTCCGCTCGTTCATGGTTCCGTCCTTTCTTCCGGCTGCCCCCGGAGGCGCTGTGCGTTCGATAGCCGTATCCTACCACACGCGCCGGTAAAAATCAATCAAACCCGCCTGTTTTTGGCCGCCGTCCCGATAAACAGAGTGCCCCCGCCGCCGGTAAAGCGGTGGGGGCGTGTGTTCGCGGTTTGAGCGGGCCGCCGCGGTGCCTGCCGGCGGAGGAAGCCGCCCCCGGCGCGGACAGGCGCGGGCCCGTCCGACTCCGGCTAGTACGCCGGACAAGGTCCGTCCCCGCCCCGTCGGGCGGCGGTCCCGCCGCCGGCAGTTCCCGGCGGCAGCCCGCTCCGGGACCGTTTATGGCGGTCCCGCCGAAATTGTCTCCCGCGCAGGGGAGCTAACTTCTGATATGCATCATACCACAATCGGGGCCGTTGGGCAATAGGAAATTTTCGTTAGACTTACCGGATTATACGCCGTGGCGGCAGCGACTTCCACGGCGAGCGAGTCAAGCCGGATATTTCCCTGTCCGCCCTGGACCTGGACATAAGCTGGGCCGCCGGCCGGGGTGTGTGAATCTGCGCCGGCGGAAGGTCCATACCCGCAAGGACGCCATAAGACTCCAAAAGGCCCGGAAAACCAGTGGTTTTCCGGGCCTTTTGGAGCTGGAAATCAGACTCGAACTGACGACCTGCTGATTACGAATCAGCTGCTCTACCAACTGAGCTATTCCAGCGTACCGCAACAGATGTAGTATACCACATTTCCCGTCTCCAGTCAAGACCGGGCGGCCGCCGGGCGCACAAAATTTTTGCCGGCGATAACATATCGTATTTTTGCCCCCCTATCCTGCAAGTGCCGCCGCAAAATATGCGGGGAGGCCGGTTTTTAAGAAAAATCCCCTGGTAATCCCCGGCGTCGTTTCCGGCAAAAGTGCCGCAAATAGACAAAATCTCAGAAAAAACATCCCGCCGCCTCAGCAGTTTTCCGCAGGTTTTCTGTTCGGCAGGTTCACATAAATTTCACAATAACTTCGTAGTACAGCAAGTTATACACATTTTCCACAGGGTTTTCCACACAGGTAAATCCCTCTGATTCCAACTCTCTCCCTTGAAATTGACATTTTTTGGAACCCCCCCTATCCGTTGTTTACACCAAATCGCGGCCCCCACTCCGTTTACATAACGACACTTTATGCAATTTCCCCGCATTTCTCATCCATTCCTCCGGCCCTCATATCTCCAGATTGGCGTAGGCATTCAGGCTCATGTCCGCCCGGCTGCCGGCCAGATATTCGTAGTAGGCCTGGCTGCCGATCATAGCCCCGTTATCACCGCACAGGCGCAGGGGCGGCAGATACAGCCGGATGCCCGCCTCCCGGCAGGCCCGCTCCAGGTCCCCTCGGATGCGCCCGTTGGCGGCTACGCCGCCGGCGGCTGCCATGGTGCGGCGGCCGCACTGCCGGGCAGCCTCTATGGCCCGGGGTACCAGCTCGTCGCTGATGGCCGCCGCCACCGACGCCGCCAGGCTGGACCGGTCCAGCGTCTCCCCCTTCTGGGCGGCGTTGTGCACCAGGTTCACCGCCGCCGTTTTCAGGCCGGAGAAGGACATGTCCAGGGGATTTCCCGCCACCCTGGCCCGGGGCAGGGGGTATTTTGCATCGTCGCCCCCTTGGGCCAGCTCCTCCATGGGCCGCCCGCCGGGGTAGGGAAGGCCAAGCACACGGGCGATCTTGTCGAAGCACTCTCCCGCCGCGTCGTCCCGGGTGGCCCCCAGGATGGCCATGTCCGTATAGCCCCGCACGTCCACCAGCATGGAGTTTCCCCCGGAGATGCACAGCGCCAGGAAGGGGGGCTCCAGCTCCGGGAAGGCCAGGTAGTTGGCGGCGATGTGCCCCCGCAGGTGGTGCACCGGGATGAGGGGCTTCCCCATGGCGAGGGCGGCGCTCTTGGCGAAGTTCACCCCCACCAGCAGGGCTCCGATGAGCCCCGGCCCATAGGTCACCGCCACCGCGTCGATGTCGGACCGGGTCACCCCCGCCTCCGCCAGGGCCCTGTCCGTCAGGGCGGCAATGGCCTCCACATGCTTGCGGGAGGCGATCTCCGGCACCACGCCGCCGTAGACGGCGTGCATGTCCGCCTGGGAGGCGACGGCGTCGCTGAGGACCTCCCGCCCGTCCCGGACCACCGCGGCGGCGGTCTCGTCGCAGGACGATTCAAACGCTAAAATCAGCATATGTGTATCCCTTCCTGAAAAAGCGCCGGGACGGGAGCCCTCCCGTCCCGGCAAATATTGACGGGTCTGTGTAAAATGCGGGTTTACAGGTCGATGGCCTTGAGCTTCTCCTCCTTGACCCCGTGCTTCTCGGCGTAGCCGGTGAGGATCAGGGTCAAAGCGCCGTCGCCGGTGACGTTGCAGGCGGTGCCGAAGCTGTCCTGCAGGGCGAAGATGGCCAGCATCAGGGCGGTGCCGTCGCTGTTGAATCCCAGCACGCCGGTGATGAGGCCCAGGGAGGCCATAACCGTGCCGCCGGGGACGCCGGGGGCGCCGATGGCGAAGATGCCCAGCAGCAGAATGAAGAGGATCATGGAGCCCACGTTGGGCAGCTTGCCGTAGAGCACCTGGGAGACGATCATGATAAAGAAGGTCTCGGTGAGGGCGGAGCCGCACAGATGGATGTTGGCGAACAGGGGCACGCCGAATTCCACCATGTCGGAGCGGAGCACAGAGCTCTTCCGGGCGCAGTCCAAAGCCACGGCCAGGGTGGCGGCGGAGGACATGGTGCCCACGGCGGTGAGGTAGGCGGGACCGTAGTGCTTGACGACCTCAATGGCGCTGCGGCCGGAGTAGACGCCGGCGAAACCGTAGAGGGCGGCCATCCAGATGTAGTGCCCGGCCATGACGATGACGATGGCCAGCAGGAAAGCGGGGAACTGCTTGGTGATGGTGCCGTCATAGGAGAGGCCGCAGAAGGTCAGGGCGATAAAGAAGGGCAGGACGGGGATGACCACCTTCTTCACCACGCTCAGGACGATGTTCTGGAACTCCTGGAGCACGGCGGTGATGGTCTTAGCCCTGGTCCACACGGCGGCCAGGCCGATGAGCACGGAGAACACCAGGGCGCTCATCACGGGCATGATCTGGGGGATGTCCAGCTGGAACGCCACGCCGGGCAGCTCCTTGAGGCCCTCCATGCTGCTGGCGATGGGCAGGTGGGGCACCAGCAGGTAGCCGGCCACCATGGACATGAGGGTGGCCAGCACGGTGCTGATGTAGGCCACGGAGATGGCCACCATCAGCATCTTGGTGGCGTTGGAGCCCATCTTGGTGATGGAGGGGGCGATGAAGCCGATGACGATCAGGGGCACGCAGAACATGATGACCTGGTTGAGCACATACTTCAGGGTGACCACGACGGTCATGGCGCTCTCCGGCAGGAACAGGCCGAAGACAATGCCCACCGCGATGCCGATGAGCAGCTTCAGGGGCAGGCTCATGCCTCTCTTCTCAGTTGCCATAATGATAATCCTTCCTTTCGATCATAACACACAATACGAAGCGCTCCGCAGGGGACGATACTTCAGCATACGCACAGCGGAGCCCGGGCATGCGTACGCTGCGGAAAACAGGGGGGACGGGCTCACGCCTGGGGCGGCTGGCCGGTCATAATGCGGATGATCTCCTTATCGGTCTCCCGCATGCCCAGGCGGCCCAGGCGGCCAATGTTGGTGATGGTGGCCTCCACGCCCTTGGCGACGATGCCCTCACCGCCCCGGAACTGCTGGCTGCTGCGGTACATGTTGTACCCCAGGATGCCCGCGTCCACGGCGGCGGCGATCTTGGCCGCGCAGGAGGGCTTGGCCCCGTCGCAGATCATGCCGGAGATGGTGGCCAGGGCGTTGACCAGGGTGTGGGCCACCTCGTTGAAGCCGCCGCCCTGGAGATAGGCAATGGCCGCCCCCGCGCCGCAGCCGGCGCTGACCGCGCCGCAGTAGGCGCTCAGCCGGCCGATGCCGGTTTTCATGTGGATGGTCAGCAAATCGCTGAGGGTGACAGCCCGGAGCATGGCGTCGTGGTCCACCCCCAGATCCTTGGCGTACTCGATGACGGGCACCGAGGCGGTCATGCCCTGGTTGCCGCTGCCGGAGACGATGATGACGGGCATCTCGCACCCGCTCATGCGGGCGTCAGACCCGGCCGCCGCCATGTAGCGGGCCCGGATCTTGATGTCGTCGCCGTAGTGGTCCCGGAGGACCTTGCCGATGTTGGCCCCCCAGTCCCCCCGCATGCCCTCCTGGGCGATGGCGTAGTTGTAGTCCACCTGGCGCTGTACGATCTCCCGCACATCGTCCACATCCATGGTCTGCACGAAGTCCACGATGGCCTCCACGCTCAGGCAGCTGCGGTCCGTGAGGCCGGCGGCGCTGTCCCCGGCGGCCACCACCGCGCCGGATTTGAGCAGGGTCTCCCCGTTTTTCTCAATGAGCACGATGTTGGTGTGGTAGTCGGCGATGCGCAGGCGGACCTGATCGGTCCCGGCGGTGAGGGTGATGATGATGTCGAAGATGACGTCTCCCTGGGCGGGGGCCACCTTCACCTCGTGGGTGTCCAGATAGGTGCGGATCTCCGCCTTCTGCGCCTCGGTGACCTGGGAGATGACCTCCAGGATCTTCCCCGCGTCGCCGGCGGCCACGCCGGCGGCGGCAGCGGCCTCGATGCCCTTCAGGCCGCCGGTGTTGGGCACAACGACGCTCTTGACGTTCTTGATGATGTTGCCGCTGGCCTCCACCAGCACCTTGTCCGGCAGACGCCCCAGGACCTCCCGCGCCTTGGCCGCGCCGTAGGCGATGGCGATGGGCTCGGTGCACCCCATGGCGGGCACCAGCTCCTCCCGCAGTATCTGGACAAAATGGTGGTAACGCTGATCGTTTTTCTCCATAATATTCCTCCCTTCTCATTGGTTCGGCGCGCCGCGCGCCGGCTCTGACCGCCGCCGGAAACCTCTCTCTCCATCACGCCCGGTCTCTCTGGCCGTACAGTCAAAGCGGGTATTTTTGCATAAAATACCCTTGTTGCAATATATCATTTCCCGGCAGTTCTGTCAAGGGTTTCACAAAAAGCGCGGCCCTTTGGAGAACTCTGATGACAGGCCCGCCGGGCTGTGGTAAAATGGGCCCAGCTTTGTATGAAGGAGGCGGGGACATATGCCCCAGATGAACAAGGGCGGGAAATTCATTTTCGGCAAATCACGCATTCGGGAGGACCGGACCATCCGCCTCCCGGACCAGGCGGTCCGGGAGTACGGCGCGGCGTCGGAGGGCTGGGTGTACCTCTTCACCGGCAGCAAATCGACGGGCGGCTTCTGCGTGACCCGCCGGGGGCTGCTGGAGCCCTCCCGGCTGGGCCACATCCTGGCGGAGCGGCCGGCCCTGCGGGACTGCCGGACGGAGCCGGGGGCGTTCGTCCCCTACAAAGGCCGCGCCTACTGCTGGCTGCCCGTCAGCGGGGAGGGGGTCATTGCCCTGCCGGAGGCGGCACTGACCTTTCTGGCGCTGCGGCGGGGCATGGAGCTGCTGGCCATCCGCTCCAGCGACATCGCCTTTACCATGGGGGCCCGCGGCCCCCTTATGGAGCGGGCGGCGGCCTACGAGGGAGCGCTGAAGGTCTATTGACAGACAGTGCCGGCGGGAAACTCCCGCCGGCACTGTTCCGCCGCGTCCGCCCCGCGCCGTCAGCCCCCGCAGCCGGCGCACGCCCCGCAGCCCCCGGCGCAGGTGCGGCCGCTCTCCTCCCACAGTGTCTCGGAGACGGGGGCCCAATTCTGTGCGTAGGGCTCCGTCCGGTCACACAGGGTGTCCACATCCTCCGGGGCCTCGCAGTCGGTGGAATGCGCCCCGGTCTCCCGCACCATCCGGCGCAGCTTCTCCGGGTTCTCCAGCATGGGGCAGGGCCGCAGCATGTTATCGTTGAAGGGCTGGCCGTCGTGGTAGGCCATGAAGAGGGGGCTCTTGAGGGCCTCCAGCAGGGTCACGTCCCGGATGTTCACGTTGGCGTAGTGGATGAACACGCAGGGCTCCACGTCCCCGGCGGCGCTGATGTGGAGGTACCGCCGCCCCCCGGCGATGCACCCGCCCACATACTCCGCGTCGTTCTGGAAGTCCATGGAGAAGATGGGCTTGGTCTCCCGGTAGGCGCGGATGCGGCGGTACACCTCCGTGCGCTGCTCCGGGGTTGGCAGCAGGCCGGGCGCGGCCCCCCGGCCCACAGGCATGTAGTGGAAGTACCAGACGAACAGCGCCCCCCAGTCGATCATCTGGTCGAAGTAGGCCTCGCTGGTCACGTCGGCAAAATTGGCGCTGGTGTAGCAGGTGGAGATGCCGAAGGGCAGGCCGTGGGACTTCAGCAGCTCCATGGCCCGGACCACCTGTTTATAGACGCCGCTGCCCCGGCGGCCGTCGGTGGCGGTCTCAAAGCCCTCCACGCTCAGTGCGGGGACAAAGTTTTTTACCCGCAGCATATCCCGGCAGAACTGCTCGTCCACCAGCGTGCCGTTGGTGAAGGAGAGGAACTCGCAGTCCGGGTGGCGCTCGCACAGCGCCAGCACATCCTTTTTCCGCACCAGGGGCTCGCCGCCGGTGAAGATGTACATGTAGGTCCCCAGCTTCTTCCCCTGGCTGACGACGCTGTCCATCTCCTCCAGGGTCAGGTTCAGCTTCCCGCCGTACTCCGCCGCCCAGCAGCCGGTGCAGTGCAGGTTGCAGGCGCTGGTGGGGTCCAGCAGGATGGCCCAGGGGACATTGCACCCCTCCCGCCGGGCAGTGTCCTCCTGTACGCCGGAGCCCACCAGGCTGGCGTTGACCAGGAAGTTCTGGAGGAAGGCCCTGCGCACGCCAGGGTCCAGCCGGAAGATGCTCATCATCAGCCGGTACCAGTTGCTTTTCGTCTCCAGGGCCGTGCGCACCGCCGCGCGCTGGGAGACATACCAGCCGTCGGGGGTGAATTTGTCCACCATGTCCATCACCTTCAGGGCGTTGGCCTCCGGGTCCTTCTCCAGGTAGTCCAGCGCCTTCTGGAGGGCGGCGGTAAAGGCCGCGCTCTTTAATTTCTCAGAAATGCCGCTCATAGCACGTGAGCCCCTTTCTCTAATATGCTCACATTCTACGAAAAAAGCCGGTTCTTGTCACGGGACACCTGGAATTCCCCTGTGCCAATTTGGGACACACGCCTCCACCTCTCACCTTTTGGGACGCTTTGGCGAATCTGTCACTCCCCACCGGCGGCCGCCGCGGAGGCGCCCGGTCCATAGCGGACGCCCTACTCCAGATCCTCCAGCACCTGCCGGGCCCCCCGCACCAGCAGGCGGTGGAGCCGCTCCAGGTATTGCTCCGGCGGCTCCGGGTCGGCCGCCGACAGCCAGCGCAGCACGGAGGCCAGAATGGCGTCGGCAAAAAAGGTGATGCAGAAGGCCCTGTCCCGGTTATCCACAAAGATTTCCGCCGCCACCGTCTCCATCACCGGAGCTGTCACCTCCCGGAAGTACTCCTGGAAGGAGTTCTGTCCCTGGACCTGGAGGGCGCAGCGGTAAAACGTCCGCTCCCGGTAGAAGTAGAGGCACAGCGCCCGGAACAGCTCCCAGCTGTTCTCGTGCTCCGCGTCCCGGACGGACTGGACGAACTCCGCGTCAAAAATCCAGTGGACCAGGGCGTATTTGTCCTGGAAGTGGTAGTAAAAGCTCTTGCGGCTCATGCCGCAGCCCTGGCAGATGTCCGCCACGCTGATTTTGGCAAAGGGACGGCAGGCCATCAGCTCCTTGAGCGACTGGGCCAGAGCCCTTTTGGTGATGTTGGAATCCGGCATTGCCCCTCCTCTCCGCCGTCTGGCGGGCTCTAAAGATAGGTTTATTATAGCAGACTTTTTCCCCGCCGCAAGTCGCAAAACCCACGAACCGGCCAAAATCCCCCCGGTCCGGCGCAAAAATTTCCGGCCCCCGTCATTTGCCCGTCCCCGGCGGCATATCCTTAGGGCAGAGACAGGAAATACGGGGAGGGCGCCCCTCGCCGGCGGCCGCGCCCCGGGAAAAGGAAGGACTTACGGTATGAAACGAACCCTCTCAGGGCTGATGGCCCTGCTGATGCTGCTGTGCCTGGCGCCCGCAGCCAGGGCGGAGGCGCTGGCGGTGGAGAGCCAGGCCTGCCTTTTAATGGAGAAGACCACCGGGGAGGTGCTCTATGCGGTCAACGAGCACGAGCAGCTGGAGCCCGCCAGCGTCACCAAGATCATGACCCTCCTGCTGGTCATGGAGGCCATCGACAGCGGCTCCCTCCGCTACGACGATCTGGTGACCGCCTCGGCCTACGCCTGCTCCATGGGGGGCAGCCAGATCTGGCTGAAGGAGAACGAGCAGATGACCGTGGAGGATATGCTCAAGGCCGTGTGCGTGGTCTCCGCCAACGACTGCTCCGTGGCCCTGGCGGAGCACCTGGCCGGCAGCGCCGAGGCCTTCGTGGACAAGATGAACCAGCGGGCGGGGGAGCTGGGGATGAAGGACACCAACTTCGTCAACCCTACCGGCCTGCCCGCCCAGGGCCACGTCACCAGCGCCTATGACATCGCCCTGATGAGCCGGGAGCTGATCCTCAACCACCCGGACATCCGCCGCTTTACCACCATCTGGATGGACTCCCTCCGGGACGGGGCCTCTGGGCTGGTGAACACCAACAAGCTCATCCGCTTCTACCAGGGGGCCACCGGCCTGAAGACCGGCAGCACCGACGCCGCCCTCTACTGCCTGTCCGCCACGGCGGAGCGGGACGGCATGGAGCTCATCGCCGTCATCCTCAAGGCCCCCACCTCCACCCAGCGCTTTGAGAGCGCCAAGGTGCTGCTCAACTACGGCTTCGCCGCCTACGGCCTGGGGGAGGCCCAGCTCCCCCAGCCCCTGACCCCCATCCCCGTCACTTTGGGGGACGCCCCCAGCGTCACCGTCCGGCTGGAGGGGGAGCGCACCATCCTGGCGGCAAAGGAGAAGCTGGCGGCCATGGAGGCGGCCGTGGAGCTGGAGGAGCGCCTGGACGCCCCGGTGGAGGCGGGGCAGCAGGTGGGACGCATGACCGTCACCTCCGGCGGCGAGACCCTGGCGGTCATCCCCCTGGTGGCAGAGCAGGCGGTGGCCCGGCTGACCTACTGGCAGATCGCCCAGCGGTGCCTGCGGATGGCCTTTATGGGGGGATGAGGCCTCTTCCTAAAGAAAACAGCCGCGCACCAAAACAGGTGCGCGGCTCCTTCGCCTGTCTATTTGCTGATTACTTTTTTGCGGTACTCACTGATGGCCTCCAGCAGCTTGTCAAATTCCAGCTCGCCGGACACGGCGCAGAACAGCTCCTTGACCTCCTCCACGCCGCCGTCCCCGTCCAGCGAGGTGCGCAGGCTCTCGGCGCACGCCGAGGCATACTCCAGCAGGAAGCGGACAGAGGCGATGGGGAGCAGACGGTCCGTGCCCTCCTTCCCCGTGGTCATGCCGGCCCGTATTTTCTCGATCTCCCCGTGCAGCTGCCGCCAGACCGCCTGGTCCGCTCCCGTCAGCCGCTGGGGAATCGGGCGCCCAACCGAGGTCAGGGCCACAAACATCCGGACCGCCAGCATCTCAACCCCCGCGCCCGCGTCCTCCAGGCCGCCGGACAGCTCCGCCGCCAGACTGCTGATATAGGCCTCCGTATCCAGGGGGAGCAGGTAGAGCATACAGGTGTCGGCGTAAATCTCCCGGAACAGCGTACACAGGTCCTTCAGCAAATCCCGGAACAGCGGCACATACAGCTCTTTAAGCTCGACCACATCTGATGTGAAGGACAGGTTCTCGGCCTCCCCCCGCGCCTCCCGGAGGACATGTGCGGCGAAGTCGCTGTAGCGCTTCTGTTTGAAGAACTCGAAGGACCAGTAGTAAATGGCGGCCTCCATCTCGCGGGCCACGGTACAGCCCCCCAGCTCCGCTGTAAACAGCTCCACAATCCCCTTGACAAGGTGGCGGTCATAGTTTTGAAACACGATTTTTGCCAGCAGCACCGCCGCCGCCTTGGCGAAACACACAGTACGAAACGCCCGCTTTCTGTGATGCTCCCCCACATAGTGCGACGTCTCGTGGGCCAGCGCGCTGAGGACCTCCACCGGGTTGTAGAGCCTGTGGAAGGGGATGGTCACCAGCACCAGGCCGGGGACGTCCTTCCTGGCCTCAAACAGCTCCACCGCGTTGATCCGCTCACAGGGGTAGGATACCAGCAAAAAGCGGATCCGCTCCTTCTGCAGGTCGCCAACCAGGAGGACCTCGGAGACCATGTTCAAAAAGGCCAGCGTATACTCCAGCATGACGATGGGGATGTCGTAGATCATGGGCCGGGTCTCCGGGTGGTGGGCCAGCTGCCCCTCCACCCGCATGACGTGCTCCATCAGATGGCTCCAGTTCTCCACAAAGCGCTGGAAATACTTGGCCCTGTTGTCAAAGAGCCGTATCTCCTCCTCGTTTGGCCGGCGGAGGCGCTGCTCCAGGTGGAGCCGGACCTGATCCAGAAAAGCCTCCACCCCCGGCAGCATCAGGTAGACGAACTCGTCCAGCACCGCCGTCCTGCTCATCCGCAGCAGGGACTTGGTCAGCTCCGACAGGGGCTTGAGCCAGCTGTGCACCGTATCATAGCGAATCCCGCTGGCCTTGTCCAGCGCGATCTCCTGAATCCTTCTGTCGGTCTCCACCAGCTGCCGGCAGGCCTCCCGCAGCCGCCGGCTGCTGTCATATCCGCTGCCGTCGTCCACCGGGACATACTCCAGATCCTCCTCCATGGTGATTCCCAGCCGGGTGGTCACCTCCGGGAAGGTGGTGCTCAGCGGAGGCGTGGCGTCATAATTGGGGATGAACCGGGACCGGTACAGGCGCACCAGCTTGCTCAGGGGGAGGTCCTTGCAGTTGAGCAGGATGTCGTCCACGCCCACGACGGCGGAATAGTGTTCCTTGATGTTCAGCGCCCGTATCACATGCTCCATCTGCTCCCGCACCTGCTGGAAGTCGGACACGGAGAAGCGCATGGAGACCGTGGGGATGATGTCGTCGTCCTCGGGAAAGAGGACGGTCTCCTTGACGCGCCTGTAATCAATGCCGCAGTAGGTATACACCTTGCCCACGCAGGAGTACTTCCGCAGCCGCAGGGCGAACTGCAGGATATTGGACATGCGGTCGGACCTGACAACCACCACAAGATCGCTCAGCTCCATGGTGTGATAGATGTGGCAGCTGCAGCCGTTCTTCTCGGCGTCCTTCAGCAGGTGGTTCTTCAGCGCCGCATGGAGAGGCGCGATGTTGGCGCTGGGCGCGTAGTGGATGCGGGCCGCGGCCATGCACCAAGTGTCGCCCCGCCAAAACTCCTGGTCCTTCCTGTCCTGGTCCGTCAATACGTACAGGGGGTGGTAGTAGCGTTCCCCGCTGTTGCGGGCGGCGATGGCCCGGTTATTCTCGTTGATGGCCTGGAAAATGCGGTCCCCATCTATACGCAGCCTATATGTATACATAGCGTCAAAGTGGCCCAGCGTAATCCAAGGCCCCCGGCTGCTTTTGGAGAGCGCAGGCCCCTGCGTAAAGCAGTCCTTGTCCATTGACGCAATTTTTTCAAGCAGTATGACCCGCAGTATCACGCAATCTTTCCTCCGTTTTGTTCAGCCGTCTTCTCCTGACGCTTCGCCGGCACAAAGGTCTGCTGGAGAGCGGTCTCAAAGTTTGCCCTGCAGACAGGGATGGGGAACGTACAGCCGGCGACGGCCTGGAGCAGAAAGTCGTCCCGCATCTCCCAGTCGGGTGAAAACACGAAAAATTTCCCCAGCAGGTGGCTCTCCCCATTCAGGAAGTGCATCCACGCCAGCAGGGTGAAAACCTCATCGATATACCGGATCACCAGATCGCCGGCACGGCCGCAGAAGCGGGCCCGTATGGCGTCCAGCTCCTTGCGCAGACGGAGCAGGCGGGTTTCCTGAAGCGTGGCGTCCTCAACCTCCGCCCCCGCACAGCTCTTGTAGAGCCACAGCACGCATCCGGCGCAGACCGGCCCCATCAGCGCCTCCGCCCGGCCCCCTCCGCGCTCTGCCGCCTCCTCCAGGCAGGCCCGCAGGATTCCGTCCAGCATCAGGGACCGTTCCCCCTCGGTGCGCCCCCGGGCGGCCCGGTCCCACAGATGGGATATTTCCGAGAGGACCTGCATCTGCTGCTGCACCTTTTTCCAGCAGTAATCCTGCGCCGCCGCCTTATCACAGACAAAGCCGTCGGTGAATTTGCACAGGGCGCGGGCGAAACAGCGCTGCATCTCCTTGGCGCTGTCCCTGTCGTGGATGGAAAGGACGTCGGCAATGCCGCAGAGGACCGACTGGTGGTGGCGCTCCAGGTCCTCCTCCCCCTCCTTCCGCTCGTCCCACTCCTCAATTTCCCGGCTCCATTCGTCAATGGCAATCCGTTTGCGGCGGTAGGATTTGAACACCAGGGAGGAGAGCGCACGCCAATGGATGAACCCGCCCATGACGATCACGGCCAGGGAGAGCAGCGCCCCCTCCAGCATGCCGCTCTCCGAGAGCCACACGCACAGCAGCATCGCAATCAAATGCCCGATGACGAACCGGGAGTAGGTGGGATAGACCGCCCGCAGCAGGTCGCTGTACTTGAAGCCCAGCTCCTCCTTGTCCAGGGCGGCGTAGAGCCAGGCGATCAGGATGCTGCCGAAGCCAACGGTCTCCGCCGTCCTGCGCACGGCATTGACGTTCAGGATGACGGGGAGCGTCTGGATGTGCAGCAGATGCGCGGTGACGCTGCTGCCGGTCAGCGCCTCGCAGGACAGCGAGATGGCCAGGAGCGTCCACAGGAAAACCACGCACCGGCAGTAGAAAATATACCAGTACCGCTTTTTCATCCGCGCGCGGTTTATATGCGCCTGTTCCTTCCGCCACTCCCGGTAAATCCTTACCTTCAGGGTACCCAGCATGGTGCAAAGCGCTTCGATCATGGCGGCTCCCCTCCCGCATCCCACCAGCCGAATCGACAGAACCCGGCTGCAATTGACATTATTTTACATGGCAGAGGTAAAAAGCAACCACAAAACCTTCTCTATGATCGTTCCGGCCTCGCGGCGGCAGATAACGCGAAAGGTTTTGTGGCTGATTTTCTATCCCCTGTAGACGTCGCCCTGGGGCTGAGGAATGTCGCGGGGGGTGAGCTGAGAAAAGACCTTTTTATAGACATAGTAAGATTCCTCCGGCATCTGAGGATTGGGGGCCTGCCTGCCGCGGACATCTGGTACGTTCCGCTGTCGGCTCTCCTCACCAACATAAATGCTATTCATCTTTTTATGCATAATACCTGCATCCTTCCTCATCCAATCTCTCCGCCGCAAAAGACGGAGTATTTATATAGTATACCACACTTCGCACCCGTAGTCAATTCTATAGATGAACAAATCACGGGTATTATCTTTTGTAAATTCTGCAAAAATCCTCGCCATTTTCAGGCGTTTTTACAGGAAACTCCCTTCTGCGGCGGCACATGCGCGGCGGACCGGCAGCGGGAGTCTCGGCGGCGCAAATATGTATATTTATACACATTTGCAGCCTGACCGCCCACACCGCGGACAGTTTCCGCCCGCCGCGGCCGCCTGCTACAGTCTATGCCCTGTGCCCGCCGCAGGGAACCGGATACGCCTCCGGCAGAAACATGTCAGCGCTCCCCCTCCGGCAGGGAGTCGTCCTCCTCCACCCAGCTTTGGACCTCTGTCACGGTATAGCGCCCCGGCCCGGTCCGGGCGATGACCCGCTCCAGGCCGGCGTTGATGATCATGCGGCGGCACATGGCGCAGGAGGTGGTGTCGGCGAGGATCCCGCCGGTGGCCGCGTCCCGCCCCGCCAGATAGAGAGTTCCCCCCGCCATGTCCCGCCGGGCGGCGGAGATGATGGCGTTGGCCTCGGCGTGGACGCTGCGGCAGAGCTCGTAGCGCTGGCCCCGGGGGACCTGCAGGGCCTCCCTGGTGCAGCGGCCCAGGTCCACGCAGTTGCGGCGGCCCCTGGGGGCCCCGTTGTAGCCGGTGGAGATGATCTCGTCGTTTTTCACGATAATGGCCCCGTAGCACCGGCGCAGGCAGGTGGCCCGGCCGATGACGGTTTCGGCGATGTCCAGGTAGTAGTTCTCCTTGCTGATGCGCTCCATGGCGGCGTCTCCTCTCCCAGTCTCCCCTCCAGTATGCACGAAGCCGGGGAAAAAAGCAAGAAAAACCGCAGGGAAGTTGATTTTCTTTCCAATCCTTGCTATACTATCCCCAAAACAGCGCGGCAGTCTGCCGGGAGGTGACCACTATGAAGCTTTTGACAACCGGCTTTGCCCCCTTCGGCGGGGAGCGGATCAATCCGGCCTGGGAGGCGGTGCGCCGTCTGCCGGACCGCCTGGGGGAGGCGGAGCTGATCAAGGCGGAGATGCCCACCAGCTTCGCCGGCTGCGCCGCCGCTCTGGAGGAGGCCTGCCGCCTCTGGCGGCCCGACGGGGTGCTGTGCGTGGGCCAGGCCGGGGGCCGGGCCTGCGTGACGGTGGAGCGGGTGGCCATCAACCTGGCGGAGGCCTCCATCCCTGACAACGACGGGGCCAAGCCCGTGGACCAGCCCCTGGTCCCCGGCGGCCCGGCGGCCTACTTCGCCACCCTGCCTGTGAAGGCCATGGTCCGCCGGGTGCGGGAGGCGGGCATCCCCTGCCAGCTCTCCTACACGGCGGGGACGTACGTGTGCAACTGCCTGATGTACCGGGCCCTCCACCTGGCGGCGGAGGTCTATCCGGGGATGCGGGCGGGCTTTATCCACGTGCCCTACGCCCTCCGGCAGGCGGCGGACAAGCCCGGCTCCACCCCCAGCATGTCCCTGGAGGCCATCACCGCCGCCCTGGCCGCCGCCATCGAGGCTGCGGCCCTGGGTCAGGAGGACCTGGGGACCGGCATGGGGACCACCCACTGAGGCGGCCCCGGCTTCGCGGTGCGGGTGCGCCGCATGGAGCGGGCACACTGAGCGGTGCCCGCAGAGGAAGGAGAATACCACCATGGACATTGCCCATCTCCACATCCCCTCCCGGCTGGCCCTGGCCCCCATGGCCGGCGTCACCGACGCCGCCTGCCGCCAGATCTGCTCCGAGCTGGGGGCGGGCCTGACCTGCACCGAGCTGGTCAGCGCCAAGGCCCTGTGCTACCAGGACAAGAAGAGCCGGCAGCTGCTGCGGCCCTTCCCCGGCGAGGGGCCCTTCGCCGCCCAGATCTTCGGCAGCGACATCGTCTGCATGGCGGAGGCCGCCCAGATCGCCGCGGAGGCCAGCGGGGCGGACCTTCTGGACATCAACATGGGCTGCCCCGTGGGGAAGGTGGTCTCCAGCGGCGACGGCGCGGCCCTCATGCGGGACCCGGAGAAGGCCGCCCGTCTGGCGGAGGCGGTGGTGAAGGCCAGCCCCGTTCCCGTGACGGTGAAGATGCGCCGGGGCTGGGACAAGGGCAGCGTCAACGCGGTGGAGCTGGCGGTGATGCTGGAGCAGGCGGGAGTGTCCGCCGTGGCCGTCCACGGCCGGACCCGTGTGCAGATGTACGGCGGCAGCGCCGACTGGACCACCATCCGGGAGGTGAAGGAGGCGGTGTCCATTCCGGTCATCGCCAACGGCGATGTCTTCTCCCCCCAGGACGCGGTGCGCATTCTCCAGTACACCGGGGCGGACATGGCCATGATCGGCCGGGGGTGCTTCGGCAACCCCTGGATCTTCCGGCAGGCGGCGGCGGCCCTGGCGGGGGAACCCGTCCCGGACCGGCCCCCCCTGGACCAGCGGTGCGACACCGCCGTGCGCCAGATCGAGCTGGCGGCCCAATACGGCTGCGAGAAGGTGGCCGTGCTCAGCGCCCGGCGGCACTACGCCTGGTATCTCAAGGGGGTGCCCCACGCCTCCTATTACAAGGAGCAGATCGTCCATATGGAGACCCTGGAGGACGTATACAGGGTGACGAGAGGAATCAAGAGGGACCTGCATGATGACTGAGGAGCTGGTCCGCGCGGCGGCGGCAGGCGACCAGGACGCCTTCGCCCAGCTGGTGCGGCTGTACGAAAACAAGGTATATTCCCTGGCCCTGCGGATGTGCGGGGAGGATGCCGCCGACGTGGCCCAGGAGGCGTTCCTCGCCGCCTGGCGGGGCCTGCCCTCCTTCCGGGGGGAGGCGGGCTTTGCCACCTGGCTCTACCGCCTGACCGCCAACGCCGCCATCGACCACCTGCGCCGCACCCGCCGCCAGCGGGGGGATCTGAGCCTGGAGGACGGTCCCCTGGGGCTGGACGCCGCCGACAGCGGCCCCGGCCCTCAGGAGGCCGCCGAGGGGGCGGAGCTGCGCCGGGCAGTGGCGGCGGGGCTGGCCCGCCTGTCCGACGACCACCGGCAGGTGCTGGTTCTGCGGGAGCTCCAGGAGCTGAGCTATGAGGAGATCGCCCGCATGCTGGACATCGACCTGGGGACGGTGAAGTCCCGCATCTCCCGGGCCCGGAGCGCCCTGCGCAGGATTTTGCTGGAGAGTGGGAACTTATCCGGATACCTTCCGTCTAACACAGCAGAGACACGAAAGGGGGAACGGCCATGAGCAGCTGCGCCGCATACGAGGCCCTTGTCAGCGCCTATCTGGACGGCGCGCTCTCCCCGGAGGAGCGGACCGCCCTGGCGGAGCATATGGAGTCCTGCCGCGCCTGCCGGCAGTATTTTGACGACCAGGTCGCCCTCCACGAGGCCCTGCTGTCCCTGGAGGACGTCCCGGCCCCAGCGGATCTGGCGGAGCGGGTGATGGCCCAGGTTCGCCTGAGTGCGCCGGCGAAGGGGAAAACCCTGTCCCTCCCCCGCTGGGGGCGGTGGGCGGCCCTGGCGGCCTGCTGCGCCGTGGCGGCGCTGGGGCTGTGGCGCGTCCAGAGCGCCGGCGGCGCGAACCAGGCCGCCCCCAAGCTCCAGCCCCCGGCGGCGGTAAGCCAGGACAAGGCGGAGGCAGAGCGGCACGACGAAGGCGGCGTTCCCCAGGCGGAGGCGGCGCTGACGGTCCCGGAGGCGGCCAGCGCCGCCCAGGAGCCCCAGGAGGCCCTTCTGGCCGACGAGGCGGAACGGGGCGGCGGTCCGCTCAGAGCCGCTGCCGCGGAGAGCCTCACCCTGGAGGAGGCCAGCGAGGGCTTTGGCCGCTCCCTGGCGGCGTGCGGGGACAGCCGGTTTTTGTACTGCACCCTGGAGGCCGGGGAGGACGGCCGGTATACCCGCGCGGTCTACGTCTTCACCTTCGGCGAGATCGCCGTCATCGACCAGGACCTCGCCCCCCTGCCGGACGCGGGGGAGTGGGAGGACGCGAGCTGGGAGGGCCGGGACCTCCGCACCAGGGATGCGCCGGCGGGGACCGACCTGCTCTACCAGCCCTCCGGAGGGGAGGGGCTGGCCTATCTGGCCTCCTACGACGACAGCCTGGCGTACAGCGACGCGGCGGCGCTGCTGCTGTCGCTGGAGATTGGGTAGAGGCATCCCCGCCAATCAGACTGCCGCTCCCTCCGGAGTGAGAGATGGGGCCGGACGCTGACGCGTCCGGCCCTTGGATTATGCGATTTGTTTACTGTTCTGCTGCTCGCCAAAGAGCACCTTGATAACCTCGCCGCAAATAAGGCCGGCGGATTTAGCCCAGGGTTGTCAAATCCTGTTCCCCTTGCGTACTGCAAAGAGGTATGCTTATAATTAAGCCGATAAGCCAAGAGAACATTTGTCAAGGGGGGATTTCACCCAAAAGATGAAATCCCCTATAAATCGGAATTTACAGCGGCAATCATAAACTGGTATCCACTGATTTTGACCTCAAATGCCGTATCGCCCCACGGCTGAACCATCAGCGCAGTTGGTTTCAGCACCAAATGGTTCTCATATATCTGCTTGAGCTGTCCACCAGGTACGGTCATGTAGATTTCAACTCCACATCCAATATGTGAAAGCTGATTGTCAGGAACATATCCCTCCGTGATACCAAGCAGGACAGAGTTGCCGCAAAGTGATACCCCCACCAAAGGGTCACCACTCTCCCAAGGCTGCGAAAAATCAATATTCCACCCAACAGCAGCAAATTCCTTTGCTGCCTTATAGGGGTCTATACAAGCAAGAACTGGCCGAATCATTTTTACTCCCTGCCTTTACGCATACATGTAAAATTTGATTTGTCGATTTGTCATGAGCCAAGCATACCACCAATACTGGAAACTTTCAACCCTCATTTATAGGCACTGATAGTAGTGGCAAGCAATGCACAGGTATATACCCTGTGCCGCTTGTTGGTGGCCGAAGGCCCCCAAGCCCCCGGTGATCGGCGCAGTTGCATCCGATGCACAAGCAACCGTTGGCGTCTGCTGGTATACCAGCAGGGAAGGCCCCCCGGCGGAGCCACCCCGGAGGGCGCACG
>ERZ779626.480-NODE-480-length-23544-cov-7.535655_pt1 | contig 23544 bp, 21 predicted proteins | sample MGYA00514209_ERZ779626 | MGnify/ENA primary metagenome ERZ779626 (study PRJEB29562, sample SAMEA4376713) | mouse gut metagenome | isolation source: Cecum | study: EMG produced TPA metagenomics assembly of the A DSS colitis mouse model was used to assess the...
TAACGACACCGTGAGTTGCTTGGGCGTAATCGTAAAGGTCAACGTGCGTTTGCCGCTGCCTCCCGTCTTATCCGCCCAATAATACTCGTCGAGATTGCTCAATACGATCTCTGCCGTATACGTACCGGCAAATTTAGCCGTAATGTTGCCGTTCGTCGCGTCGAACGCAAACGTCGTCGCATCGATCGCATTGCCGTCCGGATCTTTGCCGGTCAAAGTTGCCTGCATCTTCGTCGAATCGAAGTTTTGCAACGCAAACGTCAAGTCCGCACCGGTGTATTCCTTGCTTTGATCCGCCGTATTGGATCCCAAAGACGGCGCGGTGATCGGCAGCGTTGCATCCGCCGCCGCTTGTCCCAAATCCAAATGGAATGCTGGTCGCACATCGTATGTAACGGTGACGTCGCCAAACTCATCGCTTGCGCCCGAACTTAAATAATATGAACCGCTCGCAGAACCGGATCGCCCGGAGCGCAACCAATAATTCGCCGAATGCGTCCGTTGCGCATGCGACATATTCCAAATTCCGCCGGTCACACCGCCTGTGCCGCTGTAACCCGTCTCCGCCATACTCGGCAACCACAGATAGTCGCTTGCCCATTCCGTATAATTCGATTTCGAACTATAATTAAAATTTGCATTATAATAATTTTCGATATCCGGCGTTCCCCATGCCTCGTTGGGGCATGTTTTATATGCCGAATTGTAACTGCGAATCGTTTCCGTCTCCTGATACGCGACGTCTTTGGGCTGTACGATATAATCGAGCAAAGACACGTTGCGCGCGCCGTCCATAACGGCATCCATCGTAAACTTCGCATACGGATGCGATGCGCTCTGCGCGATTTGCGTCAACGTCGTCGCGCCCTGCGTCGCCACGTATCCGCATCCGCCGCTGTTGAGCGCGTTGGCGCGGATATAGCTCGTACTGTACATATTGCTCGGATAGACATCCGTCGGCGTATTGTCTCCCCAAATATTCCATTGCGACGCATCCGCATCCGTCGCCAGCCACATCGTTGCGATGATACGTCCGTCCGCCAGCTTGCGCAGATCGGTGACCGTCCATTTTTTGCCGTCGATCGTGACGACGATATCTTTGCCGTTGTTGATGTCGCGGATCGCCTGCGCGTCTTTGTCCGACAAATTGGCGACTGCCGTCTTGTCTTCTCCGGTGTCGCGCAACGCATCGATCAGTTTCCAAAACTGCACGCCGTCGAATACTTTTGCATTGCTTTGGGACGTATCGTAATTGCCGAGCAACAATTCGCCGAGCAACACGGCGTTGTTTGCATTCAGATTGTTGTCGGTGAACGCATACGCGCGATCCGTCGTCGCCGAAATTCCCGCAAACGCCGCGCAGACCGTCAACAAAATCATGCCGACCGCCATCGCAAAGCGCATCCGATATCGTAATTTTTCGCAGTGCATCATACTGGTTTCCTACCCGAATTCTCTCTCGATTCCGTCCCGTAACAACGATCGAAAAAGTTCATGGAATACACCTTTCCATGAACTTTTTCGCTTTTTACGCAATTTTATCGAGCAAATTGCGTGAAAATTCTCCGAAAACGCCGTCAAAACCGCGTTACGTCTTGACAGATATGCCGCTTTAGGATTAAAATACAGATAGCAAAGGTACATGGAAAGGTGTATTCCATGTACCTTTTTTATCGCCTGTCGGGCGGGAATATCATACGATTTGCATACCGATCGTCGTCGCTTTGCACGGCGTTTCGGCATCGTCGGAATGTCGCTCGGCGCGTCGTCGGACGCAATCTTCTCCGTACGACAAACGGACGGCGATACCGCCGTCCGTTTTGAATCCCTTACTATCGGTATGTCCGCGCGTCAGGAGCGCTGTTCGTCCAGATACGTCGCGGTCAAATCCGCGATATGCGCGCACACCGCAAACGGATACTGTTCGAACGCCGCCGACAACGAAAAATCGCCGCCGCGCGTACGCGCGTCGAATCCGCCCATATGCCAGTTGATCGCCATCGCTTCGTCGCGCGTCAAGCGCATGAATCCGCCGACGATGTATACCGACTTTTCGCCGTGACCGTACGGCAGGCGGTCGTTGACGGTATAATAGGGGACTTTCTCCCACATGCCGAACTCGTTCTTGACGTTGCGTTCGGACACCTGATAATAGTCGGTCTTACACGCGTCGTGCAACAGTCCGACGATCGCGATGCTCTCGTCGGTAATCTTGTCCCACGCTTGGGCATTGGCGGAGCGCTCGCGTTCGACGAGCTGTTTGAGCCGCAAATAGACGTTGACGGAATGCTCGCACAGTCCGCCCGCCTTGGCGTTGTGAAAACGCGTGCTTGCAGGCGCGTCAAAAAAATCGCTCTTGGATAAGTACTCGAACAGCTTGTCCGCGCCTTCGCGGCGGATATACTGTCGATAAATTTGTTCGAATTGCTGTCTGCTGTCGGTCATATCGCTCTCCTTGTCGTCTGCGTACGGTTACATGCGTTCCGGCTTGCCGATCCCGAGCAGATCGAGCGCGGACGCCAGCACGTGCCGCGTCGCGCGCACCAAACGCACGCGCGCTTCCCGCTCCGCGGGCGACGCTTGCAAAATGCTGTGTTCGAAATAGAACTTGTTGAACGCCTGCGCGACGTCCACCAGATGGCGACTGACGATGCAGGGTTCGTACTTGCGCGCCGCTTCGACGAGCGTCTGCGGATAGCGATCGAGCAGACGGATCAATTGCGCCGCTTCGGGATTGTCCAGTCCGCGATAATCGGGTTCGCACTCGCTCTGTCCCGCCTTGGCGAGCACGCTGTTGCACCGCGCGTACGTGTACTGGATGTACGGCGCGGTTTCGCCGTCGAAATTCAGGCACTTGTCGAAACTGAATACCATATCCTTGATCCGCGCGTTGTAGAGCATCCCGAATACGACCGCGCCCACGCCGACCTGTTCGGCAACGCCGTCTTTGTCCTGCAAATCGGGGCTTTTGTCGGCGATGACGCCGCGCGCCTTTTCGACCGCCTTGTCGAGCACTTCTTCGAGCGTGACGACGTGTCCGCTGCGCGTGGACATCGCGCCGTCTTCGAGCGATACCATGCCGTGCGCGACGTGCACCATGTCTTGCGCCCACGGCTCGCCCATGCGCTCCAACACGCCGAAGAATTGGCGGAAATGCAGATTCTGCTGATACGCGACGACGTACAGACACCGATCGAAATCATAAGTCCGCTTGCGGTAAAACGCCGCCGCCAGATCGCGCGTCGCGTACAGCGTCGCGCCGTCCGCGCGTACGAGCAAACACGGCGGCATATCGTCGCCGACGCGCACGATCTGCGCGCCGTCGCTGTATTCGAGCAGCCCTTGCGCGCGCAAATCGTCCAGCACGGGCTGCATCTTGTCGTTGTAAAAACTCTCGCCCGCATAACTGTCGAAACGCACGTTGAGCCGCGCGTACGTCCGTTCGACTTCGCGCATCGTGATGTCTTTGAAACGGTTCCACAGCGCAACCGCTTCCGGATCGCCGTCTTCGATCGCCTTAAACGCCGCGCGCGCCTGATCGTCGAGCGCGGGATCTTGTTCCGCTTCCTTGTGGAAACGCACGTAAATATCGAGCAGTCCGCGTACGCCGCTCGATTCGACGAGCGCGGGATCGCCCCATTTGCGATACGCGACGATGAGTTTGCCGAACTGCGTGCCCCAGTCGCCCAAATGGTTGATGCCGACGACGCGGTATCCGAGTTTGGCATACAGACGATACAGCGCCGCGCCGATCGCGGTGTTGAGCATATGTCCCATATGGAACGGTTTGGCGATATTGACGGACGAATAGTCGATGCACACCGTCTTGCCCGCGCCTTGGTCGCTCGCGCCGTACGCGTCGCCCTGCGCAAGCACGCGATCGAGCACCTGCGCCGCAAGCATCGTCTTGTCCAGCGTATAATTGACGTATCCGGCGACCGCTTCTACCTTGCTGAGCGCGGCGACGCGCGCCGTCTCCTGCGCGATGCGACGCGCGATCTCGATCGGAGACGTACGCAATTGTTTGGCAAACTTAAAGCACGGCAGACAGTAATCGCCGTTGGCGCTGTCCTTGGGCGGGACGAGCATTTCGTATATTTCCTGCGCGGATACGCCGTCCAGACGCACGGTATCCGCGATCATCCGCTTGTAATCCATGACGCTCTCCTTATACGTTGAATCGGAACAGCACGACGTCGCCGTCCTTGATCACATAGTCTTTGCCTTCGCTGCGCACCTTGCCCTTTTCTTTGGCGGCGGCGTACGAACCGCATTCCAGCAGCGTGCGCCAATCCACGATCTCGGCACGGATAAAGCCGCGTTCGAAATCGGAATGGATCTTGCCCGCCGCCTGCGGCGCTTTCGTCCCGCGCACGATCGTCCAGGCGCGCGTTTCTTTTTCGCCCGCGGTCAAATAACTGATCAGTCCCAGCAACTCGTAGCACGCGCCGACCAGCATGTCCAGTCCGCTGTGTTCGATGCCCAATTCCTGTCGGAACAACGCGCTCTCTTCCGCGTCCATCGACGCGAGATCTTCTTCGATCTTCGCGCACAGCACGATGACCGAGCTGCCGCGCTCCGCCGCATAGCGTTTGACGGCGGCGACGTGCGCGTTGTCGGGCGCGTCCGTCTCGCCTTCTCCGACGTTGGCGGCGTAAATGACGGGTTTTTCGGTCAGCAAAAAGCTGTCCCGCACGATCGCCTTGGCGTCGTCGTCGAGCGCTTGCAGTCGGACGGGAACGCCCTTTTCCAACTCTGCGTACACGCGCTCCAACGTCTCGGCCTCGACCAGATACTTTTTGTCTCCGCCCTTAGCGGCGTTGCGCGCCTTGGCGATGCGCCGCGTCAAAGACTCCATGTCCGCAAAGATCAGTTCCAGCTCGATCGTCTCGATGTCGCGCAACGGATCCACGCTGCCGTCCACGTGCGTGATGTTGTCGTCTTCAAAACACCGCACGACGTGCACCACCGCGTCCACTTCGCGGATATGGGACAGGAATTTGTTGCCCAATCCTTCGCCGTGCGACGCGCCTTTGACCAGTCCCGCGATGTCCACGAATTCGAGTACGGTCGGCGTGACCTTTTTGCTGTTATACAGCGCCGCGAGTTTGTCCAGCCGCTCGTCCGGCACCGCGACGACGCCGACGTTCGGCTCGATCGTGCAGAACGGATAGTTCGCGCTCTCCGCGCCCGCCTGCGTGATCGCATTGAATAACGTGCTCTTCCCGACGTTGGGAAGTCCGACTACTCCCAGTTTCATATATGCTCCCTGCCGCCGTTGCGGCAAATTTTATTCGTTTTCCGAATCGCGCGTTTGCGCCGCGTCGCCGTCCGATACGGGGTCCGCTTGCTGCGTCTGCGACGCGTCGGTCTGCGCACCCTGCGCGCCGTCCGAGCCGCGCGGGGATTTGGGTTTCTTAAACAAATCCAGCGTGTTTTCCTTGCCTTGCAAAATGCGCACGATGTTGCTCCGATGCGACACGACGACCAGCAGCCAAATCGTGATGCAGACCAAGATCACCGACAGACTGTCGCGACTGATCACGCATTGCCATACCGTCAATACGCTGATCGAGACGAGCGATCCGATAAAGCCGTATTTGAGCGCAAACAGCGCGACGATCAAGCCGACCAGCACGACGCTCGCAACGATCGGATTGGCGACCATAAACACGCCGATCGACGTCGCGACGCCTTTGCCGCCCTTAAACCGCGTATAGATCGGGAACACGTGTCCCGCGATCGTAATCAAACCGAAGATAAACAGCCAATCCGTGCTCTTGCCGACCGCGTACATGCCGATCAGCGCGAACGCGACGCCCTTTGCCGCGTCGCAGACGAACGTCAGCACGCCCCACAGCTTGCCCACCGAACGCAATACGTTCATCGTGCCCGGGTTTTTGCTCCCGACCGCGCGGATATTGACGTGGCGAATTTTGGCGAAAACGGTCGCAAAATTGATCGACCCCACCAGATACGCCGCGATTGCCGCTATGATTTTCCAAACTGTCTCCACCGAACGCTCCACACCGCATGCGCGCATCTCGCCGCGCATGCGCAAAAAGATAGTTACAGTATAACACAGCCGCCGCGATTAGGCAACCCAAATTCCGCGCGCCAGACAACTTTCCGCGCAGCCGATTTTTCCATACGATCGGCGAAATTATCCATACGTCCGATTGGATAATCGGGGTTGACTTTTGCCTTTGCGTCCGCTATAATAGATATGTATCGAAGTTCCGACGACGGTTCGCGTCGGATATTTTGTACCGATCGCAAGGGTGGACTATGAGACGTAATCGTAAATTTTTTTTGATCGTATCCGTAGCGCTGATCGCGTGCTGTCTGGCGTGCATGCTGTTCGCTTGTAACAACGAAGAGTACGAAGATTGCGTCTTTGTAGCCGATTTCGACGGCTTGACCGACAAGCCGGGCGAGACCGCTGCGGCGCAGGCGACGGCGGTGGACGCGGCGCGCTTGACGCTCAGCGCGGAAAAATCGACCGATTCCGCAGTGCTGGAATCGGCGGCGTATCTGTACAATCTCGCCAACGATAATTTGCAAAACCTCGACTTCTTCGCATCGGCGGCGGCAGGCACGGGCGGATCGACCGTCATCGGCATCCGCGGCGAAATGAGCGTGCGGCAACGCAGCGTCGTAGACGGCGATATGTGGTTCTACGAAGGCTACGGCATGATCACGAGCACCAAATCCGTTTCGTCCGGCGGCGACTCTTCTCTGGTCGGCGTCGTGCGCAGCGCACTCGATCTGTGCGAACGCAAGTATACGCCCGACGGCGAGACGTTCTACTATCAGGACTGCGGCAACGAAGCGCTTAAAAAGGACTCGCTCGTCAACTTCTTGGGCAAAGATAATTTGACCTACGTCAAAGAAAACGGCAAACCGTACGGCAAACTGTATACCTACGACAGCCTGTACGACTATTGCAAACAGAATTACGTCCTGAAATTCCATCAGGAAAACGACAACTCCGACATTCAGGCGAAATACCTGACCGACGCGTCGATTACCTATGATGCGAGCCAAGGACTGTATACGCTCAAAATGACCGTCGATCCCGCGTCCGACGCGTTGGCGTTGGGAAGCGCGTCGTTGAAAGCGTCCGCGAACGCGAAGACGTTCCGCTACGATTACCAATACGTCACGTGCGAGATCTGGGACTGCGGTCTGATGCGCACGTACGTCACCGACAACAGCTGGACCGCAAAGTTGATGGGCATCGTCGAAGGCACTTCCACCAACTTGTTTACGCGCTACTTCAGCTACAACCGCGACAGCGTGTCCAAACTGCTCCCCACGGACGCGGAGTTGGATCAACTCGTCGCGCTGTGCTCGGCGAAATAATACTGTCCACACAACACCCACCCATATTCATGTCGACCCACGCATGAATTTTGTCGGGGCAAAGAGGAAAGCCACAACGTTCCCGCTTGCTCCGGCAAAGGAAGACGGACAGCCGCAAGGCTGCCCGTCTTTCTTTTTGAAAATCGGCGCAAGAAGGTTTGCAGGTTTTCTTCGTATCGAGCATCTGCGCGACGATCTTGCGTTTTATCCCGCGTGTCCCGAACCGACGGCTGTCGTACGTCCGTTTGCGCAATATGCGCTCATATGCGATATTATCCGATCTGCCGACGCGATATCCGTACGATAACGGGAGCGTAACCGCTCTGCCCGAACGATACCCCTGACAACCAAATATCGGCAAAATCGCCGCGTCGTGCTTTGCGCAAGCTAGCGCGCCCGCTCGATCGGGTCGCTGTCCGCAAGGACGGTTGCGGATTTTTGCATACAGGCATTGCACAGCGATACGCCGCCGCAATCGACCGTCTGTTGCGCACATACGACATATCCCCGTCGTAAAAAGAACGGCTGCGCCGTCACCGACGCGTCCGTCGCGATACAATCGAAATCCTTTTCCAATACATCGCACAGCGCGCCGGCGATCCCCTGCCGCATATACGCCGCATGCACGTACAGCATCTCCAAACATCCTTGCGCGTCGATACTGCCGAATCCGACAATCTTGCCGTCCCGTTCGGCGACTTGCGTGTTCCATTGCGCCAACTGCGCGCGCCGCAAACGCAAACCTTGCGATTTGTCGATCCAGGCAGCGCATTGCTCCGCCGTATAATCCGCAAGATTGACCGTACGGATCGTATGCCGAAACAGTGCCGATACTTCGTCGAAATCCGCATCCCGATAGCGTCGAATATGAATATTGTTGATTTGCATCCGCATCTCCTTGTTCGATAGCGTCGTTCGCGCATATTTACTCGTTTGTTTCCGTCGTGTTGGACTTTGCACAATCTATTATCTAAGATGTGCAAGTTTCGTTGCGGTATATCCGCAAGTTTACACCGCTTTATGCTTTCGGGCGCATGCGATTCTTATCTTTTCGACCCGATTTTGCAGGATTCGACGTATTTCTTTGCCGTATCCGCAAGTATCCTTGCGGAAAACGCGCAAGTCCGCGCTGCTTCGCGCATTCCGAATACAGCAGATTCGCGCGTTTTTGTCCTTAAATTCGATAAAATTCGACGCTTTATCGCCCTATGTCTGCAAGTATCCTTGCGGTATATTTGCAAGGATACGACGATTTGCGCATGCGCGTATCTGCGACAGCTCCGGTAAACATCGGATTTTGCAAGTCCGCCAACGTATTTTGTTTGTCCGCAACGAACATTGCGGAGAATCCGCATTTTTCTACGCATCGCTTAGAAATATCGTCTTATCTGCCGCGCATAATCGACAGATCGATGCGATCGCACAATGCCGTTGCGGACAATGTGCAACGATCCTTGCGCAAAAATCGCAAGGAAACGCCGATTGGATCGAATATACAAGCGATTTTACCGTACATACCGCAGAAAACTTGGATTTTATCGCAAGGAAACGCAAATATTTTGCATTCTGCGGAAAGCATTTTATTTCGTTCCGTCGCGTTTGCGGATCCAAACCGTCTGCACCATTCGAGAAATATGCGAAAAATCCGCAAGCGCCCTTGCTATTCGGCGGGCAAAACTAGCGCCGCATCGCGGATTTCGATGCGTTTGTGCGGCACGTCCATATCGAAGTCGGTGCACGTGATCAACGTCTGCAAGCGCGCGGAAAACTGCATCAAACGCGTACGGCGCTGTTCGTCCAGTTCGCTCAACACGTCGTCGAGCAATAGGACGGGTTTTTCGCCCGATTCCTGTTCCAACAATCCGATCTGCGCGAGCTTTAACGAGAGAGCGCTCGTTCGTTGTTGTCCCTGCGAGCCGAATTTGCGCACGTCGATCTCGTTGACGCGGATGCACAAATCGTCCCGATGCGGACCGATGCCGGTAAACGTCAAAGATTTGTCGCGTTCCAGATTGGCGGACAGCGCATGGAGCAAAAACGCCTGCAAATCGGCTTCGGTATCGCCTTCGACGCCGCTTTCGTACGCAACGCTCGGCGTCTCCGATCCGTCCGTCAAATACGCGTGCGCATCTTGTACGAACGGCAGCACGTTTTGCGTCCATTCTCGCCGTTTTGATACGATATACGCGCCCAACTGCGCCAATTGACTGTCCCACCCGACGAGCATCTGCCGCAAGCGATCGAGATTGTACTCCGTTTTCAACAGTTTGTTGCGCTGTTGTAATACGGCGTTGTACTTGCTCAACGCGTAAAAATATTGCTTGGATTGCTGACTGAGCGAAATATCGACGAATCTGCGGCGCTCCTGCGGACTTTCTTTGATCAATTTCATTTCGTCCGGACTGAAAAACACCGGATTGAGCACGCCGAGCAACTCGCCCATTCGCGCGATCGCGATGCCGTCCACCGCGATGCGCTTTTTACCCTGCGCGTCGATCGCGAATTCCACCGTATGCGTACGGTACGTCTTGACGATCTCCACCTGTACGTACGCGTATCGCTCGCCCCAACGGATCAGTTCTTTTTCTTTGTTGGTACGCGGAGATTTGCCGATTCCGCAACAATACACGCTCTCGATCAGATTGGTTTTGCCGCTCGCGTTTTTGCCGACGACGACGTTCAGCCCCTGATCGAACGAAAATTCCCGATCGGGGTAATTGCGAAAATTGCGAAGTCTGACGCGTCGAATGTACATATCGTTATTGTACATCAAAATCCGACTTTTGTCACATCTGCAAGACCGATTGTTGTGCAAAAACGATAAAATATATCCGTCAATTGTCCGATTATTTCTTGTAAAAAGCGCGCGTTCTTGATATAATAAGAATATGTCAGACGAAAGCAAAAAAATATGGAACGCGCTGTTGAGCGAAATTCAGGGCAAGGTGTCGACCGTGAGCTACGAAATGTGGTTTTCGCGCGCCGAGGCATTGACCGTCAGCTATAACAAACTGATTGTCGTCGTGCCGCTGAAAAACATCAAGACCATGCTGGAAAACGAATATCGCAGCACGGTGCAATGGGCGTTGGGACAGATCAAGACGTACGTTACGGACGTGCTGTTTATCCTGCCGGAAGACAAATCCGCGTATCTGGAAGACGCGGACGATCAACCGCCCCAACCCAAAGAGACGGAAAACCCGTTCGACAGCAAATTCACGTTCGACAATTTCGTCGTCGGTTCGTCCAACCAAATCGTCTACGCGGCGGCGCAGGCGGTCGCGAAAAATCCGGGACAGCAGTTTAACCCGCTCTTCATCTACGGCGGCGTGGGATTGGGAAAAACGCACATCATGCACGCGATCGGCAACCATATCCTGCAACAGAATCCGCGCACGAAAATCTTATACGTGACGACCGAACAGTTCGTCAACGACTTCATCGACAGCATTCGCAACAACCGCGATAACGAACAAAACAAGCGTTTTCGCGAAAAATACCGCAATGTAGACGTGTTGATGCTCGACGATATCCAGTTTATCGCCGGCAAAACGACGTCGCAGGAAGAGTTGTTCCATACGTTCAACAACCTGTATCAGTCCAAAAAACAAATCGTGATTTCGTCCGATCGCCATCCGCGCGAACTGACGTTTTTAGAAGAAAGACTGCAATCGCGCTTTCAATGCGGACTGACCTGCGACATCACCCAACCCGATCTGGAAACGCGTATCGCGATCCTGCAAAAAAAGGCGTTGGACAAAAAAGTCAACATTTCCAACAGCGTCATGTACTTTATCGCCGAAAAGATCGATTCCAACATTCGAGAACTGGAAGGCGCGTTGAGCAAAGTCATCTTCTATTGCTCGCTCGTGGGCAAAGAAGCGGACAACATCGACATCATCAAAGAAGCGCTCAAAGACGACATCGACGTGACGACGCATATCCTGTCGATCGATACGATCGTCGAGGCGACTTGCGCGTATTACAATATCCCGAAAGCGGAAATCGTCGGCAAACGCAAGACCAAACAAATCGCGTTTGCCAGACAGATCGCGATCTTCCTGATCTTCGATCTGCTGGGCTTGCCGCTGGCGACGATCGGCAACTATTTCGGCGGAAAAGACCACACGACGATCATGTACGCGAAGAACAAAATCCTCGAACAACAACAGACCGATCACTTCGTCGCGTCGCAGATCAAAGACATCAAAAACATGATCCAAAAGCGCTGATGTGGAAATGTGTAAAACAGCAAAAAGTTATACACGACCTTATACAGACAAAAAGGCAGTCTTAACAGACACGGGAACAGAAAAAAACGAGTTATACACTTATCCCGACGTTCTATCGTAACTACTACTGCCAAAGAAATAAAAAGAAGAAATCGTATCTCCCCGCGGCGGGAGCAAGGTAAGGAGAAAAAGACTATGAAAATTGCTTGTAACGGAATGGATTTTGCAGACGCGTTGGCAAAAGTCATCAAGGCGTTGCCGATCAAAAAGACGCAGCCGATTCTGGAAGGCGTCAAGCTCAGCGCATTCGGAGATACTTTGACGCTGTATGCGACGGATTTCGATTTTGCGATCATCAAACAGATCAAAGCGGAAGTGCGCATGGAAGGCGAAGTGCTCGTCCCCGGCAAACTGATCAACGATCTGGCGCGCAAACTGGCAAGCGAAGACACGATAGAACTGAGCGACATAACGGACGACAATTTGACCATTCAGTACGCGGACAGTTCGACGTTCCTGAAAACGATGGCGATCGGAGAATATCCGCCGATCAAAGAATACGAATACGACACCGTCGTATCGATGATGCAGAAAGATCTGCGCGAGATGATCAACAAGACGATCTTCTCCGCCGCGACGGACGGCGCGAGACCGATCCTGAAAGGTTGTCTGCTCGAAATCAAGGACAGCGAAATCAAATGCGTCGCGCTGGACGGATTTCGACTGGCGATATGTAAAAAGGAGTTGGCGCAGTCTTACGAACCGACCGAAGCGATCGTACCCGCGAAGAGTTTGCTCGAAATCGCAAAATTGCTCGACAACGACGAAGAGATCGTCAAGATTCATTTGAGCGCGTCCAAAATGATGGTGGATCTCAATCATACGAAGGTAATCGCTTCGCTGTTGAGCGGCGCGTTCATCAACTACAAAAACACGATTCCTTCCGAGAAAGAAACGATCGTCACGATCAACAAACAGCAACTCGAAGACGCGATCGAACGCGCGAGCATCCTGTCTCGTTACGACAAATCCAATCTGATCAAGTTGGAGATCAAAGAAGGCAAGATGACGATCGTCTCGTCGAGCGAACTGGGCGAAAGCAAAGAGATCATTTCCATCTTCACGAAAGGCAAAGACGTCAATATCGGATTCAATGCGAAGTATATGGCGGACTGTCTCAAAGTCATTACGGACGAATTTATCATTCTGACGATCAACTCGGCGACAGCGCCCGGATTGATCATGCCGGTGGAAGGCGAACAATTCCTGTATTTGATTTTGCCGATCCGCATCGTACGCTGATAAGCGTTTTCCCCCGTGCAAACGGGGGAATTTTTTATGTTCGACTTACAAGATCTGTTGTACAATAAAAAATGCAATCGCGACAAACTCGTCGCGTTCGGATTTGTGCGCGACGGCGCGCTCTATCGGTACGAACGAACCGTCATGGAAGGACAATTTCGCATTGTCGTTGCGATCCGCGACGACGACGGCGTCGAATGGGACGTAATCGATTGCGACAGCGGAGATCCGTACGTATTGATTCGCGTGCCCGACGCGTGCGGCGGATACGTCGGGGCGTTGCGTACGCTTTGCGAAGCATTGTGGACGGAAATCGTCGAACGCTGTTGGGAAAACAAGACGTTCGGCGAGCGACAAAGCAAGCGGATCGTCTCGCATATCGCCGACAAGTACGGCGACGAACCGGAATTTTTGTGGAAAGACGATCTAAATGCCGCAATTCGGCGCAAAGACAGTCGCAAATGGTATGCCGTCTTGATGACGGTGTCGCGCAGAAAACTCGGTTTCGATTCCGACGAAATCGTCGAAGCGCTCGATCTGCACGCGACGGCGCAGGATACGGAGCGTCTTGTGGACGGCGTCGTCTTTCTGCCCGGCTATCATATGAATAAGAAATATTGGTATACCGTCGTATTGGACGATACGGCGGACGACGAGACGTTGTTCGATCGGATTGCCGTCAGTTACGATTTGGCAAAAAAATGAAGCCTTTTTCGCGGTCATAGCGCAAACGACGCGACGCATATAAAATATCGGTTGTCGTCGATGCGTTTATGTCCGTCGGACATATCGGGTAAAATATCCGTTTTGAACGAATTTATGACAGAGCGATCGCGTCGAACAGCTATTTCTCTCCGAAAGAAAATATGATATAGAATATGGCAATCACGATTACGATCGGCGATATACGGATCGGTTTGCGTTCGACCGAAAATCCGCAAGGTTGCTTGCGGATTTTGCATAACGATCTTTGCGGTATCCCAAATCGAAAAAGCGTATTGTCTTTTGTATGATTTTACTATTTCGTATAAGACGGTATATAGCGTTCTTGCAGTAAAAATTAGCGTAAAAAAGCCGCCTTTTTGCAAAGGCGGCAATCTCATTGAATCGTAAAATCAGTCTTTGAGTTTGTCCAACAGGTCGAAGAAACGATTGAGATCGTCCTGCGAATAGTAGTCGATATAGATGCGACCGGTATTGTTGTTGCCGACGACTTTGACTTTGGTCCCGAATGCGCGCTGCATGTCGTTGACGAACTTTTTGAGTTCCACGCTCAACACGGTCTTGACCGGTTTGGGTTGCGCGGGTTTGAGATGATTTTGCACGATCGTTTCCAGTTGGCGTACGGAAAGCTGCTTGTCGCAAGCGGCGTTGGCGTACTTAATCTGCATTTCGATTTCTTTGACCGGTACGAGACATCTCGCATGTCCCGCGCTCAGTCTGCCCGCGGCGATCAGATCGAGCACCTGTTTGGGCAACGTAAGCAACCGCATCGAATTGGCGATCGCGGGACGCGACTTGCCGAGTTTGTCGGCGAGTTCTTCCTGCGTGAATTTATATTCTTCGATCAAAGCTCTGTATGCAAGCGCTTCTTCGATCGGGTTGAGATCCTGACGTTGCAGGTTTTCGATCAAAGCGATTTCTTTGCGTTGTTGCAACGACAGATCGCGGACAATGACCGGAATCGTCGTCAAACCCGCCATTTTGCTTGCGCGGTAACGGCGTTCGCCGGCGACGATTTGATATTGATCTTTGATTTTGCAGACCAAAATGGGTTGCAGAACGCCGTAATTGCGGATCGAAGCGGCGAGTTCTTCCAAAGCGGTTTGATCGAACTGTTTGCGCGGCTGTCCCGCGTTGGGAATCACGCGGTCGATCGATACTTCTTCGACGCCCTGATTGAGATTGCCGTGTTCGTCGTAACTGGTAAAGTCCGGATTGTTGCCCGTCATGCCCATCAATTCTTCGATGCCGATGCTGAGACCGCCTTTTTTCATACCTTTCGCTCCAAAGTTTTGTTCGGGATCAGTATAACATATCCGCCTGCGTTTGGCAACCGCTTAATTGCGCAACGCGTCGCATGCGCGCAGACGATTCTAAAAATCGACGATGCAAACCATTGCGATCGAAAACAGAAAATATCGTTGGCAAACAAACCGATAAAAAACCGCGACGCGTCGATATCGATACGGTGCGAAAATCCCGCGCAACGACGCGGAATTTTATATAACTTATAAAGGATTGGTACGCGGCTTGTTGCCGCCGCGCGGATACCGAGTCGGACAGTCGCCGTCGCGTCGATAGACGAGAATCTTGCGCGTACCGCCGATCGGAAGCGTGTATTCGATCGCATCGATCGCGAGCAGTCCCAATTGCGTCGCCGCGCGTTGCGCGTCTTCGGCTTCTTCGTCTGCGCGATTGCCCTTATAGGCGACGACCAAACCGCCCTGCGCGGTCAACGGCGCGCAATATTCGAGCAGCGTCGGCAACGGCGCGACCGCGCGCGCAACGACGACGTCGAACGCGCTGCGATGCGTACGCGCAAAGTCTTCCGCGCGACTGTGCACGGCGCGGCAATGCGGCAGATCCAGACGCCGAAAGATTTCTTGCAGAAATCCGACGCGTTTGTTGAGACTGTCCACGAGCGTAAACGTACAGTCGTCCCGCAACAGCGCGAGCGGCACGCTCGGGAATCCCGCGCCCGCGCCGACGTCGCATACTTTGGCGCCGCGCGGCAAAAGGCGCGCGCCCTGCGCGCTGTCCAGATAGTGCAATACGGAGATTTCGGCGGGATCGGTGATCGCGGTCAAATTGAATTTTTCGTTTGTCTCGATCAGATGCGCGGTATAGGCGTCGAATCGTTCCGAGATCGACTGCGCGCGGGTAGCGTCGTATGCATCAAGAAAATCTTGCAGCGTCATACGCGCTCCTTGCGGGACAGCCACACGAGCAACACCGTGATGTCGGCGGGCGATACGCCGCTGATGCGCGACGCCTGTCCCAGATTGGCGGGGCGGATGCGGTCGAGCTTTTGGCGCGCTTCCAGCCGCAGTCCCGCAATGGACAGATAATCGGCGTCCGCCGGCAACGCTTTGCTTTCCAGTTTGCGATTCTGTTCGATCGCGGCGTCTTGTTTGGCAAGGTAACCTTCGTATTTGATCTGCGTCGCGCATTCGCGCAACAGGCGCAGATCCGTCTCTTGCAGCGGCGGGAACGCGGCTTGCAGATTTTCCGGCGTGACGTTGTTGCGGCGCAACATATCGCGATAGCGCAACGCGTTGTCGGTGACCGGTTCGTCGATCGACGCGAAATACGGCGCATAATCGCGCGGCGGCACGCGGGTGTCCAACAATGCGGACAACTCGCGCATCGCATCCTGTTTGGCGCAGAACGCGTTCCAGCGCGCATCGTCCACGAGTCCGACTTCTCTGCCGATCGGCGTCAGACGCGCGTCGGCGTTTTCCTGTCGCAAATGCAGACGATGTTCCGCGCGCGCGGTCATCATGCGATACGGTTCATTGGTGCCCTTGGTGACCAGATCGTCGATCAGGACCCCGATATAAGAACTGTCGCGCGTCAACGTGATCGGCGGACGCTCTTGCAGATACCGCGCGGCGTTCAATCCCGCGATCAGTCCCTGCGCGGCGGCTTCTTCGTAGCCGCTGGATCCGTTGAGCTGTCCGGCGAGATACAGTCCGCCCAGATGTTTGACCGCGAGCGACGCGTCCAGCGCGAGCGAGTCGATGCAATCGTATTCGATCGCGTACGCATAGCGCATGATCTTGCAGCGTTCCAGTCCGATCACGCTGCGATACATCTCCAATTGGACGTCGAACGGCATGCTCGAACTCATGCCCTGAATATACATTTCGTCCGTCCACGCGCTTTCCGGTTCGACAAACAACTGATGGCGCTGTTTGTCGGCAAAGCGCACGACTTTGTCTTCGATCGAAGGACAGTAGCGCGGTCCGACGCTGTGAATGCTGCCGTTGTAAAGCGGCGAACGGTCGAGATTGGCAAGGATGATTTCCTTCGTGCGTTCGGTCGTGTACGTCAGCCAGCAAGGTTCGCGGTTTTCGATCGTGCCCGGCGTCATAAACGAGAACGGATACAGTCCCTCGTCGCCGTGCTGGATCTGCATCTGAGAAAAATCGATGCTCTTGCGATCGACGCGCGCGGGCGTGCCGGTCTTGAAACGGCGCATCGGGATGCCCAGCGATTGCAGACAGTCGGTCAGATGCGTCGCGCGCGAAAAACCGTTGGGACCCACCGCTTGGCGGTGGTCGCCGATGATGATTTCCGCATTCAGATACACGCCGGTCGCGACGACGACGGCGCGGCATTCGAAGCGCTGTCCGGTCGTCGTAACGACGCCGCAAACGCGGTCGTTTTCGGTGACGATTCGCGCGACTTCGCCTTGCAGCAACGTCAAATGCGGCGTGTCTTCGAGCACGCGCTTGACGCAGTGATGATATCGGATTTTGTCGATCTGTCCGCGCAACGAATGCACCGCCGCGCCTTTGCCCAGATTGAGCATGCGCAGTTGGAGCAGCGTCGCGTCCGCGGACAGTCCCATCTGCCCGCCGAGCGCGTCGATTTCGCGTACCAAATGCCCTTTTGCGGTGCCGCCGATGGACGGGTTGCACGCCATGAAAGAGATCGCGTCCAGCGACAGCGTCACGCACAGTGTGTCGTGTCCCAGGCGCGCCAAAGCCAACGCGGCTTCCACGCCCGCGTGACCGGCTCCGATGACGATTGCGTCGTATTGTTTGCGATAAGCGTCCATCGCGTACGATTATAGCATATCGCCCGATAGAATTGCAATTACTATCGCCGTGTGTTACAATAGTCGCATGAAAACGATCGCTACGATATCCACGCCGCTCGTTGCCGGCGCAATCGGCATTATTCGCATGACGGGAGACGACGCGTTGCGGATCGCCGCGCGCATGTTTCGCTCCAAACAGGCGGAAGATTTTACGCAGGCGCAACCCAACCGCATGTATTACGGTACGGTTACGGCGGGCGACGTCACGGACAAAGCGCTTGCCGTGTATTTCCGCGCGCCGCATTCGTATACCGGCGAAGATTTGGTGGAATTCCAATGCCACGGCGGCGTGCGGCTGATGCGTACCGTGTATCGGGCGTGTCTCGACCTTGGCGCACAGGCGGCGGACAAGGGCGAGTTTACCAAACGCGCGTTTCTCAACGGTAAATACGCGCTCAGCGATTGCGAAGGCATCGTCGATTTGATCCAAGGCGAAAGCATGGCGGCGGTGCGCGCGGCGTCGCGACAGGCGCAAGGCGCGCTGGCGCGGCGTATCGGGGAGCTGAACGATCAGCTGCTCGACGGCATCGGCGAGCTGGAAGCGTCGCTCGATTACCCCGACGAGATGGAAGACGAAGCGCGTACCAACGCGCGCCAATGGACGGAACGAATTTACGACGCGTTGCGGGCGTTGCGGGACACCGCGCAGACGGGCGCGTATATTCGCAACGGCATCGCCGTCGCGATCGTCGGCAATCCGAACGTCGGCAAATCTTCTCTGCTCAACCGTCTGCTCGGTCAGGATCGCGCGATCGTGACCGACATCGCCGGTACGACGCGCGACACGCTGGAAGCGAGCATCGAAGTGCGCGGCATCTTGTTGCGGCTGATCGATACGGCGGGGATACGGGAGAGCGAAGACGCGGTCGAGCGGATCGGCGTCGAGCGCAGTAAACGCAGCGCGCGCACGAGCGACGTCGTATTGCATATGATCGACGCGTCGCGTCCCGCAGACGAATCCCAACGCGCGTTGGAGCGCGAATTGCGCGATACGGACGCCAGACTGCTGCGCGTATACAACAAGACGGATTTGCCGCTCGCGCAGGATACTTCCGACGGCATTGCGCTCAGCGCAACGCAGGGGATCGGCATCGAGACGTTGCGCAACGCGATCGTCGACGCGGTCGTCACGCAGGCAATCGATCCGGGCGCGGAGATCGTCACCAACGAACGGCACGTGCGCGCGTTGGATCAGGCGATTGCGAGCGTGCGCGCGGCAGCGGACGCATTGGACGTACAACCGACCGAATGCATCTTGCTCGATCTGCGCAACGCGTATTTCGCGCTCGGCGAGATCACCGGACATACGGCGAGCGAAGATATCGTGGATCGGATTTTTTCCAAATTTTGTTTGGGGAAATAACGCGTTTTCGATTCGGTTCAAACGAGGCGGCGATGCCGCCCTTTTTCTTGCGTCCGCGGAATACGATCGGCGAGACGCGTCGGCATGCGCGACGTTTCAAATGCGGCAGGTACGAATTGTTTTTATAAAATCGCAAACGCGCTAAGATGATTGATCCGTTGTCTTGCGATACAAAATCCCGTCTGCGCCGTTACGGCAAGACGCGCGATTATCGCAACGGACGCGTATTGCGATACACGACCGTGCTGTGCGGCAACGAGACTGCGTCTCCGTCGCAAAATTCGGAAAACAGTTCGTGCAACGCGGAGACAAACGCGTCGTACGCGCGCTCGCCGCGCCGCGGCGCGTACGAAGACGACAACGCGCGCTCGACAAACCGCTGTCGGTCGGCGCGGATCGGACAAGGGAACGTCCATCGGTCGTATGCGTCGTCGAAAAAAGCGCGAATGTGCGGATCGTCTCGGCGCATGCCGCCCGAAAATCCGTCGAACGTCGGACAGTACGCCTTGCAGATCGCGGACAGACGGCGATGGATCGGCGCGTCTTCCCGCGCGTTCCATAACAAAAACACGTTGCCGTCGTCGCGCAGAATGCGCGCGCACTCGTTGCGAAACGCGACGGGATCGAACCAATGGAACGCCTGCGCCGCCGTCACGACGTCCACGCTCCGATCGTCGAGCGTCGTATGTTCGGCAACGGCGCAAATGCTGCGATAGTTCGGACAAGAGCCGAGCGCGAGATCCGCTTGCGCGCGCATATCGTCGTTCGGCTCGACGGCATAGACGACGGGTCCCCGCTCCAACAGTTGGCGCGTCAGAATGCCCGTCCCCGACCCGATGTCCGCGATTGCCGCAACGTCCTTGCCGGCGCATGCAAACATCGCGTCCACGGCGGCCGTCGGATAGGACGGTCTGCCGAGCGCGTAGGCGGTTGCTTTCTCTTGGAATCGATCGATATAAGACATTGTATGCAATCAAGCGCTTTACAGCGCGTTTTTCGTATCGAGGCGCGTGTCGCAACGGCGCTATCGCATCTGTCGACGATCGCCGAATGCGGAACCTTTCCAGGCATGCACGACGGACAAGATTTGTGTATACTGCGCGCGTTCGGAATGCCGTTCGGTTTCGAAGCGATCAAGCTTTCATCTGTTCTCTCGGCATGCCGTCGATTCTCCGTATGCAAAAGGCGAATCGGGATCCCGCAGAACGTCCAAAAGCAAACGGTCGAAAGAACTCTTTCGACCGTCGAATATCGGCTTAGAAATATTTGCTTTTCGGTCCGCCGAAACTGCGCATGCGTTTGACGCCCGTTTTGCGGAAGTTGCGGCTGTAATCCGAGTTGTACATATCGGTCGGCTCGGACAGATTGCCGGTATCCGGTTCGCGCGGAACGGGTTCGCGGTTTTCGTAGCCGTCGCGGCTGCGGGGCGCGCGCCCTTCCCGACGGTAACCGTCGCCGGAATTTCCGCCGTCGCGGTTGTATCCGCCGCGACGCTCGTATCCGTTGCCGTCGCCGTAGCTGCGGCGGGGCGAAGTACGGTTGGGCTTGATGACGACGTAGCGATTGGGTTCTACGCCTTCGCTCGCCGTCGTCACGAATTTATCGTCGTGCAACGTCGAATGAATGATGCGACGTTCGAACGGATTCATCGGCTCCAACACGATTTGCTGTCCCGTCTTTGCTGCCTTAAACGCCAGTCTTTTGGCGAGTTTGGCAAGCGTAACGGTACGCTTGTCGCGATAATTCTCGCCGTCGATGACGAGACGCTTTCCTTCCGGATTGTTTTTGTTGCAGACCAACAGCGCCAGATATTGCAGACTGTCCAACACGTCGCCCCGATAGCCGATCAGCGTCGCCGTATCCGGTCCCGAAAGCTGTATGACGTACGCGTTGTCGCGTTCGAACACGTCCGCCTGACAATCGATGCCCATCTTTTCGATGATGCCGCGGATAAAATCGACTGCAAGCACGTCCGCGCTGCGTTTCTGACTGACGCGCAACGTCGTTTTTTTGCGCAACAGCCCCGTCTCTTTGACGACTTCGACGTCGACTTGCTCCAACGGCAAGCCGAGTTCTTCCAAGGCTTTGCTCAAAGCCGCGTCGTAACCGACGGAAGTCACTTCTACACTTTTCATGGATATCTCCTTACGGACGCGCGACGGCGCGCCCCGATCGTATTTTGCTCGTTAAATCTGCGCTTGGGCAGCGTTCTTTTTGTCCAAATGCCGCGTGATCAGCGTAAACGTCAGCGACATGATCGTCATCAGGACGTTGCCGACGACGTAGTAGATCGCAAACGCCGCGCTGTACATGATCGCAAACACGCCCAGCATGACCGGCATGAGAAACGTCATCATTTTCATCGTCATTTTTTGGGTTTTTTCCTGCGTCGGATCGGCGGCAACCGGTTGCGGCTGCAACTTTTGCGTCAACAGCGTGGACAGAATGCTGGTGCCGATCGCCAACACGGGCAGCACAAAATAACCGTTCCAACGCCCCGCATCCCAGAAGCTTTGCTTGTTATACAACTGCATTGCCGGACCGACGAGCGTTTCGTACGACGCGCTCAAACCGTCGGGCAGATCCGCGCCCAAACCGCCTACGCCGGTGGACAAAAAGTTCTGAATCGAAGGAATGACGTTGGTTCCGATATCGGACATGTGGACGTTTTTGATCCACAAAAAGCTGTCCGGATTGTAGGACTGCGCGAGCAGATTGTTCAGCTCGTCCATCGTCATTTGTCCCGCCTGTACGAGCGGATAGTTCTGCGCGTAAATATGGTCGAGTTGGTAAATGATCATCTCGTTCTGATACGCGATCAGCGAGCGGAATCCCGCGAACACGACCCAGAATACGACCAGCGTAATGATCATCGGCAGACACGACGCGAGCATGTTCATGCCCGATCCGCGTTGCAATTCGTACTGTTTTTGACGCAAAATATCGGGGCGATTCGCGTACTGACGCTGCAATTTTTCCAATTTCGGGCGCAGCGCCTGCATTTTCATCGTCTGCTTGCGCATCGCGATGCGTTGCCAGATGTCGAGCGGTGACAAAATCACGCGTAGCAGTACCGTAAACACGATGACCGTCACACCGAAACTCACGCCCATGCTTTCGTGCAGCGCGAGCAACAATTTGCCGATGCCGTTCGTTAATTGCGGTTCCTGCGCCGCGGCGAGCACGGCAGATAACATCATAGAACCCATTTTGCCTTTCCTTTCCAGTTTTCCCGGACGGGGTCGAAGCCCCCTTTGCCCCACGGCGCGCACCGCAACAACCGTCCCGCCGTCAAAAACGTCGCTTTGATCGGACGATATTTCGCGTATGCTTGCCGCGCGTATGCCGAACAACTCGGCGTATAGATGCACGAGTCGGGCAAGAGCGGATTGATACAGGTCTTGTAATAGCCGATTGCCAAAGAAAATACGTTACGCATGCGCCGCGTCCTCGCATTCGGGCGTCCATAAGCCCGCTTGTCCGAGCAGACGCAACATGCTGTCCCGCAGCTGGCGATACTCCAATCGGTCGATGCCGGCGCGCGCGAGCAAAATGTAATTCGTCTTGGGCTGTACCCGTTCGACGACGGAGCGGAAACTCTCCCGCATCCGACGGCGCACTTTGTTGCGCACGACCGCTTTGCCGATCTTTTTGCTGACGACGAAGCCGACGCGCAACGGATACTTGGACGGCGCGTAGATCAACACCATGTGTCGATTGGCGACCGATTTTCCGTGGCTGTACAGGTATCGGAAAACCCGTTTATTCGTGAGCCGATACCGTTTTTGCATGCAATTACGCGGTCAGTTGCTTTCTGCCCTTGTTGCGGCGTCTTTTGATCACGTTTCTGCCGGCTTTGGAGCTCATTCTTTTGCGAAAACCGTGAACTTTGCTACGCTGTCTCTTTTTGGGTTGATACGTTCTTTTCATGATACTCTCCTTATGATTCTATACAAGAATTCGATTGCGATTCGGGTTGCGCGTCGCTTTTTCGGCAATGCGTTGATTTTCTTCGCCTGCCATACTATAAAACGCGCGAATAAAGTATATACCATAACCGCCCGACGCGTCAAGCGAAATTCCCGAACAATTCCCCGCGTCGTTTCCGTTGCGGTTTACGGCAAAAGAAATGCGCCGATCACGCCGCTTGTCAAGGCGAGGCGAACGCGATGCGGCAGACAGGCTTGTTCCTGTACGAAAAATACAAGAGTCGGATACATGCAACGAAATCGCCCGACGCGTCATGTAAAATCCGGAACAATTTCCCGTATCGCGTGGGCATGGTTTGCGGGAATCAGGATTGCGCCTTCCGGACGGTCGTCGGCGCGCGGCGATCGCATTGCGGCGTGTTGATCGGCTTGCGCTATTGTGTACGGAAAATAATGAACAATTGAAATGATGCGACAGGCGACAACGGTGCGACAGGCGACAACGGTGCGACAGGCGACAACGGT
>ERZ779626.482-NODE-482-length-23335-cov-7.007131_pt1 | contig 23335 bp, 18 predicted proteins | sample MGYA00514209_ERZ779626 | MGnify/ENA primary metagenome ERZ779626 (study PRJEB29562, sample SAMEA4376713) | mouse gut metagenome | isolation source: Cecum | study: EMG produced TPA metagenomics assembly of the A DSS colitis mouse model was used to assess the...
TCGCCTCCAGCACGAACACCTTGCCGTTCTCAATGGCGTACTGCATGTTCATCAGGCCCCGCACATGCATTTCCTCCGCAATCCTTCTGGTATATTCCTTGATGGTGGCCACATTCTCCTCCGAGATATGCCGGGAGGGAATGATGCAGGCCGAGTCACCGGAATGAATTCCCGCCAGCTCGATATGCTCCATCACCGCAGGCACGAAGGCGTGGGTTCCGTCGCTGATGGCGTCCGCCTCGCACTCGGTAGCATGATTCAGGAAGCGGTCGATCAAAATGGGCCGATCCGGCGTCACGCCCACCGCAGCCCTCATATAATCGGTAAGGCTGGCATCCTGATACACCACCTCCATCCCCCGGCCCCCCAGCACATAGGAGGGGCGCACCATCACGGGATAGCCGATGCGGTGGGCGATTTCCAGCGCCTCCTCCACCGTGGTGGCCATTCCCGACTCGGGCATGGGAATCCCCAGCTTGTCCATCATGGCCCGGAACAGATCTCTGTCCTCCGCCAGATCTATGACCTCCGGCGCTGTCCCCAGAATGCGCACGCCGTTTTTCTCCAGCTCAGACGCCAGATTCAGCGGCGTCTGTCCCCCGAACTGGGCAATGACGCCCACGGGTTTTTCCTTCCTATAGATACTGAGCACATCCTCCAGAGTCAGCGGCTCAAAATACAGTTTGTCGGAGGTATCGTAATCCGTGGACACCGTCTCCGGATTACAGTTGACGATGATGGTCTCAAAGCCCAGCTTCTTCAGCGCCAGCGAAGCATGGACGCAGCAATAATCAAATTCGATTCCCTGTCCGATGCGGTTGGGGCCCCCTCCCAGAATCATCACCTTGGGCTTGTCAGTGCCCACGGGGTTTTTATCCTCTCCGTTGTAGGTGGAGTAATAATAGGCGCTGTCCGGCGTTCCGCTGACATGAACCCCCTCCCAGACCTCTTCCGCTCCCAGAGCCTGACGCCTCTTGCGCACCTGCTCCTCGGAGACGCCCAGCAGCAGACTTAAGTACTTGTCGGAAAATCCATCCTTCTTGGCCTGCACCAGCGCCTCATCCTCAGGAAGGCCGCCTCTGCATTTCAGAATCGCCAGCTCCTCCTCCGCCAGCTCCTTCATCTGACGGATGAACCATGCCTTCACATGGGTAATCTCCTGAATCTCCTCCACGGAGGCCCCCTTCTTCAGAGCCTCGTACATAATGAAATGTCTTTCGCTGGAAGGAGTGGCCAGCATCCGCAGCAGAAGCTCCTTGGATTTTTCCTCCAGCTTAGGGATCTGCCCCAAACCGTATCTCCCGGTCTCCAGCGAACGTATGGCCTTCTGGAAGGCTTCCTTATAATTCTTCCCTATGCTCATGACCTCGCCCACAGCCCTCATCTGGGTGCCCAGCCTATCCTCCACGCCCTTAAACTTCTCAAAGGCCCAGCGGGCAAACTTTATCACCACATAATCTCCGTCCGGCACATACTGATCCAGCGTGCCGTACTTGCCGCAGGGAATGTCCTTTAAGGTCAGTCCTGCCGCCAGCATGGCGCTGACCAGCGCGATGGGAAATCCCGTGGCCTTTGATGCCAGCGCGGAGGAGCGGGAGGTTCTGGGATTGATCTCTATGACAATGATCCTATCGCTGACAGGATCATGGGCGAACTGTACGTTGGTTCCGCCGATGACCTGCACGGATTCCACAATGCGGTAGGCCTGATCCTGCAGCCTCTCCTGCAGCTCCTTTGAGATGGTAAGCATGGGGGCCGCGCAGAAAGAGTCCCCCGTATGGACGCCCAAGGGATCAATGTTCTCGATGAAACACACCGTAATCATGTTCCCTTCTGCATCCCGAACCACTTCCAGCTCCAGCTCCTCCCAGCCCAGAATGGATTCCTCCACCAGAACCTGTCCCACCAGCGAAGCCTGCAGCCCTCTTGCGCAGACCGTCCGCAGCTCGTCCTTGTTGTACACCAGACCGCCGCCGGCGCCTCCCATGGTATAGGCAGGGCGCAGAACCACAGGGTAGCCCAGCTCGTCCGCAATCTTCAGCCCATCCTCCACGGTGTAGGCCACCTGACTTCTGGCCATCTCAATGCCCAGCTCGTTCATGGCCTTCTTGAATTCGATCCTGTCCTCGCCCCGTTCGATGGCATCCACCTGCACTCCAATGACCTTCACCTGATATTTCTCCAGAATGCCTGCCCCGGCCAGCTCCGCGCAGAGATTCAGCCCCGACTGTCCTCCCAGATTGGGCAGCAGCGCATCCGGGCGTTCCTTGGCTATGATCTGCTCCAGACGTTCCTTATTTAAGGGTTCGATGTAGGTGACGTCCGCCATCTCCGGATCCGTCATGATGGTTGCGGGGTTGGAGTTCACCAATACGATCTCGTAGCCCAGCTTCTTCAGCGCCTTGCAGGCCTGAGTGCCCGAATAGTCAAACTCGCAGGCCTGACCGATGATGATGGGCCCCGACCCTATGATCAGCACTTTATGAATGTCGGTTCTCTGCGGCATGTTGCATCCTCCTCATGTAGTTTATGTGAATTTTTTCGTTACGCTGCGATCACATGCTTCCGGCGGAATCAGGCAATCCCTCCCCGCTTCCGCGCAAAACCTTACTGCTGCCTTCGCATCAGGTATTACCATTATATCAAATTGTCCAGCATTTTCAAGTAATTCATTTTCCCCTCCCCTCACCTCCCATGCCCGGCGGTGCATATCATAATACGTCCCCTCTCCCGCAATGGGATCCCTTTCATTTGACGCAGACCCCGACTTGAAAAAAACTGTTGTTGAAAGCCTGAAAAGCATATGCGAACCATGCAGCAGGAGTCCATCGTCAGACTGGTTTCCAACGTCATGTAAAGACAGAAACAGAGTCTACTGCCCTAACCGTTTCCGCCATGCGGGTCATCAGCGAGTGCATCCAGTCCATCAAAACTCTGATGGATGAGATCGCCTCCGCCAGCGTACAGCAGTCGGAAATGATCGTCTCTGTGGAAAACAGAATCAAGGAGGTATCCAAGGTCACGGAGTCCAATTCCGCTGCGGCACAGGAGAGCGCGGCAATTTCCAACCAGCTCTCCCATCAGGCAAGGACGCTGAACCAGCTCATCGGTCGGTTCTGCAGCCGCTTCCCCACAGATTCTTCAGCAATTACACCGGGAATCCCGCCTGCATATGCATTTTTCGTCAGGACCCAATATTTTCACCGGCCCGGAGATCACTTCCCTCGCCACATACAAGACACTGTCCGCCCGTGCCTCCATGGTCCATTTCACAAGAGTCAGCTCCCCCCGCTCCACCTCGATGCAGGTGATACAGCGGGGATGGACGCAGCTGCCCGTATTGTAATAAAAGGACGGCTCCTCCGGCAGCACGGGGCGGTGGGTATGCCCCGTGACCAGAATATGTCCATGGGCCTGAGCCCAGCTGCGCAGACTCTCCTCACACTTCTCCTTCACCTCATAATTCTTGGCGGCGCTGGTGGGATCCAGAAACCCCAGATTCTCCAGCGGACTCCAGAAATACCGCACCAGAAATCGGGCCAGCGGCCAAAGGGTCGAATTCAGAAAGCTGGCCTGATGTCCATGGGTCAGGTACAGAGACTTCTCCGGCGCAGCTTCGGAATGCAGGATCACCGCCTCCAAGAAGGCCGGGTTCTTTTTCCGGACGATGTTATGGTTGCCGTAGAGCAGGTGCAGCCGCCCTCTCTCCTCGAATCGGGCGAACATACAGTAGACATCCTCATGGATTTCCGCGATGTTGCGCAGCTTCCGATTCTCCCACAGCTCCTCCCCGTCCCCCAGTTCTATATAGGTAAAGCCGTTCCTATAATAGTGCTCCATGGCCGCATAATACAAATGCTGGTTTTTCAGGAAATTATCGGAGGCGGTGCCCACTCCCCTATGGCAGTCGCTGACCAGAACATATCTGGAGCATCTGTTAAAGGGCAGAACCAACGCCTGCGCAAAGGCCCGGTCCAGACGGCTTGTGATGCTCACGGCCTTTCCCCTTTGCCAACCCCACATCCCCGGCTTCTTCCACGTTTGTTGCATTTTCGGCAGCATTTCGGAGGGCAGCAGCCGTTTTTCCTATGGCACCTCCTATGGAAACGCCGCAGGCGCATCAGTCTCCGGAAACAGCGGGGAAGATAGTAATACAGAAAGAGGATGCGGTCTTCCGCGCAGGCAAACGGTCTGGTGACCCACACAAAGAGACGGCAGAAGAACCGGTTCATGCACTGGGACAGCCTGCGCCAAAAACGGGTGAGCAGGTTGTAGCGCTGAGGCCTTACATGGTGGAAGGAAATGGTCATGCAGAGATTCTGCACCCCCATCAGCTCCGCCGGATAGTTCTCCCGGCACAAACCCCGATGAAAAGCCTCCAGCATTTCTCTGTTGGGAAAGCAGACGGAGGCCTGCAGACACAGCTCGGCGGGTCTAAAAAAAACACCCGGCACAAAGGCTGTGAGCCACCAATGCCTCTCCTACATCTTGACGCAGGCGCCGTCGGGCATATGCAGCTGGAGAGAGCAGGGCAGCATTTCATTCTCTTCCGCCGCCTCGAAACGGGCCGTCTTGTACTCCGACTCGGACAGCAGTCTGTCGGCATGGTAGATACCGATTTCCGCTCCGGTGTTGATGCCGTACTGACCCTTCCAGAACTCGATCAGCCACGTCCGGCCCCGGTAATTGAAGTAAACCGGCAGAGAGTCAAAGACCATTTGGAAACGGGGCGCCATATAGTCGTAGAGCCATGTATAGCCGGCGGCCTTCTGCCAGGCATCCACGGTGGAGGAGAAAAATCCGCAGCAGCAATGATAAACGTAGCCGTAGGGTTTTGCCAACTCCTCTACCAGAGAACATTTCTGCTCCTTGTCCATGCCGCGTATCTTGCAGATAATTTTTTTCCTTCGGAAATGTCCGAACAGCAGCATACACAAAAGAGCAAGCAACAACAAAACAAACAAGGCAGCATACATAATGTAACCTATAATCCTATGCGGTTTTGTTACATTATATGCCGCAGAGAGGAAAGGTGTTCAGCCCCGTTTTGCTTCGCCGTATTTCCATGCCGTGGGCATAAATCCCGGTTTTTCTGGGCTGACACAACACAGCGACGGACCCTATTCCGCAGAATAGGGCCCGTCGCCACACTTCGCCGCATCTTAAAAGCACAGCGCTATTTCTCAGCCTTTTTCTTCTCATCCTCACGGTGGAAGTATTTGTCCAGCTCCTTCCTGCGCTCCTCTGGCATCCCTTTCTTTACAGGAATCACCGCCGCATTTGCCACATCGCCTATGATCCGAACTGCAAACTCCACATTCCTGCCCATGGCCTTCTCACTGAGCGCGGGAACCAGATCGTGAATGGTGTGCAGCTCCGCCGTGGAGGTCTCCCTGCTCAGGCCCAGCGCCGGAATCTCATTGTCACAGAAGGGCGCGGAGTCGCTGGAATGAACCCCCACCCCTATGATCGCGGAATATCCTGCCATCTTGCAGTACTGTTCCACAAATGTCTGCAGCTCCTTCTCCCCCGTGACGCAGATCTTGTTTGCTCCCAGAGCCGTTCCGCACATGTCAAAGTTAAAGCAGAACACTGTCTTCTCCAGCAGCTCTTTCTTCTGCTCCACATAGGCCTTTGAGCCCAGCAGCCCCAGCTCCTCGCTGCCGCACCAGACAAAGCGCAATGTCCTTCTGGCAGGATTTGCCGCAAAATGTCTGAATATTGAAAGCAGCGCCACAGCGCCGGTGGCATTGTCCCAGGAACCGGTACCCACCGGAACGGAATCATAGTGGGCCGTGAGCACGATGCTCTCCTCCTTCAGATCCGTCCCCTCAATCACTGCCGATATGTTCCGGCTCTCAGGCTCCGTGTTCTCCTGCTCCAGCACAAGGCTTACCTTGTTTACCTCTTCCTGAACAATCCAGAGCGCATCCCCGGCCGTGATGGCAAATCCCGGTATCATCCCATGTCTGGTAAAATTCTCCCTTATTCTTCTGGGATACAGGGATGCGTCTTTCTCGGAAAAATAATATTTGCCCTGCATGACCAGAAATGCCGATGCCTTATGTTCCAACAGCCGCTTATAAACCTCTTCATCCAGTCTGTTCAGCAGCACCGCCTTGCCCTCCAGATCACCGATTCCGGAGAAATCGATCTCCGAAGCCTCATCCAGATAGAGCAGCTCGCACTCTCTGTTGATGTTGCCGGAACGCAGAAAGGGCACGCAGGCTATCTGACGCCCCCCAGCCTCCACGGAACATCTCTTCACCTCGGCGGCAGGGACTTTGAAGGTCATATACTCTCCCCTCACATCATCACGCCCCACATCCTCCGCCGTCCGATTGACCTCCTCCATGATCAGTTCCCCGGCCTTCTTTTCTTCCGGGCTTCCGCCTACCCGGACGAAGCTCAGCTCCCTCACAAAGTCCATCAGTTCCTTCATTTTCCATCCTCCTATGTCCCTGCCAGTCTGGGAAACGGCAAAAAACACCCTGATTATCCGATGCTGCCCCATAAGTTCCTGCGCTGCACAAGGATTTTCTGATTTCAATGGCTGTCTCCATTATACCTAATCGGAGAACAAATTACAAGAAATACTATAATTTTTTAGGCCAGCTCCCTCCGCCGTTTCCGTCTCTTGTAAATCAAAATCCCGACATACATCCCTAAGAATCCGAGAATAATCACAATCAGCACCGCAGACTCCCCCGGCCCGCCCATCTTTGCCTCGGCCCACAGACGGTCTACCAGCTTGCTGGTGCTCTCCGGCAGGTTGACAAACACCTGCGTGCGCGCCAGAATTTCTTCATCCGGATAATAGATGGGGTTCTCCACCATCTCCTGATCCATGTACGCCTTCGCGGCGGTCTCCGGCGTGGAATACCCTACATAATTCATGTTCGCTCCGGCAATCTCCGGGTCACAGAGGAAATTGATGTACTCCTCCGCCTCCGCCTTGTGTCTGGAGGTAATGGGAATGCACATGGCATCCACGAAGTAATTGGTTCCCTCCTCCGGCACCACGAAACGAATGCTGTCGCTGTTCTCAACCAGAATCGCTGCATCACCGGAATAATACGGAGCGATCCAAGCCTCGCTGCTCTCCATTTTGTCAAAGATCCGATCCATGACATAGGCCTGCACCAAGGGCTTCTGCTGCTTCAAAAGAGCCGCCGCCTCCGCCCAGTCCTCTTCGTCGGAAGTGTTTAAGGACTGTCCCAGCAAAAACTGCGCAATGGCAAAGGAATCTCTGGGATTGTCGAACATAAGAATCTTGCCGGCATAGCGGTCATCCCACAGAGCGGACCAGCTGCTGATCTCTTCCTTAATGTAGTCCGTATTGTAGAACAGCCCCACCACGCCCCAGGTATAAGGCACCGAATGGAGGCCCCCGGGATCATACTCAGGATTCCGGAAAAGCTCGTCTATATACCGGTAATTGGGAATATTGGAAAAATCCAGCTGGGCCAGCATATTTTCATCGATAAGCCTGCTCACCATATAGTCCGAGGGAATGATCACATCATAATCGGCTCCGCCCCCTACCAGCTTGGAATAGAGCGACTCATTGCTGTCAAAGGTAGTATAGTTCACCCGAATCCCCGTGCGCCGGGTGAACTCCGCGTTCACGTCCAGAGAGTCATCGGTTCCGTTGGCGATATACTCGCCCCAGTTGTAAACATTTATGGTAACACCCCTGTCGGGCGCCTCGGCTTCTTTGGCCAAAGCCGCCAAGGCCGGAACCATTGCCAGACACAAGGGGGCGCATAGACTTAAGCCCACAGCAAGGCTCTTTTTCAAATGCCCTTTCCTCATATATACGTTTCCTCCCTCTGACTCTGGCCCCGATCCTTAAAGCTGCGGATATTTATAATGATCAGCAGCACCATCACCACCGCAAAAAGCACCGTGGACAAGGCATTGATCTCCGGGCTGATCCTCTTGCGGGTCATGGAATAGATGTAAATCGGCAAAGTCTGGGTGGTGCCGCTGGTGAAATAACTTATCACAAAGTCATCGATGGACAGAGTGAACGCCATGATCAGCCCCGTCACGATTCCGGGCATGATCTCCGGCAGCACTACCTTAAAGAATGCCTTCACCGGCGTACAGCCCAAGTCCTGCGCGGCCTCATAGAGATTCGGATCCATCTGCCGCAGCTTTGGCAGCACCGACAGGATCACATAGGGCAGGCAGAAGGTAATATGGGCCGCAAACAGCGATCCCATCCCCAGACTCCTGCCCCCGAACAGCTTCACCGCGGACACAAACAGCAGCATCAGCGACACGCCGGTGACAATCTCCGGATTGACCATAGGAAAGTTGGTAATATTCATCATAATCCGTCTGGGCAGACGCTTCATGGAATTAATGCCTATGGCCGCCATGGTGCCCAGCGCCGTGGACACCGCCGCCGATACCACAGCGATGAGCAGCGTATTGCGCAGCGCCTCCAGAATCAGCCGATCCTCAAAAAGCTTCTTGTACCAGCGCAGAGAAAAACCGCCCCATACCGCGCGGCTGCCGGTCTCCGTGTCGTTGAAGGAAAACACGATCAGCACCAGAATGGGGGCATACAAAAACAAGAAGATGAGAAAGGTATAAATATGCGCACCGGCCTTTTTCATATCAGCATACCTCCTCCGTCAACCGCCTCGCCGTCATCAAACTGATTCATGATACCCATGCAGATCAGGATGATCACCATCAGCACCAGCGAAACCGCGGAACCCAGATTGGGATTGTAGGCGCTGCCCAGAAACTGCATGTCGATGAGATCACCGATGAGCAGATTCCCGCCTCCGCCCAGCATTTTGGAGATGATGAACGTGCTGACCGCCGGCACGAATACCATGGTCACACCGGAGATCACCCCCGGCATGCTCATGGGAACCACCACCTTCCAGAAGACTTCCCTGCTGTTAGCGCCCAAATCCTGAGCCGCCTCAATGACGCTCCGATCGATCTTGGTCAATACCGAATACAAAGGCAGAATCATATATGGAATATAATTATAGACCATGCCCAGCACCACCGCTCCCGCAGTGTTGATCATATGTACCCGGGGCAGTCCCACTGCAGCCAAGGCCGAATTGATCAGGCCGTTATCTTCCAACAGCGTCATCCACGCATAAGTGCGCAGCAGAAAATTCATCCACATAGGCAGCATCACCAGCATCACCATGATATTCTGCCGTCTGACATTCACCTTGGAGATGATGTAAGCCAGCGGATAGCCCAGCCCAAGAGAGACCGCAGTAGCCACCGCCCCCAGCCAGATAGACCGCAGGAACACGTTTGAGTACTGCCCCACGCTCAGTATATTTTCCATGGTGAAGCTGCCGGATTTGTCAGTAAAGGCAAAATACCCCACCAGCAGCATGGGCAGCACGATGAACACCGTCATCCACACCGTGTAAGGGGCAGACAGGAGCTTGGAATCAGACTTCATGGACGCCGCCCTCCTCTTCCGCCTCCGGTTCCGACACCGGATTCTTTTTATTTAAGGCCCCCTTCTGTACCGAAGTCTTCCTTTCAGGCGGCACATTTTGTTCCGTCAGCCTATTGTCGTCCATAGAATCCGGCAAAGCATTTGTCTCTTCCATCTCGTCGCTGAAGCTGCTGTAATCACCGTACATGCCGGAGTATTCGGACTTTTTCATAACATGAATATCGTTGGGCGTAAGAGCCAGACCTATGCGGTCTCCTACCTTGCGGCATTCCGTGGACTGTATCATCCATTTGAAACCCGACACGTCCACGATAATCTCATAATGGACCCCCTTGAAGGTCACTGCCGTGACATCCCCGGCTATCAGGGCAGAATCCGGCTCCACTACCTTGATATCCTCCGGGCGTATCACCACGTCCACGGGAATATTTTTGCCGAAGCCGCCGTCCAGACAGCAAAAATCATGTCCGGCAAACCTCACCGAATAGTCCTCCTGCATAATGCCGTCCAATATGTTGGATTCTCCGATGAAATCCGCCACAAAAGCGTTTCTGGGCTCATTGTATATATCTGTGGGAGAACCGATCTGCTGGATCACGCCGCCGTCCATTACCACAACCGTATCGGACATTGATAAGGCTTCCTCCTGATCATGGGTGACGAATATGAACGTGATTCCCGTCTGCTGCTGTATCTTTTTCAGTTCCGCCTGCATGTCCTTGCGCAGCTTCAGATCCAATGCCCCCAGAGGCTCGTCCAGCAGCAGGACCTTAGGTTCATTGGCCAGAGCCCTTGCTATGGCCACCCTCTGCTGCTGCCCGCCGGAAAGCTGGCTGACACCCCGGTGGGCATAGCCCGTAAGGTTCACCATGGCCAACATTCTCTGCACGGTTTCCTTTATTTCCTTCTCACCGCGGCCTTTCAGGCGCATTCCAAAAGCTATATTGTTATAGACATTTAGATGGGGGAACAGGGCGTATTTCTGAAAAATCGTATTGACTTCCCTCTTGTGGGGAGGCAATGCAGTGATTTTTTTGTCATAAAAAAAGACATCCCCTGCATCCGGCTTTATAAAGCCTGCAATGGTGCGCAGCACGGTAGTTTTTCCGCATCCTGAGGGGCCCAAAAGAGTAACGAACTCTCCGGCGTGTATCTCCAGATTGAAGCCTCCCAAAATCTGCTCGCCATCATAAGAAACAGCAATGTCCTTTAATGAAATAATCGTATTTTTCAATTGATGCATCTCCTTTGCGGCAGCGCGTTCATGCGCCGAAATAAGTTGCGTGTCTATGTTATTCACACATAACCCGGCCCGGCTAATATCTGCTTGCCTCCCGCAAAGGATGGTGTGTTATTTCGTACTGTCCCGGACAGCTTGAAAAGAACCGTAGCAAGGAAACCGAGCCGCTTTTATGGCCATGCTTACCTCCAAAAGCACGACCTTTTTTCAGATGCAAACGCAATGAAATAACTATAAGGGATATCCAAGGGTTTGTCAATCATTTCCCCCTTTTTTCCGGCAAATTCGACAGATCCTGCAGTTTTGCCGGGGAATTGCATTTCCACAGCCCATGCAATAATTTTGTGTCCGAGCAGAATACGTTTTACAAAAGTTTGACTATACCGGGAGGCTCGAGGCCATGCACAAACCGCCCCAGCCAACCCTGGAGTTTGGATACTCATTTTCCCCCCGCAGGGCCTTCGCCCCAGCCCGAAGGTATGCCTTCACCTTCTCCCCGTATAAGAAGGGATCATTGCCTCTGACGATTCCCCACTCCATCAGCAGCGCTGCACTCCCCGCCACAATGGGCGTGGCAAAAGAAGTTCCCGTCATAGGAGTGTATCCGCCGTAGATGTCCGGCGCAAGGATTCCAACGCCCGGAGCCGCCAGATCCGGCTTGGCCAGCCCTGCCGCCACCACGCCGATGGTGCGGTTGGCATCCGCATATCCTCTTCCCGAAAAGTCCGCATAGGCCTCATAGGCGCTGTCGTAAGCCCCCACGCTGATCACCTTGGCAGCCGTGGAGGGAATCGTGAGCGTCACCTCCGGCGTGGAACGGTAGAATCCCGTGCCTCTGCCTCTCACGGCGGCAGAGGGCAGATAGAAATAGTACCTTCCCGTCACCACCCGCTCCGGCTCCAGACGCACCACCCACACGCCGCTGTTGATATAGCTTCGCTCTAACGGCAGCATCTCAAAATAAATCTCCTCCGGCACCGCATAGGGCGCAGGCTGTCCGAAGTACACCAGAATCTCCGTCTGCTCCAGCCTCAGCACATACTTTCCCCCGTTGATCATCTTGGGCAGCTGGGCCTCCTGACCGCCGGGGGAGCGCAGATAAATGCGGTATTCGTCGCAGTAATTCTTCCACAGCTGCACGCTCAGGCTGCGCTCATACTCCGCCACTGCCAGCTCTACGGATCTAGGTCTGGCCACGATGCCGCCCATACGGCTGGGAACCGCTCCCGCCGCGCTTCCCGCCGCCGTCCCCAGACCGTCCAAGGCTCCCTGAGCCCCTCCGGGCCGTCCCCCCAGACCGCCGCTGCCGAACAAGGCCTGCGTACTCCCCAGTTCCCCCTGACCGGACTCCTCCAATAAGCTCCCTGCCAGATGCCCCCCGCTGCTGCCCTCATTGCCGCTGCCCACACAGATTACCGTTCGGCCCATTTCCGCGGCATTATCCAGAAACCGCTCCAGCAGAGAGCTTCCGTCATGGGATCCATAGGTATTTCCGAAGCTGAGATTGATAACCACCGGCATGCCCAGCTCCATGCCCTTGCGCACCGCATAGGTCACTCCCCGCATGATTTCCGTTGTTCTGGGGAAGGATTCCACATTGGGCAGACCCAGCTTCACAATCAGAAGCGCTGCCTCTGGCGCTACCCCGTGATAGGACTCGCTCTCCCCTGCGGCAATCCCCGCCACCGCCGTGCCGTGTCCGCTGGTGTCCACACTTGGCAGCAGCCGGAACTGCCCCTGCAGAGAGTCCGCATCCAGTGCAAGGTTGATCTGCTCCGAATCAAATTCTACTCCCATGCCGAACCCTGCAGGAGGAAAACGCTTCTGTATTTCCCCACCGTTTCCGCTTCCCTCCTGCCCTCCTGCTTCCGCTCCCTCCTTCGGCCTATTAGAAGCATCCGGCCTTAATGTCTGATCCCAGAGATAAAGGATTCTCGTACTGCCGTCCTCCCTGCGAAACTCTTGCCGCTGAAAGTCGATCCCCTCTCCAGTCAAATATTTACAAACAACTTTTTCCTCTTTTTTATGATCTTTTGCCGTTTATTTTCAAATAAAGCAACACCTGCCGTCAATCAATTGCCATAAATCCATCCCAAGTTCGTTCAATTACTGCAAAATCTGCTTCCCTCTCTCTTTCCAGCATATCTCAATGTTCTCCTCGTCATACACCTCTATTTTTTCAATATATTGGTCTATCATCTCTTCCGTGAGGACAACCGACCGGCTCCCGGCACTCCGAATATCCCTTGCATTTATCAGTCCGAAGTGTTCCTTTTCCATCTGTTTAATCCTATCCTCCAGTTTTTTCAGTTCTGTCTCCGCCGATTCTGCTGCTTCGCTCTCACTCTGAAATACCTCTGTAATGCCCAATCGGAAATTTTGAGCTTCTTTCATCTCCGCCTGCAGTCGGCGGACGGATTCCCTATATAACCTTTCCAGTTCTCCGTCCGCCGAGAGCCTCTCTGTCAGCATAAACAGCACATACTGCTCCATAAACATCCCATTCACCTTATGGACGCAGTTTTCCAGCAAATTGGTATAACGGTTATGGCAGCAAAAATACGGATTCGATCCTATACGGTAATACAAGTTCTTTTTACAGCAGCCGCAGACCAGCTTCCCCGTCAGAGGATGCCGTCTCTTCCGCGCAGACCTTCTTTTCTTTCCACCTCCCTCCTGCACCTTATCAAAGGTTTCCCTATCTATGATGGGCTCATGGCATTCATAGGTAACCAGCCGATTCCCGGGGGAATTTAAGCGGTTCTTTCCGCCTACAAATTCCTTTGTAGTCTTTTTCTGCACCGTATTGCCTATATAGACCTCATTTCGCAGGATCTGGCATATGCCGGAGCTGCTCCATAGGAACCTCCCGCCCTTGGGAACACGGCCGGCCTTTCCCTTTTGTATCTTGTACTCAATGGGCGTCTTTACTCTGGTTTCATTAAACAGCCTCGCAATCCGGGAAGACGTATAGCCATCCATCTTCAGAGAAAAAATTTTCCGCACAATCTCCGCCTCATCTTCTTCGATCAGCAGTCTATGACGGTCTGACGGATCCTTTTTATACCCAAAAGGAGCGTTGGCGCTGACATACTGCCCCTGCTCTTTTCTCACGGCAAGGGATGACCGCACCTTCTGCGATAAGTCCTTACTGTACAGATCATACAGCAGATTTTTAAAATTGACTTCAAAATCCCCTAATCCGCCGTGGCAGCCCTGACTGTCATAGCCATCGTTTACAGAGATAAAGCGCACCCCCATAAACGGGAATATCTGTTCCAGATAGGTGCCAAGTTCAATATAATCTCTGGCAAATCTTGAAAAGTCTTTTACAATAATGCAGTCTATCTTTAATTCCTTTACCATTTCAAGCATGGCCTGCAGCCCCGGACGCTCCAAATTCGTTCCTGTATATCCGTCATCAGAAAATTCCAGCAGATCATAATCCGAAAAGTTTTCCGCTGCATATCTCCGCAAAAGAAAACGCTGCATCGTGACACTGCTGCTCTCCATGGAGTGTATTTCTTCCATAGGATATACTTCTTCTGTAGAGTGTGCTTCTTCCATGGAGCATACTTCTTCCATAGAGCGCATTTCTTCTGTTTTACTCTTCTCATCTTCCTTCGACAGCCGGACATAGATCGCGATCTGATACTTTTTCATCTCTGGAATCCCCCTATGAAATCGCTTCTCTTAAAGGCAAATATAATCTTTATACGGTGATCCGGATATACCTCTATCCTATGAATAAGCGTTCCCACTGCTTCCGCAGTCAGCTCCGCTTTGCCCCTTCCACTGACTAATGCCCTGAGAAAGAGATTTTTCCCGGCTGTCTGTACGTCTATTGTCTGTAACTTTTCAGCAGCATCCGCCCGCTGCTTTTGCAGAGACGCCCGTCTTTGACCGATGTCCTCCTTTTTCCTCAGGAATGCGCTTTCGCTCAGCTCGCCCATTCGGTACTCAAGATACTGCTCACTCCCACGCTTTGTCAGTTCCTCCATCCTTCTGTCAAGAACGGCCATCCGGCTGTTCCATTCCTTTTTTTCGGTTTCCGCCTCTCTGGCAATCACCTCTGTCAGATCCTTCAGGCGCATAGCCGATAGAGAAAATTCCTGACGGAGCGCCTCTCTGACAAGCCCGGTCAATGCTGACAGCGTAATGCTCTTTGCCACACACCGCTGTCGATCAATCCTATCGGCCCGAGGACAATTATAGCTGTATATCCTTACCTTGTCCTTTGAACCCAAGGTCTTTACCTGCGTTACCCGTTTCATTTTTGCGCCGCAGTCCCCGCAGTAAAGTATACCCTCGAAAATGTCCTCATCCACCAAAACCGTTTTGGAAAAGCCGTTTTTATTACAGTATACAGAAGATTTTTCAAATCTGGATGCCGCCTGAAAGAAAACATCCTGACTGACAATGGCCTCATGGGCATGTTCTTTTATCCGCCAGTCCTCCGGGTCTATATCGTGGAGGTTGCGCATCATATAATCTTTTCCGCAGGTTCTCCCTTGTACAAGACATCCCATATATACCGGGTTTGTAAGAATCATCTTCACGGTAGCTGCGGGCCACTGGAGCAGTTCATCGTTCTGAGGGCAGTAAATCCGCCCCGTTTTATGGTACTGAGAGGGTCTTTCGATCCGTTCCCCATAGAGCCAGACCGCAATCTCTTTCATTTTTTTGCCGGACAAGAACAAATCGAAAATCTTTTTTACAATGTCAGAAGTGGTATCTTCTATAAATAGGCGTTTCTTATCCCCTATCCATTCCGCCCTATATCCATAGGGCGGCACCCCGCCTATATAACTGCCCTGCTCCCACTTTTCTCTCCTGCCGGACTTTACCTTGACCGCTATATCTCTGGCGTACATCTCATTCACCAGATTTTTCAGATTGACGGCTAACATCCCCTCCTGCGCCGAGACGTTCATACTGTCAAAATTATCTGTGACCGCTATAAAACGCACCCCCAGAAAGGGAAAAATCTTCTCTATATAATTGCCGGTCTCGATGTGGTTCCTGCCAAAGCGGGATAAATCTCCTTGTGTCAACAGACCACCAAAAAAATTGGAGAAGTGAGAGCACGTGGGCAAGCTGCCCTTTGTCCAATGTACTCTGACCTTTCACATGCAAAAAACGTTCCCAAGTTTGTCAAGAAGGGAACAAGTCTCCATCTCTGTCCGTCTCTTTTCTGCCAGAGCTGCACCCAAATTCTTCCTTCAAAAGCCTCTCGAAGACATCCTGAAATTTCCAGACAATCTCCACTCTGGAATCTGAAAACAAATATAGATCCTTTACAAATGCCCCCACCATCTCATTTGTCAGTTGGTCCCCATTCCCATAGAACTTGTTTAGAATACCCGGCGGCTCCTCCCCGCCGCTTTTCTGCTTTCCCATTTCCTCAAGCTCTGCCAGAGTCTTCTGCCCCTCCCTCATCCGCAGCTCCAGCTCCCCAAGCGCCGCATCCAGCCTTGCCTTCTCCCCCAGATATTTTTCTCTGGTGAATGCTTCGGCAACATAGCTCTCATAGACTCTCAGCTTCTCCTGACGGTATCTTTCCTGCAACTGCTGGAGCCGGGAAAGCTCTGCTGCACATGATGCGATCTGCCCCTTACGGGTCAGTTCCATCCCCTTTTTGCCTCCAGCCCCTCTCTGATACAGAGACAGCATCTGTTGAATGGCATTGAGAACCACCCTCTCCAGATCCTCCTCCAGATAGTGCCTGCATCTGGGGCATCGGGCATTGGGATCGGCTCTGGAATTGTTGCAAGTAAAATATGCCTTGCTTCTCTTCCCCTTACGCCTTGTCAGCGCCTTCCGGCATTCCCCGCAGCAAACCACCCCTTTCAGCGGATAGAAACACTCCATACGTTTACCGAACGAACGGGAACCCAGCATTCCCTGAACCCGTTCAAATTCCTCCTTCGAGACAACGGCTTCATGCATGCCCTCCACCACAATCCAATCCGCCCGGTCATTGGGCATGGTCTTCTTTATAGAAAGTCCAGCCTTGGAGCGCTTATGCCCCACCGTCGCCCCCGTATATTCATACTGTCGGAGGATGGCCAGCACCGCATAGGAAGTCCAGCCACTGTCCTCATGCTTTTTCTGGAAACGCTTGCTGCCGGGATGCTTCATACGGAAATAACTGCCCGGCGTAAGAATCCGGTCCACATTCAGTATATGGGCAATCTCGCCGGTCTTTTTCCCTTCGAGGGCAAGGTCAAAGATGCGACGCACCACTTCGGCAGATTCCGGGTCAACAGCCAGCTTGTTTCGGATGTCGGGATGAAACCGATACCCATATGGGGCGAAGCCGCCTATGTATTTCCCCTGCTTCATCATCTGAAGCTTGGCAGTGGTGGTTTTCACCGACAGATCCTTGCTGTAAGAAGCGTAGACGATATTGCGAAGCACCACCTCCATGCCTCCGGTGACCCCTTTATAATCGTTGCTGTCATAGCCGTCATTGATAGAGATATAGCGCACTCCCAGAAACGGAAACACGCATTCCAGATAGTTCCCCATCTCCGTATAGTCACGCATGGCCCTCGAAAAATCCTTCGTGACAAGAACATTGGTCTCGCCGCTGCGTAGAGCTTTCATTACCGCCTGAAAGCCGGGGCGGTCTGTATTGGTGCCGGTGTAGCCGTCATCCACAAACTCCGTCCGGGGTGCGTCTTTAAGTTCCTCATGGCGGTCAAGGTATTCATTTATCAGCATCCGCTGATGCTGTACGCTATTGCTCTCGATATTGGATCTCCCGTTATCTTCATCCGCCAGAGACAGCCTGATATAAATCGCTATTTTTGGTTCTATCATGTGCCGCCTCTTTCCTTATCCTTTTTGTTCCTTCTGCCGTTGCCGCTCTTCTGTATCTCCAGAACACTTTCGCACATATCCTGATAAACATCATCATATTTGAACACGATCTCAATGGCCTTGTTCTCATACAGAAAAACCTTCTCTATCATTGCATCCACAAGCTCCTGCGTCAGCTCCGCAGCACCCTCCGCCGACTTCATCATCACCAGCCAGCTGTTGTCCGGAGAAACAGACTCCAGAAAGCGGTTCCTCCGCTGGACGGCCTCCTCCATCAGCCGCGAAAGGCGCTCATGGTCTTTTTCATATGCCTGCTTTGCAAAGGCATATTCGTCCCCGTCCAATATGCCCTCCGCATAGCTTTCATAAAGTCGGCTACGTTTCTGGTTCACTGCATTCAGCTTCAGGCTGATACCGGAGACAGCCGCATTGTACTTCTCCTTCAGGTTCTCCGCGCCCTTTCCTCCCCGCAGCAGGCCCAGAAGCCGGTCATAGTCAAGGGCTACCTGAAGCTGGTCTTGTATGGCATCCAGCACCTTTGCGTTCAGTGTCTCCTGAAGAATGTAATGGTTCGTGCAGGTCTCATGGCCGCGGCGGACATGGGTGCTGCAGTCGTAGGAACCCCGCCAGACCTCCGGCTCCGATTTATCCACCTTATACCTGCGGTAATACAGCCTTCTGCCGCAGTCCTTGCAGAATACCTTCTTTTCAAGCAAGTCCGCCAGCCCGGCCCTGACACGGGCGCTGCCCTCCATCTTTTTCCGACGCTCAGCAGCGGCCTCCTCCATCATCGCCTTCACCGCATCAAAATCCTCCTGCGCTATCAGCGCCTGATGGGTGCCTTCATGGCAGAGCCATTCTTTCGGATCCGTTCGCTGCTTTTTCCTTCCCATGTAAATCGCAGACACGGTTCTGCCATGTACCGTATGCCCCAGATAAGCCGGATTCGTCAGGATGCCCCTCACCGTGGAAAGCGCCCATCCGCTGCCCCCACAGCTGCCCGTCCGAAGACCGATTTCCCTTTTTCGCTGCTCCGGGTTCGGCACGTTTCCTTCCTCCAGCTGCTTTACGATCTGACATAACGACCTGCCCTCCAGCTTCCAACGAAAAATATCCTTCACATGGTCCGCTGCCTCTTCATCCACCGCATAGGCTGTCCCGTCCTCGTTCCACACATAGCCATAGGGAAGATTCCGGTTCCGGAACACGCCCTTTTGCTGCCTTGCCCTCAGGGCAGTGGACACCTTTCTGGAAATGTCCTTTGAATACAGTGCATTAATCAGGTTCTGCAGCGATACCGCCAGCGACTCTCCCCCGCTTTCACAGGTAAAGCTGTCATAGCCTTCTTTCACAGAGATAAAGCGTATCCCCAACACCGGAAATATCCTCTCCAGATAGTTCCCCACCTCTATATAATCACGGCCGAACCGGCTAAGATCACGAACCACCACCGCCTCCACCTTCCCGCTTTGCACATCCTCCATCAGCCGGTTCCACGCCGGTCTATCAAAAACGGTTCCCGTCCTTCCGTTGTCGGAATAAACTTCCGTCAGCTGCAGATACGGACAGCTGTGGATATACTCTCTGCACACGTCGATCTGGTTGCGGATGGAGTTCCCCTCGTCCTGCTTTCCGCTGTTCTCCACGGACAGCCGTACATAAACAGCGGTTCTATAGATGGTTCCCATAGCCTCCGGCACTTGTTCGGGCTGCTCTGTTTCTATGTAGTTTCTTCTGCTCTTTCGTGCCATACAGTCCCTCCTTCTGTTGTTCCTTCCAAGTGATTGTCTTGGAAATCTCATGCAGCTGATTTTCCATTCTGCCTTTACTTCGGTTCCCCGATTCACTTACGGAATCTCTTGCGTGAAGCCTTGGGCATATTCCAGCCCATAGGCATATTCGTCCCGATACTTGAACTGTATTTCTATGGCCTTGTTCTCATAGATCAGGATCCGGTCAACCAGTGCCACCAGCACCCTGCGGTCAAGCTCCTCAATATTTCTGAACTGGGCGAACGCCTGCACCCATGCCCGGTTTCCGATTCCCGTTGCAGCCGCCTGACTCTGCTCCTTCTTCAGCCGAAGAATGCTCTCCTGCTTCTCCTCCATCACTGCCTGATAGGAATTTCGGAAATCCAAGTACTCCTCCTTGGTGATGACGCCTTCTGTCAGATCCTCATACAGCCTCATCTTCCGCTTCTTGTACCGTTCGATCTCTTCCTCCAGCTTCACGGTCTGGGCCTCACAGCCAAAGGCCTTCCTTCCCTCCAGCGGCAGCCGGTCAATGTACGCCAGTACCTCCTCCAGATGCATCACCGTCTCAATCTGGTCGTGGACTGCATGGAAGACCACCTCCCGCAGCCTTCCCTCGCTGAAGGAATGGGGCGTACAGATATGCTGTCTCCGGTTCTTCCCGCAGTTGTAATAGACATATTTCCGTCCGTCTCTGCCCACGTTCCTCCGCACCATGTTCCCGCCGCAGTCCCCGCAGACCAGAAAACCGGAAAAAAGATAGTTCCGCCCGCTTTCATCCGTGGCCCGCATATCCCTCCCCAGCAGCTGCGCCGTGGCCTGAAAGTCCGCCGCGGACACCAGCGGCTCGTGGGTGGACTCCGCCCTGATCCAGTCGGCCTCGTCCTTGGGTCTGATATCATGAACCTTGTGGTTGGGGGTTCCCCTCTTTCCCTGCGTCAGGTTGCCCAGATAGACGTCATTCTTCAGGATCCGGGCAATGGTGTTGTATTCCCAGCGGGAGACAGCCTTCCGCCGGAAGGCCGTCTGAAAGTTCACCCCCTTCAGGCGCTTATATTCCATGGGCGTTGGCACCCCGCTCTGGTTCAGCCTCTGGGCGATCTGCAGTATGGGGAACCCGTCCTTGAACATCCCGAAAATCATGGTCACCACCTCCGCAGCATCGTCGTCCACCTCCAGACGGTTCCGATCCTGCGCAGATTTCCGGTATCCGTAGGGGACGAAGGAGCCCACGTACTCGCCCCTGCGCCTTTTCGCGTCAAGGTTCGTCCGTATCTTCACGGAAATGTCCCGGCAGTATATATCGTTCACCAGATTCTTGAATGGCAGCGTGACGGCATCCGACGCGCTCCCCGGAGCCATGCTGTCATAGCAGTCATTCACGGCGATGTACCGGATGCCCAAAGACGGAAAAATCTTTTCCAGATAGTTCCCCGCATCAATGTAATTGCGGGAAAAGCGGCTGAGATCCTTGCTGACGGCACAGTCTATCCGCCCCTTCCTCATGTCCTGAAGCATCCGCTGGAATCCGGGGCGGTTCATGTTCGTCCCGGAATATCCGTCGTCTTCATCATAGATCTCCACCAGCTCCAGATCAGGATGTCTGGAAATATACTCCATGCAGATGGCCTTCTGGCTGGTGATGGAATTGCTCTCCCCCCGCCGGCTGTCCTCTCTGGACAGTCTGGCATAGATTCCCGTCCGAAATATTTTTCCGTTCATTGCATAACCTCCATTCTCCCGGACAGCCCCGGTTCCTCCGCAGACTGCGGAGCCGGGCTGCCCCATTCTGTATCCCGACAGTCAGGAGGTTCTCTTTTTTGTTTCTTGACCTGCCCCCATTCCGGCACAGAGCCGGACGCATGTTAAGGATGTCAGAGTCCCGCAATGTATAAGCTGTTGACCTGCTCTTCGATGCTCGGCGCTTTTTCCTGAAAAGACAGCTTCACAATGACGCCTCCGTCCAGATAGCAGTATGGATTCCGTATCTGGCGCACATGCTCCCGCAGCCGTTCCTCGTACCCGGCATCCGGATCAAGCCGGACGCTGCCCCGCTCCACCAGAGTCTTTCGGTCCACAGTCCGGGGATCCACGTTTTTCATCTCGTCAATGTCCCGATATGCCATCCGTCCCCCTCCCTTCATCTATATGACAGCCTGACACATAATAGTCGTAGCCCCTGTGGGTCTGACAGTATGTGCAGATATCCTTTACATTCTGCTTATGATTTGCCTGCCAAAGATAGAACCTATTTGTGTCTTTGAATTCATTTCTGCATGTCCGGCATAGACAGATCAGGCTCCGCTCCAAAAAAACAAAATTCCCATTTGCACATTTGATACAGCCTGTTCAAACGGCTATAATATTGTATATTACGCAAAAAACTTGTAAGAATTTTTGAAATGCGAAGTCTTATAAGTGAGGAGGTGAGAAAGTGGCAGGTTTCAAAGAAGAATTTGAGAAAATTTATAGAATGTACTTTAACGATGTATTTCTCTTTCTCAAAAAGCTGTCAAAAGACGAAAGCATTGCGGAGGAAATCACAAGCGAAACTTTTTTCAAAGCAATGCGTTCAATAGATAATTTTCATGGTAAAACAGAGGTCCGTGTTTGGCTTTGCCAGATTGCAAAAAACTGTTATTTTTCCTACTTAAAAAAACAACAGCGTATTGAAAATATTGATGATATGGATCTCCTAGACACTCAAGATCCCATTGAGGAACGAATGTCAAAACAATACGACGCTAAGCAAATACATCTCCTGCTCCATAATTTAGCTGAACCATATAAAGAAGTTTTTATGCTGCGGGTCTTTGGAGAATTAAGCTTTAAACAAATTGCAGATATTTTTCAAAAAACAGATAATTGGGCTTGCGTCACTTATCACCGAGCGAGAAACAAAATATTAACGCAAATGGAGGGCAAAGATGAGCAATAAATGTAATTTAATCAAAGACATCCTTCCGCTTTATGCAGAAGACATGGTGAGTACGGATACAAAAGAGTTTGTCAGTGATCATCTTGAGTCTTGTGAAAAGTGCTGTGCAGAGCTTGAACATATGCGGAAACCTGCTGACTTTATCCCCGACGCTGATATTGTTCCGCTAAAAAGAGTAAAAAAAGAGTTATTTATGAAACGCCTTCAGACTGTTTTTTTTACGGCGGTTTTGGCATGTGCCATAGTGACGGTTGTCTTTGGGATCTTGACATCACCTAAATTTTTCCCTTATTCCGACAGCTTACTGAATGTTACGGATAGCCCCAATGGCAATATTATCATCACCTTTGATCAAAAGGTGACAGGTTATAGCTGTATTAAAGAATATAATGATGAAACAGAAACCGAAATTTATCGTGTAAATGCCTGGACTACAGATTGGTACTTGTATTCATCGAATCGAGGGAATCAGAATATGGTTATTCCCTCCGAAGGCGCAGCCAAAATCCAAATCTTCTTTACTCAAAACAACGGCTTTGAAGATGTGCTGATTTATGGAGCAAATGATACTGTTCAACAAGATATTTTAAAATTAACAAGACAAATTTTATTGAAATATTTCATATTAGAACTTATTGCCATTATTATACTTGAAGTCGTACTGATTTTATTAATAAAAAATCAGGCAATAACTATATGGATTGACAGAGCGATACTGTTCCCAATTTCCTACATTGCAGCCCATCTATGCACAAAAGGAATCCGTTTTACAACTTACTCGTCACAACGAGATTTTTGCATTATTATTTTGGTTACTATACTGTTTTATTGTGCGGTGTTGACAGCAAAACCTCTAGTTTCAGATTGTTCTCGGCTGTTCCGTCATTATAAACGGTAAGCATGGTTTCGCTATCCTCATCTCTCCACCCGTTTCGCAAGCCCATGATAATACTCCATGAAACGGCATACCTCCTTGTAGGTCTCCCTGACCGCCTCCCGGCGCTGTCCCGGCTCCGCTATCTGTTTCGTGCCAAGGAAAAGCCCTGCATTATAATATAGCACCGCCATAATCTCCCTTTTATCGTTATATGCCTTGGGCCGTTTCTTCAGGCATTACTTCATATAGTCAG
>ERZ779626.488-NODE-488-length-23194-cov-7.491854_pt1 | contig 23194 bp, 20 predicted proteins | sample MGYA00514209_ERZ779626 | MGnify/ENA primary metagenome ERZ779626 (study PRJEB29562, sample SAMEA4376713) | mouse gut metagenome | isolation source: Cecum | study: EMG produced TPA metagenomics assembly of the A DSS colitis mouse model was used to assess the...
CGAAACTGGGTGCGGCGAGCGCGGAGAACTTCGAGTTTATCGACGCAAACGGCGACGTGACGACGGTGCCGAGCCAAAGCGAAGCCAAACAGTTCGTATTCGGCAACGATCCGAACAATCCGAGCGGAAGCGGCAACTTCGGGATCGGCGAATCTTGGTTTAAGATTGCGATTTTGACGATGACGGTCTGCATTGTATTGATTACGTTGATGCTGTTTGCGATCTGGATGGCGGTGTTGAGCATTCGCCGTCTGCGCAAAAACAAATCGCAACAGTCGTAAGATCGGAAGAATCTTTGCAAAGGACGACGCCGCTCCGACAGGAGCGGCGTTTTGCACATACGATCCTTCGATTGCGCGCGTATTCGGTCGAAAGCGCCGAAAACCGCAACGCGAGATCGCGACATGCGGTTTAGATCAGTATGATACTGAACGCAAACAAAACTTGCGCGATAAAATAGAACGGCATGACGACGTAGTTGGTAGCGAGTTTCATCGTCTCTCTTCCGTAGTAATTCATGCACAGCGCGGAATCGGAAATCAAAAACAGCAGACTCGCGATCAGCACCAGCGCGGACAGGCGAGAGCGAGTCGTCAGCGCGAGATTGAGCGTCGCGACCATCGTCATGCACAGGATCGTGCTGTATCCCAGCATGAACGGCGCCAAACGTCCCATTTTGAGCATTTTCATTTTGGTCATGATCAGCATCGTGACGGGAGGCAACGCGAGCAACGGCAACAGCCAAAAATAAAATCGCGGCGCAAGCATGAGAAATCTCGCAGTGTAGACGACGTGTCCGACCGCAAACGCCAGCACGCCCATGACCAAAAAGTAGTCGCTGTCGTTGCCGGCAAAAAACTCCTTGACCATCAGCAGAATATCGCCCACCAATCCGCAGACCAGCGCCGCAAAGATCATCATGCCGTACGATCCGCTGCGCGAGTTGGAAAAGTTGCAGAACAGCGCAATCAGGATAAAACACGCCGATGCAACGAGTTTGGCGGTCGGCGCGATAAAGCGGCGGCGGTTCGTATAGCCGATCGCGGTTGCAATCGACGAGACAAAACACAGTCCGCTCAATACATAGCATGCGGTCAACATATAGGCTTACCTCCTCGGGGATCGGCGCGCGCCGCGTTATTCGGCTTCGGCGACGAATCGTCCGTCGCGCAAGATCGGGATGCGATTGCCGTCGGCGTCGATTCCGTCCGCGTACATATCGTCCGTTCCGATCATGAAGTCGACGTGCGTGTGCGAGCGGTTGAGACCGATTTCGAGCCGTTGCGCTTCCGACATCGATTCGCAGCCCGCTACGGTCGGATAAGATTGTCCGATCGCGAGATGGCAGGCGGCGTTTTCGTCGAACAGCGTATTGTAATACAAGATATTTTGTTTGCGGATCGGCGAGTCCGCGCCGACGAGCGCGACTTCGCCCAAATAGTGCGATCCTTCGTCCGTTTCGATCAGTTGCGCCAGACAGTCGGCGCCTTCGCGCGCGTCGAACGAGCAGATTTTGCCGTCTCGAAATTCGATTCGAAAATCGCGCACGAGCGTGCCGTTGTGACTGAGCGGCATCGACGCGACCGCCACGCCCTGCGTGCCGAGTCGGTGGGGAGACGTGAAGATCTCTTCGGTCGGCATGTTGGGATGGAATGCGACGCCGTTGCGTCCGCGTTCCGCGCCGCCGTCGAAACGGTATCCTTGCGGAAGCGCGACGGTCAGATCGGTGCCCAAGCCGCTGCGCAGATGCAGCGCGGTCAATCGTCGTTCGTTCAAATAATTCGCGCGGTTGCGCAGTCTTTCGCTGTGCGCGTGCCATGCTGCGGCGGGATCGGGCGCGTCCAGACGCATGCATTGCAGGATATACGTCCACAGTTTGCGCTCCGCCTGCGCGGGAGACAGATCGGGGAATACCGCGCGCGCCCACGGACGGGTCGGCACGGCGCACAGACACCAACGTATGATATTGTCGGTCGTCGCGTCGTAATAGCGTTTAAGCGCGACGTGTCTTGCGCGGGCGACGTCGTTGAGCAATGCCGCGTCTACGTCGCAAAACGCGTTGGGATCTTCGCCCAGCAACGCCAGATAGCAGACTTGTCGATCCGCCATTTCGTCATAGCGGGCGATTTGCCATGCCGGCACGCTTGTCAACGCGTCGCGCGTTTGGTAGCGGTAGTGCAGTCTCTGCATCGCTTCGTCTCCGAACAGCAATTCCACGCGCGCCGCGCCGCGGCGGTACGCGTATTCGGTCACGATGCGCGCGAGTTCGAGACCTTCCTGCCCCGCGGAAATCACGAGCGTTTCGCCTTGGCGGAGCGCAAGTCCGGTATCTACGAGCAGGCGCGCGTATTTGCGCAATATCGTTTTGTTCATATCGTTCTCCGTCATCAGTATAGCATCGCCCGATTCGAAAAGCAATATGCATCTGTCCGCGCCGAGCAAATTCTTTGCGAAATGTGACGAAAAGCGCAAGTTTGTTGACATCATAGTATTGCGCCGCGCACGCGATCGTGTTATACTGTGCATAAGATCGCGCGCCGTATGACGGCAGGGGGGTGCGGAATGGAATATTCGATTGCCAACGGCTTATGGACGGTGCGCATGCAGGATGCCGGCGCGACGTTGACGAGCATTCGGGACGCACGCGGCACGGAATTGCTTTGGCAAGGCGACGAGGCGAGTTGGACGGGACGAGACGTCGTGATCTTTCCGTTTGTCGGTCGCATGCTGGACGGCGCGTATACGCACGACGGACGCTTATATCGGATGCCGACGCACGGACTGTGCGCGGAAGCGACGTTTCGGACGCAAATGATTTCGGAGCAGCGCTGTCGGATGCAGTTTTGTTCGGATGCGCGCACCAAGTCGATTTATCCCTTTGATTTTCGTTTTACCGTTACGCGTACGCTGGATGCGGATATCCTGCGTACGCGTTTTCGAGTAGACAATACCGGCGATCGCGAGATGTATTTCGGATTGGGCGGACATCCGGCGTTTGCGCTCGTCGGCGACGAGCGGGCGGACGAGACGGATACGTCCGGCAATTTTTTGGAATTTTGCGGCAACGCGCCGAGTATGTATTATCCGTTGCAGGACGGCAAATTTCTGTTGGACGCTCAGTCCAATCCGTTGCCGTCGCGCGTCGAGTTGACCAAGGATCTGATGCGCCGCTATGCGACCGTGCTGTGGACGGGGAGTATGGTTTCCTGCGTGCGGCTGATTCGGCGGGACGGGATCGAGATCGAGACGGATTACGGCGACGCGCCCGTATTGGGGCTGTGGTCGCATGAGAAACGGGGCGCGTATATGTGCGTGGAACCGTGGTGGGGGACGCCGGACTTTGTCGGCGCGCCGTCGGAATTGAAAGACAAACGCCTGTTGCAGCGCTTGGCGCCGCAGTGCAGTTTCGAGCGCGGATTCGATATTCGGATCGCGCGTCGGTCGGAGTGATTATGGATAGACAAACGGTATTCGGCAACCGGTTCGGAGATGCGAACCATTATCGTATTCCGTCGATCGTGACGACCGCGCGCGGCACGCTCGTCGCGTGCGCGGATGCACGTTATTTCGGCGGCGGGGACAATCCCAACCGCATCGACAAAATCGTGCGTCGCTCCATGGACAACGGCAAGAGCTGGGGCGAGGCGATCTATCCGGTGCGCGAGCAAGGCGCGTCCAAGATGCGCGCGTCGGCGGCGATCGATCCCGTCATGGTATACGACTGCGTACGCGATCGGATCATTTTGATGTATTGTCATACGCCGGCGGGCGTGGGGATCTTGTCCTGTTCCAAAGGCGTTGCGGTATCTCGGAGCGGCGCGATTGCGTTGCGCATGCGCGGCAGACGTTATTGGCGCAATGCGGACGGCAGCGTCACGAATGCGCGGGGTAGAGAGACCGCCTATCGGATCGCCGCGGACGGCGGCGTGTATGACGGCGATGCGCGGATCGGCAACTGTTTGACCGGCGAAGGTCCTTTGCAGGAACAAAACACCGCGTATCTGATGTCGGTATACAGCGACGACGACGGATTGACGTGGAGCGCCCCCAGATGTCTCAACGCGCAGGTCAAAGCGCGCTATATGGGATTCATCGGACCGGGACCGGGCGTCGGCGTCTGCATGCGGGAAGGCAAGCATGCGGGCAGATTGGTCGTTCCGATCTATTACAATTCCGCCGCGGGTTCGATTTTGATGCTGTCGTGCGCGACGATTTACAGCGACGACGGCGGCGAGACATGGCAACGCGGCGTATCGCCCAACGAGACGCGGCGCAGGATCGTGCGCACGGATAAATTCGTACTGCCCAACGAGATGCTGACGGAGAGTCAGTTGATCGAGTTGCCGGGCGGAGCTTTGCGTTTGTTCATGCGCAACCACAGCGGCAAGCGTCTGATTGCGATGGCGGACAGTACGGACGGCGGGCAGAGTTGGCGCGATTATCGCTACAATTCCGACTTGCCGCAGTGCATTTGTCAGTGTTGCGTGCTCAACGTGCAGGACGGCGAGCGTCCGGCGACGCTCTTTCTCAACGCCGCTTCGCAAAAGGAACGCAAAAACGGCGTCTTGCGTCTGTCCTACGATTACGGAGAGACGTTTGCGCATTCGGCGTTGATTAAAGAAGGCGGATTCGTGTACAGTTGTATCGCGGCGACGGCGGACGGCGGCGTCGGCGTGCTGTACGAGACGGATACCGAACATGAAAAAATCGATTTCGTTCGTTTGACGCTGGACGAATTCAAGGAGATGGAACCATGGCGAAACTGAACCGCGGTCTGATCGTATCGTGTCAGGCGGTCGAAGGCGAAGTATTGCACGGACTGGGACTGATGAAATATTTTGCCCGCGCGGCGGTCGCGGGCGGCGCGTGCGGCATCCGCGCGAATACGGCGCAGGATATTCGAGACATTCGCACGGAGACGGATCTGCCGATCATCGGCATCGTCAAGCGCGTCTACGACGACAGCGACGTATACATTACGCCGACGCGCAACGAAGTACGCGAGTTGCTCGATTGCGGTTGCGAGGTGATTGCGTTGGACGCGACGTTGCGCGCGCGTCACGGCGGCGAGACGTTGGAGTCTTTGGTGCAATACATTCGGGACAGCGGCAAGGATGTCGAGATCATGGCGGACTGTTCCGATTTCGAAGAAGCGGAGCATGCATACAAGCTCGGATTCGATTATATCGGCTCGACGTTGCGCGGATATACGCCGTACACGAAGGGCGTGCAGTTGCCCGATTATGCGTTTTTGGAAAAACTCGTGCGGGCGTTCCCCGATCGGCACATCATTGCCGAAGGCGGCATTTGGGAGCGCGAGCAGCTGCGCAAGGTATGCGCGACCGGCGTATACGCGGTCGTGATCGGTAGCAGCATTACACGTCCCAAAGACATTACCCAACGATTTGCGGAGGCGATGCAGTTATGTTGATGATCGGCGTAGACGTAGGCGGAACGGGGATCAAAAGCGCTTTGATCGACGTCACGGATCGGCGTGATCCGACGACGTACAAAATCGTGGACATGTATTCGATGCCGACGCAGGGCAGCGCGGGCGCGCAGGTGATCTGCGACAACATCGAACGCGCGATTCGGCAATTTTACGTCGAATCGGTCGACTATATCGGCGTTGCGAGCGCGGGGACGATCGATTGGGATACCGGCGACGTCGTGTTTGCGACGCAGGCGTTGCGCGGATTTACCGGCTTGCAGTTGGCTAAGGAACTCCAACGCCGCATGGGGCGCAAGGTGTACGTCGTCAACGACGCGGTCGGCGCGCTCGTCGCGGAGGCGTTTATGGGCGTTGCGCGAGAATATCCGGACATCATGATGTTGACGCTGGGTACGGGCTTGGGCGTATCGCAGATGCGATCGCGTACGCTCGACAAAGACACGTTTGTCGATACGCGCATGGGGCATGTCGAATTGCACAAAGACGGCAGACCGTGCGGCTGCGGCAAACTCGGTTGCGCCGAGCAATACGTGTCCGCGACGGCGCTGCGCAAGTCCGCCGAAGAAGACGACTTATGCACGATTTTCGAGTGTAATACCGACAAATGCCGCAGGGCGGTCAACGAATTTTTCGGCGATATGTTGCATGTGATCGACATCGTAATCGAGCGTTGTCATCCGTCGGCAATCGTCATCGGCGGCGGCGTCATCGAATTGCGCGCGCTGTGGTGGGAGCGGTTTTTGGACTTGTATTGCGCGCGTCACAATACGCCGCTGTTGCCCGCTACGCTCGGCAACGGCGCAGGCGTCATGGGCGCCGCGTACAGCGCCGCGAACGGCGTGTTTGCACATCAATAAACGAACAATGGATTGTTCGAGAGAGGATAATTATATGAACGAAAAATTTCACGGAGTATTTCCGGCACTGCTGACGCCGTTTACGGAGCAAGGCAAAGTCAATGACAAAGCGATCGCGGATCTGGTCGCGTTCAACGTCGCCAAAGGCGTCGACGGCTTTTATGTCGGCGGTTCGACCGGCGAAGGATTATTGCTGACTGTCGATGAGCGCAAGCAACTGTTTGCCGCGGCGGCAAAGGCGAATGCGGGACGCACGACGATGATCGCGCACGTCGGCACGATTTGCACCGAACACGCGATCGAATTGGCGCGTTGCGCGCAGGATTTGGGTTACGACGCGATTTCCGCCGTCGCGCCGTACTACTATTCGTTCGGCTACGACGCGGTCAAGGGATATTACAACGACATCGCCGACAGCGTGGATTTGCCGATGATTCTATACAATTTTCCGGCGGCAAACGGCTTCGGACTGACCAAAGAGCGCGCGGAAGACTTTTTCCGCAATCCGAAGTTTATCGGCATCAAGCATACCAACGCCGATTTGTTCATGTTGCAACAGTTTAAGAGCATGGCGTGCGATCCGATCGTCTACAACGGGTTTGACGAAATGTTCGTCGCGGGGCTGAGCATGGGCGCGGACGGCGGCATCGGTTCGACGTACAACTTTATGGCGGAGCGTTTTATCGATATTTACGACAAGTTCCGCGCGGGCGACATTGCCGGCGCGCAAGCGCGGCAGATCGCGGTCAACGAGATCATTTCCGAGTTGATCCGTTACGGCGTGTTTGCGATGGAAAAACAAGTATTGACCGAGATGGGCATCGATATGGGCGTCTGTCGCAAACCGTTCTTGCCGCTTTCGGACGAAGGCAAACAAGCGGCGAAGAATATCGCCCGGACGTTGCGTTGACGCTCGGATTGCGGTGCGCGCTCCGCGGACGGTCGCGCGCTTTCGGATACGGAGCATAGCGACGTCGCATCGCGGGGGGGACGGCATGAATCATCGATACAGACGAATATGGATATGGACGGTCGTCGTGTGCGTTGCGCTTGCGTTGACGGGTTGCGCGTTGCGCGCGGAAGATTGCTATGTGTTCGGCGAAGAAGAATTTGCAGCACTGTATGCCGAAGACGCGTCCCGTGCCGATGCGGATGCGTTGCGGATCATGTCCGCCAACGTGTTGGTGCATATGAAAGATTGGGGCGGCGAGCCGGTCAAACCGCGTGCGCATCGTTTTGCGCAAGCGGTTTTGCATTACCGTCCGGACGTGATCGGCATGCAGGAGATGTGCGGGGACTGGTATCGGTATCTGTTGCCGCAATTGCCCGATTACGCCGTCGTGCAGCCCAAGCGTTCGTGGACGGCGGAGAATCGCACGCCGCTCCTTTACGATACGCAAAAGCTGCGCCTTGTCGACAGCGAACGCATCCCGTACACGCAGGGCGATCGCAACGGCTGTCGCGTCGTCACGGCGGGCGTGTTCGAGCGGATTGCGGACGGCGCGCGTTTTATCGTCACGTCCACGCATCTGGATTTGATCCGCATGCGCGATTACGATAAGGAAAAGCGCATTATGCTCGACCAAGTATCCGAGTTTATGCGCGAGATTTCCGCGTTGGCGCAACGCTATCCCGACTGTCCGATCTTCATGACCGGAGATTACAACTCAATGGAGCGCGAAACGAGCCGCTACGCGGGACAGGAATCGGGCGCGGCGTATGCGCCCGAGCGCGATGCGACGTATTACAAGTGTTACGGTCTGCCGTGCGCGTCGTTTGCGTACGAGACGTTGCGGGACGCGTATACGGACGTCAAGTTTGCCGACGGCGTGCGCGGGATTTGCGACAATACGCGCGGATATTTGTACGACGATCCGACATGGGATCACATTTTCATGACGCAAGCCGCGCAAGCGCGGGTGCTGGCGTTTCGGGTGTTGGCGTCCGATTATTTTCACAACAACGCCGACCGCACGAGTCGCATTTCCGATCATTTGCCGATTTGCGCGGACATCGCGATGACGCGCGCATAGCGCGCGGGACGCAATGGGGAGATTGTTATGCAGTATCGAAACAAGAAAAGCTTGCCTGTTTTGGCATTTATGTTCGTCGCGACGCTTGTGCTGTCGCTGTGCGGTTGCGCGGTCGATATTCCGGACGAGCATTACGCGCAGGCGGACGCGACGTTGATCCATCCCCATCCGTCGCCCGAGGCGTTGCGTCTGATGGCGTTTTTGAAGAGCCAGTACGGGCGCAAAATGATCAGCGGACAATACGTCAACGAGTACGAAGATTTTTCCGCGCCCGCATTCCGCGTCGATCCGTCCGATCCGGACAGCCCGATGACGGTGTTTAAAGCCAACGAACTGCAAGCCGTTCGCAACGTGACCGGGTCGTATCCCGTCGTCGCCGGTTTCGACGTTTCGGTTGTGTTGCTGGACCGTTCCAACTATTCGGTCGAGCAGGCGATCGAGTGGCACGAGGCGGGCGGCATCGTGACGTTCTGCTGGCATTGGCTCGTCGACAATTGCGACGGCAAAGACAGGGCGTTTTATACCGATCAGACCGATTTCGATCTTGCAAGCGCGCTGGCGGACAAGAGCGGCGCGCGCTATCAAGGGTTGATCGCGGACATCGATAAAATTTCGGAATATATGCGCGTGCTCAAAGATCGCGGCGTGCCGGTCTTGTGGCGACCGTTGCACGAAGCGGCGGGAGGCTGGTTTTGGTGGGGCGCTTCGGGCGCGCAGGCGTACGTGGAGTTGTGGGACATCGTCTACGAACGGATGGCGATTCATCACGGATTGAACAATTTGATCTGGGTCGCCAATCCCCAGCATGCCAAATGGTATGTCGGCGACGACAAATGCGACATCGTCGCGGACGATCCGTATTACGATTATAGCGAGCGCAAGGCGTACGAAAAAGATCCGTCCAACCGCAAGCGGTTCGGCAAAACGCATGCGTATGCGTCCGCCAAGATGATCGCAATGAGCGAAAACGACTTTGTTCCGGACATTTCTGCGGCGTTTGAAGACAATGTCAAGTGGCTGTTTTTCGCGACTTGGTGTCGGAAATTCGTCTGCGAATATGTGCCCGACGCGGACGGCAACCGTTTTACGCGTCCCGTTTACAGCGAAATGTGCACGACGAAAGACGAATTGATTCGCGTCTACCGCGACGAACGCGTGTGGACGTTGGACAAACTCAATGCGAGCGGACTGTACGGTCCGTTTGCTTAAAGCGATTTTTGCGGATCGGCGCGCTTTGCGCGATCCGATCGCGCATATGGGCGGGCGATCTTGACATTTTCTTGCACTCGCGGTATACTATAATATATATCGGTATCGTCGCGTGCGATTGCGTCGGCGGTACAGGGAGAAACGATCTATGAATGCTACGACATTGGCGCTTACGTTTTGGGAAGAATTTTCGCTCTTGTTTACCGAGATCGGATGGGTTCCCGCAATTTGCTTGATTCTCGGACTGATCTTCGTGATCGTCGAGATTTTCCAACCCGGATTCGGATTCTTCGGGATCTCGGGTACGATTTTGATTGTGATCGGCATTGCGGTGCGCATGTTTTACAGCGGCGCGGGCAATCCGATCATACAGATGATCCTATTGATCGGGATCGTCGCGCTCGTATTGAGCATCGCGTTTATCGTCATGGTTTGGTCGCTCAAAAAGGGCTGGCTGTCGCGCACGTCGTTCGTATCGCGCGGCAAGGCGGTTCCGAGCGAGCAGACTTCCGGCACGGGAGACTTTCGCGGTTTGGTCGGCAAGCAGGGCGTTGCGACTTGCGCGTTGCGCCCGAGCGGCAACATCGAGATCGACGGTACGATCTACGACGTCGTCGCGCAGACGGATTTTATCGATCGCGGGACGCAAGTCGTCGTGACGCAGGTGGAAGGCGTACGCATCGTCGTGCGCGCAATCGGATGACCGGACGCGCTTTTGCGGCGCGTCGGCAAAATATTTAGTCAACGAAGGAGGTAATTATGCTGACTATCTTAGCAATGGAGACAGGCGCAATCATCGGGATTGTCGTGGCTGTCGCCGTACTTTTAATCGTAATTGCGTTATTGTTCGCAATTTTGCCGATCCGGATTTGGTTCCGGGCGCTCGTATCGGGCGTGCACATTTCCATGGCGCGTCTGATCGGTATGAAATGGCGCGGCATCCGCGTCGTCGCGATCGTAGACGCGTACATCAGCGCGACCAAAGCGGGATTGAATCTTTCGATTGACGAATTGGAAAGCCACGTGCTTGCCAAGGGCGACGTAACCAAGGTCGTCAACGCGTTGATCAGCGCGCACAGCGCGAACATCGTGCTCGAAGCCGAGACCGCCCGCGCGATCGACCTGGCAGGACGCGATGTGCTCAACGCCGTCCGAGTGTCCGTCAACCCCAAAGTCATCGAGACGCCCGCGATTGCGGCGATTGCAAAAGACGGTATCGAACTGCGCGTAAAAGCGCGCGTTACGGTACGCGCCAACATCACGCGCTTGATCGGCGGCGCAGGCGAAGACACGATCATCGCCCGTATCGGCGAAGGCATCGTTACGACGGTCGGTTCTGCCGGAAGTCACAAGGACGTGTTGGAAAATCCCGATATGATCTCCAAGACCGTTTTGGGCAAGGGACTGGACAGCGGCACCGCGTTTGAGATTCTTTCGATCGATATCGCGGACATCGACGTCGGTCGCAACATCGGCGCCCAATTGCAGATGGATCAAGCGGAAGCGGATAAGCGTATCGCAGAAGCAAAAGCCGAAGAGCGTCGCGCGATGGCAGTCGCGTTGGAACAGGAAATGCGCGCCAAGACGCAAGAGATGAAAGCGCTCGTCGTCGAAGCGGAAGCCGAAGTCCCCAAGGCGATGGCAAACGCGCTGCGCGAAGGCAAACTCGGCGTCATGGACTACTACAACATGCAAAACGTACAGGCGGATACCGCGATGCGCAATGCGATCGGCGGTGCGGATAAATCCGGCGACAACAACGCCTAACGTCTGACAGAGGGTTTATGCCTTTCATCATCGTTATCATTACCGTGTTCGTGATCGTCGCCGTGATTGTATCGGCACAAGCGTCGCGAGCCAAAAAAGAGAAAGAAGAGCAAGCCAGACGGGCTGCGGCGCAACGCCGCAGCCAACAGGCTTCTCGCACGCAGAGCGCGGCGACGGTTTCGTCGCCTGCGCCTGCCAAGCCGAGCGTAACGCCCGCGTCGACGACACGACCCGGGGAGCGCGCGGTATCGGTGACTCCGACGCAGCCCCGCGCCGCATCCGCGCCCGTGCAGGCGACGCGTCCGGGCGAGCGTACCGTGTCGGTTGCCGATGCGATCAAGACCGCCCGCGCGCCGCAAGCGCCCGCAGCGTCGCAGTTGCGTCCGTCCGTGCAGACGGATCGCGTCGTCGCGCCGCGCGTCGAACTTTCGGTCGGATCGCGTATGACGGTGCAAGCCGTCGGACACCACGATCGCGACCGTTGCACGGTCGAGCATCGGGACAAAGACACGTATCGCGTGGAGACCGAAATTCCGGTGACCAACAGCATCGGCGGCAAGTCGGAAGAAGGTTGTCCGTCGCATGCTTCGGTTCGTTTGGTCAAACTCCATGACGTCGAGCCCGTCATGCCCAAGATCGAGCGCAGAGAATTGCTCTCCGCGTTGGTATTGGGCGATGCGCTCAACGAATTGCCGAGTCGTCGCGGCGGCGGAATGCGCGGCGGGGTGAGACGCAGATGCAGATGACCGGCTGGCTGATCGTCAATGCGTTTTACGTCAACCAGCGCCTGCTCGAGCAGTATGATCTGCTCGAGTGGGCTTTTGCGATGCGCGGCGTTCATTTGGAGCGGCATACCAACGCGAGCTTGCGTTTCGGCATAGGCGAATATCCGCGCGATCTTCCGGATTTCGTGATCGCGTGGGACAAGGACGTGTTGTTGATCCGGCAGTTGGAGCAGTTCGGCGTGCGGGTGTTCAACGGCGCGCGCGCGACGGCCGTTGCCGACGACAAGGCGCATATGTATCTCGCATTCGCGGATGCGCGTCTTCCGATCCCGCGTACGTATTTTGCGCCGATGACGTATTCCAATATCGGTTATCCGGAAGAAGCGCTTGCGTTTGTGGATAAGATCGCGGAGCGGATCGGCTATCCGATCGTGATCAAGGAAGCATGCTCGTCATACGGCATGGGCGTGCATTTGGCGTGCGATCGCGATCAGGCGATCGGATTGTTGCCCAAGTTGTACGGCAACATCGTGTTCCAACAGTTTATCGCCGAGTCCGCCGGCACCGACGTGCGCATATACGTCGTCGGCGATCGGTGCGTATGCAGCGCGTTGCGCCGCAATACGCGTGATTTTCGATCCAATATCGTTGCGGGAGGCACGATGACGGCTTACAACGCGTCCGAGCAGATGCAGCAAATCGCAGTCGCCGCCGCTCGATCGATCGGCGCGGATTTTGCGGGCGTGGACTTGCTGTTGGGACGCAAGGGACCTTTGGTGTGCGAAGTCAATACCTGCGCGCATTTCGGCACGTTGTATCACGTGCTCGGCGTCAACGTCGCCGATGAGATCGTAGATTACGTCATGAAGAACGTCTATGAGTTGTGAGTTGTGTCCGCGCGGGTGCGCGATTGATCGCGACAAACAGATCGGCGTCTGCGGCGTATCGGATCGGGCGCGGATCGGCAAGATCATGTTGCATCGATGGGAAGAACCCTGTATCAGCGGGACGCGCGGTAGCGGCGCGATTTTTTTTGCCGGTTGCGGGTTGGGATGCGTCTATTGTCAGAATTACGAACTTTCGCGCGGACGGATCGGGACGCCGACGGACGCGCGCCGATTGGCGGATTGCATGCGCGCATTGCAGGAGCGCGGCGCGCACAATATCAATTTGGTTACCGCGACCCAGAGCATTCCGACGATCGAACGCGCTTTGGGCTACTTTCGACCGTCCGTTCCGATCGTCTACAATTGCGGCGGCTATGAGCGCGTCGAGACGTTGCGTCGCATTGCCGATTGGGTCGACGTCTGGTTGCCGGATTGGAAATACGCGAGCCGCGATTTGGCTGCGGCGTACAGTCGCGCGCCCGATTATCCGGACGTCGCCGCGCGTGCGATCGCGTATATGCGCGCGCTTGCGCCGGACGATGTTTACGATGCCGACGGTTTGATGCTGAAAGGCATGATCGTGCGGCACCTGGTCTTGCCGGGCGCGTTGTCCGATACGCGCGCGGTGCTGGATGCGATCGCGCGTACGGTGGGTACGCGGACGAGACTTTCGCTGATGGGGCAGTATACGCCGATCGCCCGTACGCTTCCCGCGCCGCTGGATCGAAAACTCAAACCTTTGGAATACAAAGCCGCGATCTCCTATGCGTTGCGTTTGGGATTCGACGACGCGTTGGTGCAGGAGGAGGATTGCGCCGACGCGCAATACATTCCCGAGTTCGACGGGACGCTGACGGTATGACGGCGCGGATCGGAACGGGCGGGGTTGCCGCCTATTTTTTTATTTTCTGTATGTTTTCGGATGCTTTCGATTGATTTTGCAATACCGACGGATATTGCTGTTGTAGCGACGATCGACGTACCGATCGGTTTGACGGTTACAAAAAAGTACATAGAATAATACATTCTATGTACTTTTGCACTTATATTTTAATTCCGATCGTTTGGATTGTCAACAGCTCAATCGGTTTTCCCTTATGCGATCGAATAAATTTAGCAAAATTTTGTTTTTTATAAGTCCGATATGACTGAAAAAGTTCATGGAATGTATTATTCCATGAACTTTTTCAATCGCTGTTCGGGACACGGAATCGAGAGAGAAATACGGGTAGGGAAGCATATGGACAATACAAGGATACAACGACATCGCATATGGCTTGCGTTTGCGGCGATCGTCGCGTGCATGATTGCGGCGACCTGCTGTGCAAGCATATGGCGCGGCATGCCGACCGCAGTTTATGCAATGGATACGTCTTCGGCGTTGACGGTAGGGGAATTGCTGTCCAATCATTATGAGAATCGCACAGACGGCAAAGCGTTCGACCGCAGGGCGTTGGACGATCTGCTTGCGGCATTGGGCGGCGCGGATGCGAGTTTGGAGACCGTGAGTGGATTGGGCAACCGAGACGCATCGTACTTTTACGGTCAAAACGGGGATCGCGATATCGTCTTGACGTTCGGCGGATATCAATGGACGGTAACGTATTTGACGCAAGACCGCGAGAGCGGCAACGTCGTCGTGTCTTTGTGGATGACGAGTGCGCCGACGCAATCGGTATGGAACGAATGGTCGAGCGAAACTTACTCGGATGCGTTTCCGAGCAACATGTACGGTACCAGTCTGATTCGCTCCAAGGAATTCAACAGCGGCAGCGGATATGCTGCGTCCGCCGCGGACGCAGCGCAGGGCACGGCGCGATTGACGCCGTGTCCGCAAAGCGCGGAGCACCGCTACGCGCCGTTTACGATGTCGCCCGATACCGAGATCGGCAAAGCGTCTTTGACCGAGTATCTCGTCCGGCCGCGCAAGATCGCCTATCAGGAATCGGAGTGTATGCACGTATTTGCAAGCAGTTGGAGCACCGCGCCCAATGAGGCGTACGGCACGCCGTCTTATGAGAGTTATTATTACGAAAGCATGGATTATTCCGACAAACCACAATATAACGACTGGGCGGACGATTATCTGTGGTTGCCGAGTTTGGCGGAGACGGGTTACGGGGGATATTACGGCGGTGTAGCGGGCATCTGGAATCTGTCTTTGAATCAACGCTCGAACAATGAGGTGATTTGGTCGCGTACCGGCGGATATTCGGTTCCGTACGGCGCGTGCTATATCGATACGGGGGGAAGCTTCGGCGGCAATTCGGTATCGGTGACGACGACGTACGGCGTGCGACCGGCGTTGCATCTCGATTTGACCAAAGCGGTTGCCGCTGCGACCGATCCTTTGGACGCGCCGACGTGGGGGCAGGACGCGAGCATACCCTATAACGGACAGCTCCAAACGATCGTGCCCGGACAATTCGATGCGACCAACATGCAGGCGACGGCGGTCGGCGTAGATGCCGACGGCAACCCGATCGCCGCCGCGGATATTGCGGTAGACGAGACGACGGGGACGGTGCGCGCGTCTCGCGTCGGAACATACACGATTACGGTCACGATGCGCGACCCGTCGCGATGGCATTGGACGGATAAGACGGGCGGCAACGGCGCGCGCACATTGCAATTTCGGATCACGCCCAAAGCGCTGGAAGCGACTTGGACGAATACGCTGGACAAATGGGAATGGCGTTACGGTCAACAACAGACGGCGACGCTGACGGTATCGGGCATCGTATCCGGCGACAGCGTGTCGTTGACGGCGAGTTATGCGACTGCGGGCGCCGTCAAGCAGGAGATTGCGGCGGAGCAAAAGGGAACGCAGACGATCGCGCAGATGGATTTATCCCGTGCGGCGGTCGGCGCGCATACGTTGACGGCGGCGCTCGATCCGATTGCCGCGGACAACGACAACGGCAATTACACGCTTGCGCGCGGCGACGTGACCAAGGCGTTTACGGTGCTGGCGCAGGGCGTCGATCCGAGCCAGGTCGGCTGGACGTATACGGCGTTCGGTCCGAGCGGCAATCCGATTCCGGACGGCGCGGATCATACGCAGATTGCGGACGGACAAAAGCTTGCGTACGCGTTGTTCGGGACGCGACAGAGTTTCGGAGCGGTCAGATACCGATTGGAGATTGATCCGAGCACGCTGCCCAAGGACGGCTCGGGCAATGCGATCGCGGCGGTGGACGAACAGACGCAGGAGTACAACGGCACGACGTACAGCGGCGGATACAGCGTACGCGAAGGCGATCGGGTCGGTACGTATACGACCAAAGTGCTGTTGAAGATTTTGGGAGACGCCTATTTGTTCCCCAACAACGCCAAGTCGTACGAACTTTCGCTGCGCTGGGAGATCGGCAAGGGGACGTTCGATCTGTCGGGCGTACAATGGAAGTACAAATACACGACGGATTCCGGCACGGTGTCCGACGTATACGCCCCCGCTGTAACCGAATTGGAATATAACGACGGCAAAGTCATTCGCGTCGAGATCGACCCGACGACGATGCCGCTCGGACTGAACGCGCCCGGCGGGATCTTCGACTATCAAAATGCAAGCGGCATTCAAGTCAAAAAATACAAAGCGACTGTCGCGGTCGATACGATGGAGTACGATGACGCGTGTTTCGAGCCGCCGGCGGACTTGGTGTTGAACTGGGAGATCTTAGGCAAAGGCATCGTTGTCAAATGGAAATCCGTACCGAGCGGCACCTACTATCTCAAAGAACTCAACTGCGATCCCAAATACACGACGGGCGAGAGCAAGATCGTGCATTACAAGTATTTTGCGCCGGACGGCAGTCTGTTGGGGATCGACGAAGCGGGACGGCAGGCGCTTGCAGACAAAGTGATCGCGGACGGCATCGGACCGGAGAACCCGCAGACGTTTACGATCCAAGCGTATCTGGACGGCAACAACAGCGGCAATTATCGCCTGTTGACCGATCCGGCGCGTACGACGGTATCGATCGGCAACGATCCGTTCACGGCGGTGCAGGCGCAGGTGCCCGCGACGATAACGTATGACGGCAACGCGCGCTACACGCACGACGATCTCCGATTTACGGGCGCGTCGATCGGCGCAAACGATTATACGATCGCATATTATGCGGGTACGGACGTAGACGATTTGAGCAAGAACGATCGGCTGGACGGCGCGCCGACCGATGCGGGCAAATACGTGATCGCGATCGCGATGCTTGACGATTCGTATCAGTTGGAGCAAGGCGTGTTTGCGGTCGAGATCTTGCCCAAACGCGTTGCCGTGCCGACGGTTCGGACGGCGACGTTCAACGGTACGGCATATAATGTAGTCGACTTGCTGACGGGATACGACGCGCAGATCATGACGTTGGACGGCGAATCGGTCGCGACGAATGCGGGTACGTATCGCGCGACGGTAGCGTTGACCGACGGCAATTACGCGTGGGAGAGCGACGGCGACGCACGGGCGGCGGAGCAACCGCTTGTGTGGACGATCGCCAAGGCGCAGATCCGAGAATCTTGGAGCAACGCGGGCGGCAAGCCGACGTTTGTCATACCGACCGAATACGCGTCGTATGTACAGGTGACGTACGCATACGCGGACATGTACGGCAACGTCGTCGCGGAATCCGACTTGGTTAGCGGGCAGCAATACAAGATTGTAGCCAAGTTGAGCGGCGCGGGCGTGGACAACTTCGAGATTACGGACGGCGCGGGCAACGTGTTGCAGCTGCCCACGCAGAGCAGCTCCGCGCCGTTTACGTATGTCGATCCGGACGGTTCGGATGCGCCGCCGCAGTCGGACGGTCAAACGACGGGCGGCTTGCATCCGGAGACGGAACGCCTGTTCGTGCGGTGGATGTATGCCGTTGCGGGCATGATGGGCGCGATGACGTTGCTGTTGCTGGGGATCTGGATCACGGTATGCGGCATTCGCAATCTCCGCAGGCGCGGCGATCGTCGCTGATTGCGGATCGACAAAGTCGCGCGTTCGTTTCGCGACGGCACAAAAAAGCGCAACCGTCGGTTGCGCTTTTGTCTTGCATTAGATGCGGCTCAGTACATGTCGCCGCCCATTCCGCCGCCTTGCGGCATCGCGGGTGCGGGCTCCGGAATATCGGTGACGAGCACTTCGGTCGTCAGCAACGTGCCTGCGACGCTCGCGGCGTTTTGCAGCGCGGTACGCGTGACTTTGGTCGGATCCAAGATGCCGGCTTTGATCATATCGCAGTATTCGTTGCTCAACGCGTTGTATCCGTACGAGTAGCCCTTCTTGGCGGTCAAGATGTTGTTGATGATGACGCCGCCGTCGATTCCCGCATTGTTCGCGATTTGCTTGATCGGCGATTCGAGCGCTTTGATGACGCACATCGCGCCCGTCTTTTCGTCGCCTTCCAACTGGTCCGCGATCGGCTGCACCTTTGCGATCGTGCTCAGCAGCGCGACGCCGCCGCCCGGGATTACGCCTTCTTCGACCGCCGCGCGGGTTGCCGCCAGCGCGTCTTCGATGCGCAGTTTCTTTTCTTTCATTTCGACTTCGGTCGCCGCGCCGACATTGATGACCGCTACGCCGCCCGCGATTTTGGCAAGGCGTTCTTGCAGTTTTTCTTTGTCGTATTCGGACGTGGTTTCCGCAATTTGCGATTTGATCGCGACGATGCGATTCTGGATCGCGTTTTCGTCGCCTGCGCCGCCGACGATCGTCGTATTTTCTTTATCGACTTTGATCTGCTTGGCGCGTCCCAATTGTCCCAGACCGGTATCTTTGAGTTCGTAGCCCAGCTCGCTGCTGATGACGGTGCTGCCCGTGACGATCGCGATGTCTTCGAGCATCGCTTTGCGACGGTCGCCGAAGCCCGGGGCTTTGACCGCGACGCAGTTCAGGATGCCTTTGAGTTTGTTGAGCACGATTGCGGTCAGCGCGTCGCCTTCGATGTCTTCGCAGATGATCAGCAGTTTGAGACCGTTCTGCACGACCAGTTCGAGGATCGGCATGATTTCTTTGCTGGAAGAGATCTTTTTGTCGGTGACCAGGATATATGCGTCTTCGAGCACGGCTTCCATCTTTTCGGTATTGGTTACCATGTAGGCGGACACGTATCCGCGATCGAACTGCATGCCTTCCACCGTCGTCAGATGCGTTTTCATCGACTTGGACTCGTCTACCGAGATCACGCCGTCTTTGCCGACTTTTTCCATCGCTTGGGAGATGTATTCGCCGATTTCCTCGTCGCCGGCAGAGATGCTTGCGACTTGACTGATCGCCGTCTTGCTGTCGATCGGTTTGGAGATCAGACGCAGTTCTTCGACGACCGCGTCCGTGACTTTGGCGATGCCTTTTTTCAGGATGATCGGATTTGCGCCCGCCGCGACGTTTTTCAAACCTTCGCGGATGATCGCCTGCGCCAATACGCAAGCGGTCGTCGTGCCGTCGCCTGCGACGTCGTTGGTCTTAATCGATACTTCTTTGACGAGTTGCGCGCCCATGTTTTCGAACGCGTCTTCCAACTCCACTTCCTTGGCGATCGTTACGCCGTCGTTCGTGATGAGCGGGGAACCGTATTTTTTATCGAGCACGACGTTGCGACCTTTCGGTCCGATCGTGATTTTTACCGCGTCCGCAACCGCGTTGACGCCTGCTTCCAGACTGCGTCTGGCTTCTTCGCCGTATTTGAATTTCTTCGCCATAACTATCTGCACACTCCTTATTTTTCTACGATAGCGAGCACGTCGCTTTGCTTCAAGATCGTTACTTCGTCGCCGTCGAGCTTAAAGTCGCTTCCGGCATATTTATTGTACAGGATCACATCGCCGACTTTGATCTGCATGTCCACTTGTTTGCCGTCGATCAAGCCGCCGGGACCGACTGCGAGCACGCGCGCCATTTGCGGCTTTTCCTGCGCGCTGCCGGGGAGCAAAATCCCGCTGGCGGTCTTTTCCTGCGTTTCCACAGCTTCGATTACGATTCTGTCAAATAATGGTTTGATGGTCATTTCCATATCCTCCTTGGGTTTTAGCAGTCGAACAGTCTAACTGCTAACAGGGTTTATTATAGCACGCCGCTATCGGGTTGTAAATATTTTTGTGACAGATTTTTCCAATTATTTTTTTTCGTTGCCGCAAGTAATATTTTTGTCCTGCGGGTGTCGGAGACGCGGCTTTTGCATATAGATTTTGCCGCGTCGATCGAAGCGGTAAAAGCAAGAGACGCGGGCGATGTTTATACGGACGGGCGAGACGGGCTTGTTTGCGATCTGTCCGCGCGGGGCGGCGCATGGCTCGGCGCGTATCGATGCGCGGCCCGCGGCGCAGCGCGCGTTCGCATTCGGGATTCGGCAAGGATTGCGCGGTTGCAGCATCGCGATAGTGCTTGCCTGATCGGCGCGGATTATGCTATGATAGAGATACCGATTATAAGGGCGGCGGCGCTTGCGCGGTTGCAAAGGAGATACGGATGGACAAATGGGACGCTCGTTTTATGGAGATGGCGGATTTGGTGGCGAGCTGGTCGAGTTGTTACAAACCCGATCGTCACGTCGGCGCGGTGATCGTCAAGGATAAGCGCATTTTGACGACGGGATACAACGGCGCGAGCAGCGGTATTACCAGTTGCGTCGAGCGCGGCGAATGCATGCGCGTGCGTTTGGGCATCGCTTCGGGGACGCGGCACGAGTTGTGCTATGCCGTCCATGCGGAACAGAACGCGATCATTCAGGCGGCAAAACTCGGGATTTCCGTGCAAGGCGCGACGTTGTACTGCACGCATCAGCCTTGCGTGATCTGTTGCAAGATGATCATCAATTCCGGCATTGCGCGCGTCGTCTATCGCGAAGGATATCCGGACGATTTCAGTTTGCAATTGTTTGCGGAATCGGGCGTTCGCGTCGAGCGTTTCGCGACGGAACAACAGGCGTAAAGTCTTCGCGCACAAGACGCTTTCGGCGCGATGCGCAAGCGCCGTCGGGCTGCGACGACAACGATGCAACATATCATGCGAGCAATCGGGCGACCGATTGCTTTTTTGTCGCATGCGGGATATATTGTAGCGTCGGATCGGTGCAGGCGTAGCGGATATGCGACGGCAGAATTTCGACAGAAGCGGCGTCCAATCGTATACGCAGTCGTTTGCGCGCCGAGACATAGGGCAAATGTACGGCGTATCGTGCAACCGATTTCGATTGGCGTCGGTAGCGAATAAAATTTGCGCGCCGCAATGCAAAAAAGCATATAAAAAGCATCGAATTTCCGTCCGAAAAGCAATAAAAAAAGTACATGGAATACGGTATTCCATGTGCTTTTCGTACTTGTATTTTAATCCTATGCGGCATATCTGTCAAGGCGTAACGCGGTTTTGATCGGTTTTTCGGAATTTTTGCAGACGATTTGCCCGATAAAATTCTTATTGTACTTAAAAAGTTCATAGAATACCGTATTCCATGAACTTTTTCGATCGTTGTTTTGGGACGGAATCGAGAGGAAATCGGGTAGGAAACCAGTATGATGCACAGCGAAAAATTACGATATCGGATGCGTTTTGCGTGGATCGTCGGCATGATTTTGTTGACGGTTTGCGCGGCGTTTGCAGGGATTTCGGTTTCGACGGATCGCGCGTATGCGTTTACCGAAAACAATTTGGATGCCGCCAATACCCTGTCGATCGGCGAATTGTTGCTCGGCAATTACGATACGTCCAAAAGCGGCGGCAAGGTATTTGACGGCGTGCGGTTTGGGAAACTGATCGACGCGTTGCGCGGCGACGGAGAAGACAAAACCGCGGTTGCCGATCTGTCCGACAAAGACGCGCAGGCGATCCGAGACGCCAACGACGGCAAAGACATTATTGTCGAAATCGACGACAAATTGTGGACGGTTACGGACCTGCGCAAGCTGGACGACGGACGCGTGATTGCGACGATGTGGCTGGCAACGAGCGCGGAGACATCGCAGTGGAATACATGGTATGCGGATTCGCCTGCGGATACATATCCCGGCAATATGTATAGCACGAGCTATATCCGCGCCAACGCGCTCAACAGCGGCGGATGCGGATACGCGGCGGCGCAAGGCGTAACGACGTTGACCCCGATCGCGCAAAGCGCGGGTCACCAATATGCGAAGTTTACGATGGATAAAGTTCAGACGGACGCGTCGAGTCCGTCGCGCAATCTGTCGTTGACGAATTATATCGTGCAGCCCAAAGACGTCGCGTATCAGGAGACGGAAACGATTCGGACCTACAACAGCACGTTCAAAACGTGTCCCAACGAAGCTTGGGGTACTCCGGATTTGGAAGATTATAATGCAAACGTAAATTATAGCAAAAAAGACCATTATACAGAGTGGTCGAGCGATTATCTGTGGCTACCGAGCCTGGCGGAAACCGGACACAAAGGCATTACCGGCATCTGGAATCTGTCGGACAATCAACGCAGCAACGAAGTCAATACATGGTTGCGTTCCGGTTACTATTTTGCGTTCTCCGCGTATTTTCTGGATCCGTCCGGAAACGGTTATACGTTCTATACCGAGGATACTTACGTAGTGCGTCCGGCATTCCACTTGGATTTGACGCAAGCGGCGGCGGACGCAACCGAGCCGGTTGCCGCGCCGACGTTGGGAACAAGCGCGGCGGATCAAAGCAAAGAGTATACCGGTGCGGACCTGACGTTTGCATTCCAAAACTTCGATTCCCAAAAAGTCAATGCCAAAATCACCGCCAAAGATCCGAGCGGCGTAGCAATGGACGCTTCGGCATTTTCGTTTGATGCGACGACCGGAAAGGTGAAGGCAAAGCATGCGGGGACGTATACGGCGGAATTTACGTTTATCCAACCGGGCAACTGTTATTGGACGGACGAGACGGGCGGCAGCGGCAAGCGAACGATTACGTTTACGATCAAGCCGAAACAGTTGACGGTATCGTTGACGAATACCGTGCCCTCCAACGCATGGAGTTGGACGGTCGGCGACGATTACGACGCGACGTTGACGGTGTCGGGGATCGCGTCGGGCGACACGGTCAAGTTGACGGCGACGTATACGTCGGACAAAGCGGGCGGCGCCAAGCAAGATATCGCGGCGGTACAGAACGGCGCGCAGACGGTCGCGACGATCGATCTATCCGCAATACCGATCGGCTCGTACGAGTTGACGGCGGCATTGGATAAGGTTGCCGCAGACAACGACAATATCAATTATTCGATCTCTAACGGATTGACGACGGCGAATATTCCGAAGAAATTCACGGTAACCGCCAAGAACGTAACGG
>ERZ779626.490-NODE-490-length-23131-cov-7.454455_pt1 | contig 23131 bp, 19 predicted proteins | sample MGYA00514209_ERZ779626 | MGnify/ENA primary metagenome ERZ779626 (study PRJEB29562, sample SAMEA4376713) | mouse gut metagenome | isolation source: Cecum | study: EMG produced TPA metagenomics assembly of the A DSS colitis mouse model was used to assess the...
TTTTTATAGGCTGTTTTACCTGAGTCTTTTCTTCGCTACTTTGTCAACAGGCCGAGGTTAAGCTATAGTTTTGGATGAGGTGATTTCTTTGTATCCAAGGCTGCGCGATTTGCGGGAAGATGCTGACTTGAGCCAAGAAGGTCTTGCCAAAGTGCTAAATATGTCACAGAGCGGATATTCCAAATATGAAACCGGGGAAAATGATGTTCCCACAAGGATTTTGATTGCGCTGGCTCGATTTCATAACACCAGTGTAGATTACCTGCTGGGACTGACCAACGAAAAGCAGCCTTATCCCAGAGCGAGGTGACGCGGGACGGCCTGCCAGCCGCCCCCCCAAACTGTATATTTTTACCGTCAAGGGCCCTGAGGCCTCACTTTTTCCATTGACAGCTGAACTTTTTTCCTGTAATATATCGTCAGCAGTCCGTGTGCCCGCGCCGTGGAAGTATGGCGGCGCGGAAAAAGAGGAGGAGCCCCAATGAGAGCCAGACCGACCATCAAAGACATCGCCGCGGAGGTGGGCGTTTCCCACACCACGGTATCCTATATTCTCAGCGGAAACACCACGCAGAAAATCTCGCCCGAGACCCGCAAGGCGGTGCTGGACGCCGCCAGAAAGCTGCAATACGTCCCCAACAGCGCCGCCCAGTCCCTGCGCAACAACAGCACCCGGAGCATCAGCGTGGCCATGGAGAAGGCCTTGACCAACACCCGGTTCAGCGGCCTGCTTCAAGGCATCCGCGAGAGCCTTCAGGCGGAGGGCTATTGGATCATGCTGTTTGATTTCAGCGCCAGCAGCCCCCTGTACCCCGACTTCCTGGAAAGCGTCCTGCAGCGGCGCACCGACGGCATCATCTATGTCTCGTCCGACGGCTATCCCCCTGAGCGCCACTGCCGCCAGGTGATTATCGACAACGCCCTGCCCTTCGTGGCCTGCGACTGCTGCCCGGAGGAACCGGAGCTGGCTTCGGTGAGCTTCGACTACGAGCGGGGGGCCTTCGAGGTGGCCTGCCGCCTGTTCGGCGAGGGCGCCCGGCGGATTCTGTACTGGCGGCCCGACGTGCAGAGCCTCCAGGAGGGCTACCGGGAAAAGGGACTGCGCCGGGCGGCGGAACTGTACCCCGGGTCCGAGTTCTCCGTGTCCCTGCTGCCCTCCAGCACCTGCGCCAGTGAAGGCGACGACCGCCATTCCAGCCTGAACCGAATGTGCGGCCAGTATCTGGCCCAGGAGATCATGCCCCGCATCGCCGGCTTCCAGCCGGGGGACGCGGTGGTGTGCTGCTGGAGCGTCATGGTGAACCACCTCAGCGCCGCCTTGAACGGCCGGGGCCGGGGGCTGAAGATCGCTACCCTGTCCGACGCCGAGCCCCCTGTGGTGACGGACACCCGCATCCTCACCAGCCGCTCCAATTTCGTGCGGGGGGGCAAGGAGTGCACGTCCCTTCTGCTGCGTCAGCTCCGGGGCGAGCGGTGCGAGGGCAATGTGGTGCTCCCGCCGGATATCCCCAGCTATATCGACTTTTAAGGAGCGGGCCGCCCCGGAAACGAACGGACCGCCTGACCAATGGTCAGGCGGTCCGTTTTTGCGCGCCGTCAGTTCAGGCTGCTCTTTTTGATTTTCCCGGTGGAGGTCCGGGGAAAACTGTCCACAAACTGGATGATGGTGGGGATTTTGAACTTGGCCAGCCGGGGGGAGCAGTACTCCGCAACCTCCTCCTCCGTCAGCGAGCAGCCCGGGCGGAGCTGGACATAGGCCTTGACGGCCTGGTCACGGATGGGGTCGGGCACGCCCACCACCGCCGCGTCGGCCACGTCCGGGTGGGAGGTGAGCACGCACTCCACCTCCAAGCTGCTGACGTTTTCCCCCGACCGCTTAATCATGTTGCTGCAGCGGTCCACGAAAAACAGCCAGCCTCCGTCGTCCAGATAGCCCCGGTCCCCGGAGTGAAGCCAATTTTCAGCGTCAATGAGCTGGGCGGTGGCCTCTTCGTCCTGGTAGTACCCTAGCACCAGGGAGCGCCCCGGCGTCCCATGTACGCAGATCTCCCCCACCTCTCCCGGCGGGAGCTCCCGCCCGTCCTCCCCCACGATTTTGATGGCGTAGGAGGGGGCGCACCGGCCCACGGAGGGCCAGTTTTTCTCTCCGGTCAGGGGGGCGCAGGTCACGCCGGACACCGTTTCGGTCATGCCGTAGGAGTTGAGCAGACTGACCCGGAAGCGCTCCTCAAAGCGCTCCTTTTCCTCGTCGCTGAGCCCCATGGAGAAGTAGACTTGCTTCAAACAGTGGTCCTTTTCCCAGGGCTGCACCGGCTGCATGAGCATGGTGCGGTTCATGATGGACATGGTGTCGGTGAAGTGGGCCCGGAGGCGGCACACCTGCCCCCAGAAGCGGCGGGCGCTGTAATGCTCCACCATGATTAGAGTGCTGCCCGGGCACACCGCAGGCATGGCTGCCATCTCCTGGAAGTCCATATGGTAGCAGGGCATGGAGGTCAGGAAACGGTCCCCGTGGTCCATCCCCATCTGGGCCGTGTGGATGAGCCCGCCGTATACCACGTTGCAGTGGGTGTACATGGCCCCTTTTGGGTGCCGGGTGGTGCCGCTGGTAAACAGGATCACCGCCAGCTCACCGGTATGTACCGGCCTGACCTGCCGCAGCTGGAGGGGCTGGCGGGCCATCCCCTCCGCCAGGGACATCACGCCCTCCGGGACCTCCCCGTCCACGGTGATGATCTGGTCCAGCATGGGGCGCAGGGGCGGCTCCAGGTACAGCGGCAGGGCGCGGGATTCGGTGATAACCCGCCGGACGCCGCATTTTTCCAGCACATAGTGAATCTCCGGCTGCTGATAGTGCTCGTTCAGCGGCACCGACACCGCCCCGATCTGGGCCAGCGCCAGCCAGCACACCAGGTATTCCGGCCTGTTGTGGAGCTGGAGGGCCACCAGCTCCTGCTTTTCGATGCCCAGCTCCAGGAAGAAGTTGGCCGCGCGCTTCACCTGGAGGTCCATCTCCCCGTAGGTCCAGGCCGACACAGTCTCGTCCACGGAGACATATTCCAAAAAAGTATCCCGCCCGTAGCAGCGCACAGTCTCGTCCCACTGGCTGCGCAGGGTGCGGCTGCCCACCATATCCGTCATAGCAAACTCACCTCTCGCGCCGCTCAGGCGCCCGCCGCAGGCAAAATGCCGGGAGCAGCCGCGCTTGCGCAGCTGCTCCCGCCCACGGACTGATTGTCCATTAAGAAAGCTTTTCGATCAGTGCGGGAACCACCTTATACAGATCGCCGACCACGCCGAAGTCGGCATTTTTGAAGATGGGCGCAGACTTGTCCTTGTTGACGGCCACGATGACCCGGGACTTGCTGATGCCGCCCACATGCTGGATCTGGCCGGACACGCCCAGGAGCAAAATCAGCTCGGGCTTGACCTGCACGCCGGTAATGCCCATATAGCTGGACTTGGGGAGCCACTTGTTGTTCTCCGCCACCGGGCGGGAGCAGCCCACCTCGGCCCCCAGCGTTCCGGCCAGACGGCGGCACAGCTCCAGGTCCTCTTCCTTGGCCAGACCCCGGCCCACGTCCACAATGCGCTTGGCGGCCACCAGATCCACGCCGCTCTCCTTCTTCTCCGCGCGGTTGACGCACTTCAAGCCGCCCTGGGGCGCTCCCTCAAAGGGGGAGACGGCGGCCTGGGTCCCGCTGGGCGCGGCCTCGAACACCCCCGCGCCCACGGTGATGACGCCATAGGGCTTGGTGAACACCTCGTCCCGCTGGGCCATGCCGCCGTACACCATGCGGCGGCACACCAGGCCCTCGCCGGAGCGCTCCAAGGAGCCGACGCTTGTGAGGACGGCGGTGTCCAGCAGAACCCCCAGCCGACCGGCCAGGCAGCGGCCCCGGATGCTGTTGCTGACAATGACCAGGGCGGAGGGACACTTTTTGACCTCCTCCGCCACGGCGGCGGCGTAGTCCTCCATCACCGCCCCGCCGGAGGGCTGGCAGAACAGCAGGCGGTCCGCCCCGCAGGCGGCGGCCGCCGCGGCCTCGCCGCCGAAGAGGATGGCGGTCACCTGATCCGCTGCGGCCCTGGCGCCGGAGCAAAGCTCTGTCAGGACAGCGGCCTCATCGCTGAGCACAAAAATAGTCTGCATCGACATTATATCCTACCTCCCTTTCTGTTAAAAGCCCTCTTTTTTGAGGAATCGGACCAGGGCGTCCACGGCCTCTTCGCCGTCGCCCTCCACCAGCTCCTGGCGGCGCTCCTGCTGCTCGGGGGCCAGCTGCTCCAGGGTCCGCAGGGAGGGCTCGCCGCAGTCGGGGCAGTCCAGCTTTTCCACCGGCTTCTTGCCCGCCTTCATGATGTCCCGCATGGCGGGCACGGAGGGGACGTTGATCTCGGAGGACACGCTGAGCACGGCGGGCAGGGGCACTTCCAGCACCTCCACCTCGTTCTCCAGGGTGCGTTCCACATGGAGAACGCCCTCGCCCGCAGGCGTGATGCCGGTGACGTTGTTCACGGCGGGCAGTCCCAGCAGAGCGCCCACCTGGACGCCGACCTCCTGGAAATACAGGTCGCTGGAGCCCATGCCGCACAGCACCAGGTCATAATCTCCGGCGGCCTGCACCGCCCCGGCGATGGCCTTGGCGGTCTGAAGGGAGTCCTGGAAGGGCTTGCTGTCATCAAGCACCAGTTTCAGGCTGTCCGGTCCCCGGGACAGAATGTCCTTCTGAATCTTGCTGGAGCCCAAAGCCTCGGTGCTGCCGATGCTCAGGGCGGTCATGGAGCCGCCTCCGGCGGCCAGCTGCTTGCCGCTCTCCAGGGCGTTCAAGTCGTACTGGCTGATTTTCCAGGGCACGCCGTTGAACCCCAGCTCCCGGTTGGGCAGGACCTGAAGCTCCTCCTCGTTGGGAACCACCTTGCAGCATACGATGATTTTCATGCTATCAACCTTTCTTCCACTTTTTCTAGCGCCCGGCCCTGCCGGGCAGAACGTGTCAGCAAATGGGAAATTTGGGAGATACTTCTTTTGTGAGGCAGTTTTTACGTTAAAGTTACATCTTTGGGTGGGGTTTTCGCAAGCTGCTTTTGATTTTAGACTAAAATCCGGGGGCTGTCAACATGAAAATGGGCGGAGCTTTTTGGCCGAGAAGAAAATCTTTGCGGATCAAAATGTTTCAAAAAGAAGGGATATTTTTTTCTTTTTGCAAAATTATTGAGAAAAAATTACGGTTCCCCACTGGATTCCACTGTGGGACGGCTTCTTTTTTGGGCGTTTTGACAATTTTTCAAATAAAAAACTGTCAAAATTGACGCTTGCGGAACGGCCTTGGATTTGTTATCCTATGATTGCACGTTAAAGTAACGAGTTTACTATTTTTAAGCCGGTAAATCCGGGTCAATTCGTCGTTTTATCGTTAAAGCGGCTGAGCGCTGACGCCGGACGAGCTGGAATCGGGAAAGGAGCGGTTGCACGCAATGAAACCATTGGCGTCCTTAAAGATCCTCGACCTGACCGACGGCAATCCCTATCCGGGCAGCCTGTTCGCCGACTACGGCGCCGAGGTGCTGAAGATCGAGCCGCCGGGGCGGGGCGATTCCATCCGCCGCCGGGGAGCTGGGGCGGATGGGGCGGACGGTCCCTATGCCCCTTATTATAACCGGGGAAAGAAAAGCCTCACGGTGGACCTGGGCCAGCAAGCCGGACAGGAGCTTTTGCGGAGGCTGGTCCCCGGCTTTGATATGCTGGTGGCCAACGTGCCCGAGGAGCGGCTGGAGCGGCTGGGGCTGGGCTGCGAGGCGCTTAAGGCCCTCAACCCCAGGCTGATCTACGGCGTGCTCACCCCCTTCGGGGAGGAGGGGCCGTGGAAGGACCTGCCCGACTACGACCTGCTGGTGATGGCCCGCACCGGCCTGCTGGAAAAGACGGGCATGCCGGATAAGCCCACCCGGATCGGCCCGCCCCTGGCCTATTATTACGGGGCCTGGCACCTGACCGCCGGGATGATGGCCGCTTACCTGGACGCCCAGGAGAGCGGCGAGGGCAGAAAGGTGTCCGTGTCCAGCTGGCAGGCCATCTGCTCCGTGGACGACACCTATGTCCAGGGCCTTCAGGGTCTGAACGTCCTGCCCAAGCGCATCGGAAACGGCTTCCCCACTACCAATCCCACCGACACGTTCCAGTGCAAAAACGGTTGGTTCGCCCTGAGCATCGGCAGCGACGCCCAGTGGCTGGCCTTCGCCGCCGGGGCGGGCCGGGCGGACTGGGGAGAGGGCACCGTCTACGCCCACGACCCGGACCGGTCCATGAAGCACTATTTCGGCGAGCTGGACGGCCAGCTCCGGGACTATTTCCGCTCCATCACCATTGAGGAGGCGGACCGCATCTGCCAGGAGGCCATGGTGCCCGGCGGGCCCTGCAACACCGTGGGTGAGCTGATGGGCGACGCCCAGGTGGCGGCGCGGCGGATGCTCCTGGAGGCGGAGGATCCCGTCCTGGGCCGCCACAAGCAGCTGGGCCGGCCCGCTAAGTTCCTGGACGGGGCCCAGGACGACGCGGAGGCGCCCGCTCCCGCCCCGGCCCTGGGACAGCATACGGACCAGGTGCTGGCCGGGCTGGGCGTGGGAGAGCGGGAGATCGCGGACCTGCGCCGGCAGGGCGTGGTCTGAGCACAGGCGGAAAGGAGCATCGGCATGATGGAAAAGAAACTCCCTCTCGAGGGCTTGAAGGTGCTGGATTTCACCATCGCCCTGGCGGGCCCCTTCACCGCGTGGCAGCTGGCGGACATGGGGGCCGAGGTGTGGAAGATCGAGCGGTACGGCGGCGGCGACCAGTGCCGGGTGTGGGACCCCTTCCTCAACGATCTGGGCACCATGTTCGTATCCTACAATAAAAATAAGAAAAGCGTCGAAATGAACCTGGCCGCCCCCGAGGGCAAGGCGGTGATCTATGAGATGGCCAAGAAGGCCGACGTGGTCATTGAGAACTTCAAAAGCGGCTCCATCGACCGGCTGGGCCTGGGGTATGAGAAGCTGAAAGAGCTCAACCCCAAGCTGGTGTTCATCTCCCTCAGCGGCTTCGGGGCCTCCGGCCCGCTGATGAAGCTGCCCTGCTACGACGCCATCGCCGAGGCCCGCAGCGGCTTCGCCGCCTCCAACGGCGACCCGGAGGGCCCGCCCATGAAGGCCGGCAACTGCATCGGCGACACCATCACCGGCCTGTACGGCCTCAACGCGGTGCTGATGGCCCTCATCAACGCCCGGCGCACCGGGCAGGGATGCCGCATCGACATGTCCATGATGGACGTGGGGATGCAGGCCTGCGAGGAGACCATCATAGACTTCAGCCTCCACGGCCGGGCCCAGGCCCGCTTCGGCGACCACGACCGCTTCACCGCCCCCTACGGGATGTTCGAGGCACGGGACGGCTGGTGCGTCATCATCGCCGACACCGAGGAGCGCTGGCAGGCCCTGTGCGGGGCCCTGGGCCATCCCGAGTGGCTGGATGATCCCCGCTTCGCCGATAACGCCGCCCGGGTCGCCCACAGGGACGAGCTGGCTGAGGCCGTCACCACGGCCACCGTCCGCCTGCGCCGGGAGGAGATCGAGTCCAGGCTGCTGGCGGCGGACGTGCCCGCGTCGGCGGTGCTGTCCTTCATCGAGGCGTATACCTCCGGCCACGCCGGCCAGACGGAGCTGACCCAGCTGGTGGAGCAGAAAAAGATCGGCCTCATGCGGTTCTACTCCAACCCCATTCACTTTGACGGCGAAACCATCCCCATCCGCCGGGGCGCGCCCCTGCTGGGGGAGGACACCACCGATGTGCTGCGGGACCTGGGCTACACCCAGTCGGAGATCGACAAACTGTACGCCGACGGCGTGGTGGGAGCCAGCCTGATCTAAGGGACCTCTGAATAAATGCGTCTGCGGCACTTTGCGGATTTATTCAGAAGTTCCCCAACCATTCCAAAAGGAGCGATGCCCATGGAGATACGGTGCATGGTGGCCGGGGACTTTTTCACCAACTGCTATATTGCGTGGGGCTGCGGCCCCGGCCCTGCGGTGCTCATCGACCCGGCGGACGACGCCCCCGGCCTGCTCAGGCTGCTGGACAGCCTGGAGCTTACCCCCGAGGCGGTGCTGCTCACCCACGGGCACTACGACCATATCCTGGCCGTCCCCGGCCTGCAAAAGCGCTGGCCGGACCTGCCCGTCTACTGCCATCCCTTGGACGTGCCCCAGGCGCTGACCGAGCGGGACATGGGCCGGACCTGGCCCACCGTGGCCTCCTTCGCCAACCTGCGGCCCCTGGCCGGCGGGCAGGAACTGACCCTGGCGGGGCTGGCCTTCCGGGTGCTCCACACACCGGGGCACACCCCCGGCTCCGTGGTTTTCCAGGCGGGGGACGCGCTGTTCACCGGGGACACCCTGTTCCACGGGGACATCGGCCGCACTGACTTCCCGGGGGGAGACGACCGGCAGATGAACGCCTCCCTGGCCAAACTGGCGGCGCTGGAAGGGGATTTCCGCGTCCTGCCCGGCCACGAGGAGGACTCCACCCTGGAGGAGGAGCGGCGGGGCAACCCCTGGCTGCGGGCCGCCGCGGGACTTTAAGAAACTCAACACTTTTTATATGAGGTGAATTGCCATGGAAGAGAAGAAAAACGTTCTCACCCAGCTGAAGGACGGCGTGCTCATCGTCACCCTGAACCGAGAGGAGAAGCGCAACGCCATCGACCCAGACACCGCCAACGAGCTGGAGGCCATATTCAACAACGCGGAGAAGGACCCGGCGGTGGGGGCCATCCTCATCACCGGCGCCGGGGAGCGCAGCTTCTGCGCCGGGGAGGACCTGGCCGCGCTGGGCGAGAACGGCGAGTGCCTCACCGAGACTGAGCACGGCTTCGCCGGGATCACCGAACGGCTGTGCGCCAAGCCCATCGTATGCGCCTGCAACGGCACGGCGGTGGCCGGCGGCCTGGAAATTGCCCTGGCCTGCGACGTGATCGTGGCCGCCGACCACGCCCGGTTCGGCCTCACCGAGGTGAAGGTGGGACTGCTGGCCACCAGCGGCGGCCTGGTCCGCCTGCCCAAGCTGATCCCCGCCAAGATCGCTTCCGAGATGTGCCTCACCGGCAACCTCATCAACGCCCAGCGGGCCTATGAGGTGGGATTGGTCAACCATGTGGTGCCCAAGGAGCAGGTGATGGACAAGGCCATGGAGCTTGCCCAGCGGATGGCCGCCAACGCCCCCATCCCCATGCGGCTGGCCAAGCAGATCCTCCACATGGCCCCCCATACCTCCGTGGAGGACGGGATGCGGGTGTGCCGCTACATGGCGTGGAAGTACGTGGAGGGCACCGAGGACGCCAAGGAGGGCCCCTTGGCCTTCCTGGAGAAGCGCCCGCCCCAGTGGAAGAACCGCTGAACCGTTGGAACCGGCCCTCCGCCGCTGCGGACGGGGCCGCCAAAATAATTGACTATTATGGAGGGACCCGAGTATGGATTTCAGACCGACAGAAGAGCAGGAATTGATGGTACAGGCCATTGAGGACGCCATGAACCGTGAGAACCTGGAGACCTACTTCCAGGACTGCGACAAAAACCACGAGCACCCCAAGAAGTGGTGGGATATCCTGGACGAGCTGGGCTTGTTCAGCATGTTCCTGCCCGAGGAGGCCGGAGGCGACGGCGAGGGCGCCGTCACCATGTTCCTGGTGATGGAGGCCCTGGGCCGCTGCGGCGGACCCATCTACCTCTTCTGGGACCACGTGAAGGCCGACGCCCTGCTGGAGAACGGCACCAAGGAGCAGATCGACAAGTTTATGCCCCTGTTCTTTGAGGGCAAGCCCGCCTTCGCCCAGGGCTTCTCCGAGCCCAACGCGGGCACCGACCTGTCCCCGGCGGCCATCGCCACCACCTACACCCGCCGCAACGGCAAGGTGTACATCAACGGCCACAAGCACTTCATCTCCGGTGCGCAGGACAGCGACTACTGCCTGACCCTGGCCAAGAACACGGACAACCCGGAGCAGCTCACCCTGTGGTTTGTGCCCACCAACGTGCCCAACTGCAAGAAGGAGCCCATGGAGAAGATGGGCCTGAACATGGAGAACGTCAACGACATCTGGTTCGACGACGTGGAGATCGACGAGTCCGATATGTTCTCCTTCGAGGGCAACGGCCTGATGGCCACCAGCAAGGGCTTCGACTACGAGCGGCTCATCGACGCGTTCAACGCCTATGGCCAGGCCCTGTGCGCCTATGAGGACGCCTGCCGCTATGCCAACCAGCGCATCGTCAAGGGCCAGGAGATCGGCCGCCTCCAGCTCATCCAGAACCACATCATGGAGATGACCATGCGCATCGAGGCCATGCGCAACATGCTGCTCCACTACGCATGGAACAAGGACAACGGCATGCTCACCCGGGCGGAGGCGTCCATTGCCAAGCAGTACTGCTCTGAGAGCGCCAACATCGTGGTGGACCACGCCCTCCAGATTCTGGGCGGCATCGGCTTCTGCGGCAGCCGGGTCAGCCGCATTTACCGCGACGTGCGCATCACCCGCATCTCCGGCGGCACCGGCGAGATCCAGACCGTCATCGCCGCCCGCCAGGTGCTGAAAAAGTACCGCTGAGTCCAGAATAATTCGTCTGAAAAGGAGTGTTTTCCCATGGAATTTAAGTGGAATGACGAACAGCAGCTGATGCAGACCATGTTCCGGGAGTTTGTGGATAAGGAACTGCGCCCCATCGCCGCCGAGCTGGACGAGCAGGAGCGCTTCCCCGCCGAGCTCATCCCCAAGATGGGCGAAATCGGCCTGCTGGGCATCCCCATCGCCGAGGAGTTCGGCGGCGTGGGCATGGGCAACCTGGAGTACGTCATGGCGGTGGAGGAGATCTCCAAGGCCTGCGCCAGCACCGGCGTCACCATCTCCGCCCACACCTCCTTGTGCTGCTGGCCCATCGAGCACTTCGGCACCCAGGAGCAGAAGGAAAAGTACCTGCCCGACCTGGCCGCCGGTGAAAAGCTGGGCGCTTTCGGCCTCACCGAGCCCAGCGCCGGCACCGACGCCGCCATGCAGCGCACCATCGCCGAGGACAAGGGCGACCACTGGCTGCTCAACGGCTACAAGATCTTCATCACCAACGGCCAGGTCGCCGACACCTACGTGGAGTTCGCCATGACCGACAACGCCGCGGGCAACAAGGGCATCTCCGCCTTCATCGTCGAGAAGGGCTGGGAGGGCTTCTCCTTCGGCAGCCACGAGAAGAAGATGGGCATCCGGGGCTCCTCCACCTGCGAGCTGGTGTTTGAGAACGTGAAGGTGCCCAAGGAGAACCTGCTGGGCGAGCTGAACAAGGGCTTCAAGATCGCCATGATGACCCTGGACGGCGGGCGCATCGGCATCGCCGCCCAGGCCCTGGGCATCGCCCAGGGGGCCATTGACGAGACGGTAAAGTATGTGAAGGACCGGGTCCAGTTCGGCAGGTCCATCTCCAAGTTCCAGAACACCCAGTTCATGCTGGCGGAGATGCAGACCCGGGTGGACGCCGCCCGCCTGCTGGTCTACCGGGCAGCCGCCTCCAAGGACGCCGGGGACTCCTACTCCGACCAGGCGGCCATGGCCAAGCTGTTCGCCTCCGAGACCGCCCGGGAAGTCACCTGGCGGGCGGTGCAGCTCTTCGGCGGCTATGGCTACACCCGCGACTACCCCGTGGAGCGCATGATGCGCGACGCCAAGATCACTGAAATCTACGAGGGCACCTCCGAGGTGCAGAAGATGGTTATCGCCGCCCGCATGGGGCTGTGACCACGCCTCTAAGGGGTGATCCGAACGGGGAGGCCGCCCGAAAGCGGCCTCCCCCCGTCACAGAAAGGAGCTCGATCAAATGGGTGAGATCATTTACTCCATCCTCATCGGCGGCTTCCTGGTCCTGTCCGGCGTTTTTATGAACATCTATCTGAAGCGGGAGGAGAAAAAGTGGGCCTCTGAGGACAAGGACGGCGGGAAGGGAGGCGCCGCATGACCATTTTCTTCATCGGCGTCATCGTCAGCATTGTGGTCTACCTGGCGGTGGGCCTGCTGGCGGGGCGGAAGGTCAAGGACATCGACGACTACTATGTCAGCGGCCGAAACGCCCCCACCATCCTCATCGCGGGCACCCTGTTCGCCTCCATGCTGTCGGTAAACGGCTTCATGGGGGACCAGGGCTTCTGCTACACCGGCAACATCACCTCGCTGGTGCTGCTCAACTCCATGTGCGCCTGCGGCTATGTGTTCGGGCCGCTGTTTTTCGGGCGGTATCTGCGCCGGTCCCAGTGCGGCACCATGCCGGAGTACTTCGGCGCCCGCTATAAGGACCCCCGGAACCGCCGGATCGCCGGCATCATCACCATCATCTCGCTGACGGCTTACCTGCTGGCCTGCATCACCGGCGTGGGTATCCTGATGCAGGAGCTCACCGGGCTGAGCTATGAGCTGTGCCTGCTCATTGCCTGGGGGTGCTTCACCGCGTTCACCTTCTACTCCGGCTCCAAGGGGGTCATCATCACCGACACCATGATGTTCATGGTGTTCATCGTGGCCGCCATCATCGCCGGGCCTTACATTTTCAACGCCCAGGGGGGCCTGGGCAGCCTGCTGGAAAACCTGATGAACAATCCCGCCGCACCCGAGGGCCTGCTGGACTACCACGGCAATGTGGCCGGCACCGGGGCCGCCGACGTGTTCGGCGCGGTGATGTACGCCGTCACCATGGGCATCATCTGGTTTATCACGGTGGCCGTCTCCCCCTGGCAGGCGGGACGCAACCTGATGGCCAAGAGCGAGCACGTCACCTTCCGCTCCGGGGCCGTCGCCGCCATCTGCACCACAGTGTTCCTGCTGTATGTGAACATCATGTCCATCTCGGTCATCAACCTCCAGCCCAATATGGAGGACCCCCAGCGGGTGCTGATCTGGGCTGCCTTCAACGTCATGCCCAAGCTGGTGGGCACCCTGCTGCTGGCGGGCATCATGGCGGCGGGGCTGTCCTCCGCCTCCACCTTCCTGTCGGTGGTGGGCTTCTCGGTGACCTCGGACATCTTCCCCGTGGAGTTCAGGGACGAGAAGCACCAGCTGCGCACCAGCCGCCTCATCATGCTGGCGGTGGGCATCGTGGCCCTGATTCTGGCCTATCTGGGGCTGGGCGGGGTGCGGGTGATCTCCTGGTTCGCCTCCACCATCATCGCCGCCTCCTGGCTGGTCCCCGGCGTGGGGAGCATTTTGTCCGGCAAGCTGTCCGCCGCCGGGGCACGGTGGTCCATGACGGCGGGCTTCCTGGGCTTCATCATCTCCAAGTGCCTGGTGGGCTTTGGGGTGGCCCCCTTCAACAGCATTTTCATCAACTTCCTGGACCCCTTTTTCATCGGACTGTACCTCAGCCTGATTTTCGCCGTCATCGGCTCCAAGGTCAGCCCGGTGACGCCGGAGGAGTCGGCTTACCGGGACAGCCTGCTGGCCCTTCCCCAGGAGGAGCGGGTGGCCCGGGACTACCAGATCGACCGGCGCTATGGCTGGCTGCTCATCGGCATGGGCGTAGCCACCACCCTGTTCCTGCTGTTCACCTGGGCCCTGCCCTACAACGGCCTGATCTGAGGGCCCATTCTGAAGCGTAAAGAAGGGATCTCATATGTCGTCCGGCCTCGCGCGGTACAGCCCGGCCCTCAAACGCTGGCTCTACATTTTGGGGGGAATCCTGCTCTACTCTCTGTCCCTGGACCTGTTCCTGGTGGGCAACAACATTGCCGCCGGAGGTATATCCGGTCTGGCGGTGGTGCTCAACCAGTTTGTCTCCGTCAATGTGGCCACCTTGATCTATCTGATGAACATTCCTATCCTTCTGGCGGCGCTGCTGACCAACGGCTGGAAGTACACCGCCGGGGCCATCGTGGGGGCCACGCTGTACTCCGGCGCCATCTGGCTGTTCGAGGGGCTGCCCACCCTCACCCACGACCCCACCGTGGCCGCAGTGTTCGGCGGGGTGATCTACGGGGTGGGCATGGCCTTCCTCACCATCGGCAACGGGTCCACCGGCGGCACGGACCTGCTCAACCGCCTGCTCATCAAGAAGTTCCCCACCATGAGCGTGGGCAAGATGAGCGTGGTGCTGGACGGGGCGGTGGTACTGCTGTCCATGGCGGCCTCCGGGAGCATTGAGATCGGACTGTACGCCATCATCACCATCTTCATCTGCTCGTTGATCTCCGACCGCATTGTGCTGGGCTTCGACCGGGGGTGCATCTGCATGATTATCACCTCCATCGACGCCCATCAGGTGGCCGACCCGCTGATGAAGGCCCTGGGCCGGGCGGTGACCCGGCTGTCCGGCACCGGGATGTACTCCAATGTGGAGCGCAATATGCTCATACTGGCCATGAAGCCCTCGGAGGTGCCCCGGGTGAAAGCCTTGCTGCCCTCCCTGGACCCCGGCGCTTTTGTCATGCTGCTGCCCGCAAACGAGCTCATCGGCGGCAATTTCAACTCCCGGACCCTCACCGGCCGCAAGGCGTGAGCGCTCCGGCCCGTTTGCACAGAAGGAGGAAAGAGAGAGAAAACTGTGACATTCCCGCCCCACCGGCCCGTATTTCACAAAGATTTGGAGGAAATTGTATGAAACAACCCAAAGGTAAAAAGTTCCTGACCTTCATCCTGATGGTGCTGGCCATGAACACCATCTACGTCCTGCCCTACCTGATGTACACCTACTATCAGCCCCTCCAGGAGGCCATGGGCCTGGTAGGCAGGGACTCGGACTACGGGAAACTGCTCAACGTCTACGGCATCGCAAACGTGATCTTGTACCTGCCCGGCGGCTGGATTGCCGACAAGTTCGACCCCAAGAAGCTGCTGGTGTTCTCCATGGTCAGCACCGGGGCGCTGGGCCTGTGGGAGTCCATGTGGCCCAGCTACACCATGCTGATGCTCATCCATGTGCTGTGGGCGGTCACCACTGTGCTCACCTTCTGGTCCTCCTCTGTCAAGTGCATCAACCTGCTGGCCGACTCCGATGAGCAGGGCGGTATGTTCGGCAGCCTGGAGGCCCTGCGCGGCGTGTCCGGCCTCATCGTCACCACCATCTGCGTGTCCCTGTTCAACATCTTCTCCGACGACAGCACCCTGGCCATGAGCTCCATTGTCCGCGTGGTGTCCGTCATCATGATCCTGGTGGGCGTGGCCCTGGCTCTGCTCATGCCCCAGTCCAACGCCCAGCAGGCCACTAACGCCACCCTTCTGGACAGCGTCAAGGCCATGGGCGTGGCCTTCAAGCGCCCCATCACCTACCTGCTGTCCGGTATGATCTTCTGCGGCTCCATGACCCTGGCCTCCGCCGCCTACTACGCCCCCTATCTCACCGATTACTGCGGCATGTCCAAGGATCTCGCCATCACCTTCACCAACTACCGGGGTATCGTCTGCCAGCTCATCGGCGCCTCCCTGGCCGCCCTGCTGGCCACCAGGCTGAAGAACTCCAGTAAGCCTATGATCGGTGCCGGCGTGGTGGGCATCGCCTGCTTTGTGGGCATGTTCCTCATCCCCGCTTCCGCCGCCGTGCTGTGGCCCGTGATGATCCTCACCATCGTCGCTTCCATGGCCGTGTACGTGTTCCGCGCCCTGTACTACGCCACTGTGGACGAGAGCGGCACCCCCAAGAACGTGGTGGGCAGCGTCATCGGTATCGCTTCCCTGCTGGGCTTCCTGCCCGACACCTTCTATACCTCCCTGTGCGGCAGCTGGCTGGACGCCGACCCCGTGGGCGGTTACAAGAACATCTTCATGGCCGCCTGCGCCGCCATGGTGCTGGGCCTGGTGTGCGCCTTCTTTGCGGAGCGGCTTATCAAGAAGTACCGCAATTCCGCCTCCGCCGCTGAGTGACTCAAACCGGGGGGACGGCGTAACGGCTCGTCCCCCCGCCCCTGTCCCCGGGCCGCAAAGGCTCCTTCAAAAACGTTGTCATGCTGAGCGGAATAAACGAAACAGGTGAGAAACATTTTGTATGAAAAAACGGCGAGAGAGGATCTAAACGCAGAGAAGGAGCACAGAAAAGACGCGGCGCATACTTATCCGTCCCGGCGGTGGTCCTATTTTATCCTCGGCACGATCGCCATGCTGTGTATTGGGACCATATATGGCTGGTCTGTCCTGAAGGTGCCTTTGGGCGAGACCTTCGGCTGGGAGACAGGACAGCTGGCATTGGCGTACTCCCTTATGTTCTGCGCGTTCTGTGCGGGCAATATCGGGGGCAGCCAGCTGCAAAAAAAGCTTGGACACCGGGCGGCCCTGATCCTGAGCGCGGCTGCGGTTGCCGCCGGCTTTACTCTGACCGCAGCGCTGGATACGCCCAATATCCTGATGCTCTATCTTTCCTACAGCCTTTTGGTGGGCGGAGGCATCGGCGTCGCCTACCCCACGATCCTGGATCAGGTGGGCAGATGGTTTCCGGACATGCCCGGGCTGTGTTCCGGCGTGCTGACCATGGGCTTTGGGAGCAGCACACTGTTTTTGGTCCAGCCGGTGTCCGGGCTGTTCCAGGTCTCCGGGGTCGGCTGGCGCGGAGCGTTTTTGATTCTGGGCGCCGCTGGGGGCGGTTCCCTGCTCCTGTGTGCTTTGTGCCTCAAAAGCCGTTTTGTGGAGAAAGCACAGGGGCAGGATGCACGCGGCTTCCCTGTAACCCAGACCATGCGCCGGCCCGATTTCTGGCGGCTGTATGCCTACCTCCTGCTCAACAGTGTGTTGGGCAGCGTGATTTTCGCTCTGGCCTATGATTACTGCGTCTCCTTGGAGTTCAGTATTGCTGCGGCCGTCACGATGGTGAGCGTGGTCTCTGCGTTCAACGGGCTCAGCCGCCCTCTGTTCGGCATGGTCTACGACCGGCTGGGCCGGAAACGAACCATGCTGGCCGGGAGTTTGTGTGTGATCCTGGCGTCCTTCACTATGCTGCTGGCCGTCCTCCTTCGCTCTAAGCCGCTGGCTGTTCTGGGTCTGGCGCTGACTGGTCTGGGGTACGGCTATGGGCCTGTGCTCAACCCAACCTTGATCCGCGCTTTTTATGGGGATATGGACTTCGCCGCCAATTACAGCCTCAGCAATACCCGCACCCTTATCACTTCGTTCATGGCCCCGGCCTTCGCCAAGCTCCTGGCCGTCACAGGCTCCTTTGTGGCGCCGCTGCTGATTACCCTGGGCACATCCTGCGCCGCGTTCCTGCTGCAATTCTCCATCCGGAGCCCGAGCCCTTTGCCGCAAGACCATTAGGACAAGAGATACCACCTGTGGAAAGGAGACTGTACATGGAATTCTACATGCCGGACTATACAGTGGATTATGAGGTCAACAAATTGGACCCCCGGCTCAAACTGAGCGAGGGCATGCGCAAGGTGATCGAATGGCAGGATGCCCACGCCAAAGGGGCTTTTGACACCGGCTGTTCCTATGAAGAGATGCGCAGAAGATATGTTGAGGAACGCCGCTTCTGGAACGAGGGCGGTCCCGAGGCCGCCAAAACCGTGGAGACCACGGTGGAAGGCCCTATCGGCCCGGTGCCGGTGCGCATCTATTACCCGGACGCCGCCCCGCAGCACCATGCGGTGGTGTTCATCCATGGCGGCGGATTCACCGTGGGCAGCAACGATACCCATGACCGCATGATGCGTTCCATCATGGCCTCCAGCGGCTGCGCGGTGATCGGGGTGGACTACCACCTGTCGCCTGAGGCGAAGTTCCCCATTCCGATGTACGAATGTGCCGCGGTGGTCCGGTATTTCCATGAGAGCGGGGCGCAGTTCGGCATCCTGCCCGACCGGATGGCCATCGGAGGTGATTCCGGTGGCGGCAAATTGTCCCTGGCCACCAACCTTTACCTGCGGGACGCTTTTGGCGGAAACGACTACATCTCCGCCCTGCTGCTGTACTACCCCGGCCTCGGCCTGACGGACGGCGTCGCCCACCGCCTGCAAGGCTCCGAGCTGGATGGGATGCGCCGCTGTGACCTCGACGCTTACAAAAACAACTATATGCCCGAGGGGGCCGACATGGAAAACCCCTATTATCAGATCGTCAACGCCGATCTGACCCACGGTATGCCCGCCACATATCTGTGCTGTGGGGACCTGGACCCCCTGCTGGACGACAGCAACTTCCTGGCGACGGTGCTCTCCGACCGCGGCGTGCCCGTCCAATTGGATGTCGTCCCCGGCGTGCTCCACGCCTTCATGCACTACGGCCGCATGATGCCCGAGGCGGTGGAGTGCCTGGAGCACAGCGGCGCGTTTTTCAGGGCCCAGCTCAACGCGCAGGCGTAAATCCCCGGCCTGTGCCCGCCCGATTTTGCGCAATATGCGGGACGAGCCCCATATTCTTCCCCATTATTTTATTCCAAATAGGAGCGTTTGAACTATGAAATATGATTTCAACACCGCCCATGTCCGCGTGGGCATGGAGTCCGCCAAATGGGACGCCATCGGTCCCGCCCCCGCCCCCGGGGTAGTGCCCCTGTCCGTGGCGGACATGGAGCTGCTCTCCCCGCCGGAGATCATCGAAGAGCTGAAAAAAACCGCCGAGTTCGGCATGTGGGGCTACACCTGGTGGGGCAAGCCCTATGCGGACGCGGTGAAGCACTGGATGTCCACCCGCCACGGCTGGGACATCCAGCAGGATTGGATCGTTCAGACCAACGGTGTGGTTCAGGGGCTGTACGCCTCTGTCCGGGCTTTCACCCAGCCCGGGGACAACGTGCTGCTGGTCACCCCGGTCTATTACCCCTTCTACCGGGCGGTGAACCTGAACGGGCGCACCGTTGTGGAGAGCCCCCTCAAGCTGGTGGACGGCCGCTATGAGGTGGACTTCGACGATTTCGAGGAGAAGGCCAAGGACTGTAAGATGTTCATCCTCTGCTCCCCCCACAACCCGGTGGGCCGGGTGTGGACGGAGGAGGAGCTGCGCCGCATGGGCGACATCTGCCTGAAGCACAACGTGCTGGTAATCAGCGACGAGATCCACTTCGACCTCATCATGCCCGGTTACCGCCATATCAGCTATCCCACCCTGGGCGAGAAGTACGCGGACAACTGCGTGATGTTCTCCGCCGCCAGCAAAACCTTCTCCCTGGCCGGCTTGTGCGTGGCCCATGCCATTATCCCCAACCCGGAGCTGCGCAAAAAGCTGGACGACGAGGTGAACGTCTGCGGCTGCTACACCTACAGCATCTTCGGCATCCGCGCTCTGGAGGTAGGCTATACCCAGTGCGCCGGCTGGGTGGACCAGCTTAACCAGCACATCTGGGACAACTATCTCTATTTCAAGGAGTTTATGGCCAAGAACTTCCCCGAGGTGTGGGTGGCCGACCTTGAGGGCACCTATCTGTGCTGGTTCGACTGCCGGTGCTTCGGCATGGACGGCCAGACCCTGGCCAAGTTCCTCAACGAAAAGGCCCAGCTCTTCCTGGACGACGGTTTCATTTTCGGCCCGGCGGGAGACGGCTTTGAGCGCATCAATCTGGCCTGCACCCGCCAGGCGCTGGAGGATGCCCTGGCCCGGTTCAAGGCCGCCATGGACCAGCGGTGAGCGCCGCCATGTTCGATGTCAAAGCGGAATGTCTGGCCCTGCGGGGCCAGACCGCCGGCGACCGGAACTATCTCCACGCCCACCCAGAGCTGTCCGGCCAGGAGGAGAACACCCTGTCCTGGGTCCAGGGGCGGCTGGCCGAACTGGGGCTGAGCGCTGTGCGGGTGGAGCACGGAGGGCTGGTGTGTGTGCTCAATGGCCGGGAACCGGGCAGACGCCTGCTCCTCCGGGCGGACGTGGACGCCCTGCCCGTGGAGGAGAGCGCGGACAACCTGTCCGGCCCCAAGCAGGTGGTCAGCGGCACGGCGGGGGTATCCCACGCCTGCGGCCATGACGCCCACACCGCCATGCTGCTGTCCGCCCTCCAGGTGCTGTCCGCCCACCGGGAGGAATGGACGGGGCAGATCGTGGCCGTCTTTGAGCAGGGAGAGGAGACCTCCTACGGCGTGATCCCCCTGCTGGAGCACCTGGAGGCCCAGTTCGACGGTATGGACGGCTGCTTCGCCCTCCATGTCTACGCCGGGTCTCCGGCGGGCACCCTGTCCGTCCAGCCCGGCCATGTGATGTGCGGCGCCGCGGGCTTCGATGTGGTGCTCACCGGCAAGGGCGGGCACAGCTCCCGCCCCGACCTGTGCAACAATCCCGTGGACTGCTTCGTCAGCATCTACAACGACTTGGCCGCCGTTCGGATGAGGCACACCGACCCCAACGACTGCCTCACCTACGCCGTCGGCCTGCTGCAGGGAGGCAGCAAGTCCAACATTATCCCGGACAGCCTCCGCTTCTCCTGCCTTGCCCGGTTCTTCGATGAGGAAACCTGCGGCCGTCCCTTCCTGGAGGCCGCCAAGACCATCGTGGAAAAGGACGCACAGATCTACGACTGCCAGGTGCGCTACAACTATATCATGGAACCCATCCCCGGCGTCTACAACGACCCGGACTGCGCGGCGCTGGCCCAGCAGAGCCTGCGCCGGACCCTGGGGGAGGAGGCGGTGGTCCCCGCCGGTCCCTGGATGGCCTCGGAGAGCATGGCGGTCTACAATACCCTGTACCGGGGTGTGCTGGCCTTCCTGGGCATACAGGACCGGCAGGGCTGCGGCGCCCCCCACCACAGCGGGGAGTTCGACCTGGACCCGGACCTGCTCTACCTGGGTGCTGGGGCCATCGTCTCCTACGCCATGGACTTCCTGGACCCCGGTTTTACCCCGCCGCCCCGAAAGCCCTCCGCAGGTGTGCTGGAGCGGCTCAAAAAGCAGCTGATGTAACGATATAAGGAGGTACTTGTTATGGAATTCTTTATGCCCGACCGCAAGCCCGATTATGAGATCAACAAGCCCGACCCCTATCCCATGCTGTGCGAGAGCATGAAAAAGGTTATTGACTATCAGGCGGAACATTCTGCCGACGCCTTCGACACCGACTGCTCCTGGGACGAACTGCGGGTGAAGTATGTAGAGGAGCGCCGGTTCTGGAACGAGGGCGGACCCCAGGCGGTCAAGACGGTGGAGGTTATGGTCCCCGGCCCCATGGGGGACGTGCCCGCCCGGATCTACTATCCCGACGACAAGCCGGAGCATTACGCGGTGGTGTTTATCCACGGCGGCGGCTTCACCGTGGGCAGCAACGACACCCATGACCGCATGATGCGTTCCGTCATGGCCGCCAGCGGCTGCTGCGTCATCGGCGTGGACTATCATCTGGCCCCCGAGGCCAAGTTCCCCATCCCCCTGTATGAGTCCGCCGCGGTAGTGCGCTTCTTCCAGGAGCACGGCGCGGAGTATGGCATCCTCACCGACAAGATGGCGCTGGCCGGCGACTCAGGCGGGGCCAATCTGGCCCTGGGCGTGAACCTCTATCTGCGGGACACCCCCGGCGGAAACGACTTTGTCAAGGCCCTGCTGCTGTATTACGGGGCCTTCTGGCTCCAGGACTCCTCCTCCGCCCGGCTGTACGGCACCCTGCTGGACGGGATGCGGAAGTCCGACCTGGCCGCCTACATGAGCTACTACGTCAACGCCGACGATATGGAAAACCCCTATTTTGCCGCTTTCCTCAACGACCTGTCCACCGGGGTGCCCCCCATCTATATGTGCTGCGGCAGCCTGGACCCCCTGCTGGACGACACCAAGACCCTGGAGCAGATGATGAAGTATTTCGGCGTGTCCACCCAGGTGGACATCGTGCCCGGCGCGCTCCACGCTTTCATGCACTATGGCCGCATGATGCCCGAGGCGGTGGAGTGCCTGGAGCGCAGCGGCGCTTTCTTCAAGGCTCAGCTGTAAGAATCCCTGTCATTGGGCGGCCTGCGCCCCCAGAGGGAGAACCTTTATATTAAGGAGCGCGGGGCGGTCCATTCCCGGAATCAAAAAGGCAGAAAACGGCGTGGGAGAGGCAGCGTAAAGAAGCTGCCTCTCCCACAATTTTTATTGCCCTATACCTGCGCCGCAGGGGGCACAGGTATAGGGCAGGGGGGCTTGGGACAGGATTCCAAGCCCCCCCCCCTGATTTGTCATAGATTAGTTTTTTCCCGTACAGTTTCCGTCAGCGTAATCCACAAAGTGAACCGTCACATTGGGATCGTCCGGCATCTCAAAGGGCGGGATTTTGCCGCTCTCAATGTCGGCAATGATCTGCCGCCACTCCTCCTCGGTGCGCTCGGGAGCGCGCACCACGTCCCAGTCGTCCTGCGGCACGCCGGTCTTGTCTATGATGACACTGCCCTCGGGCAGCGGGGTGGAGCCGTCAGAGGCAAGGAAGGCTGTTTTGACCTGGCTGGGGTCGATTGCCTCCATCGTGCCATCCTCCTTTTTGACAAAGATGTCGCCTGTGCTGGTCTCGAAGTTTTTCTCCATATCAGCCGGGTTATAGCTCATCATCAAATTCTCATCCCCGTCAACGGATTTCGAGTACATCATGCCCTCTTTGATCTCCTGGAGGATGCCCTCATACATGGCGATGGTCTCGTCGATGATCTCCTGGGTCCAGACGAACTCGCCCCGGCCGCCGGTGGAGCCCCTTTCCCCAAGCATGGACTGGAGGTTTACCTTCTCCTGCTCCAGCCACGCGGCGTATTCCTCATAGGTCCACCACTCCACGTTGGGCGTGGGGAAACGCCGCTGGAACTCCTCGTCGGTCAGAGGCTCAAAGGTTTTCCCGCCGTCAAAGCTGTAATAGGTCTTGCCATCGTCAGGGCTGACATAGGACATTAAAGTACCCTCGTCGATAATGGGTTGTGAATTCAACTGCCGGTCCTGCTGCTCTTTGGACAAGGGGCTTGCGGACGCCGCAAACGCGGTTGTCGCGCCCACCACCAGGACGGCGGCCAGGCCCAGCGCCGCCACAGACGCTTTCTTATACTTCATAATCGCTTCAATCCTTTCTTCAATCGCCAGTTTGCTGAAATGGCTGTAGGGGGAGAAGTACCCGCTCCGGGCCTCCTCCATGTTAATGAGGGTCAGCGCGTAAGCCGCTTTTTTCCTGCCGCCCAGAAGGTCCATCACCCGCTGGTCGCAGGACAGCTCCAAATC
>ERZ779626.491-NODE-491-length-23131-cov-5.736783_pt1 | contig 23131 bp, 23 predicted proteins | sample MGYA00514209_ERZ779626 | MGnify/ENA primary metagenome ERZ779626 (study PRJEB29562, sample SAMEA4376713) | mouse gut metagenome | isolation source: Cecum | study: EMG produced TPA metagenomics assembly of the A DSS colitis mouse model was used to assess the...
GTTCCTGTCTTTCATCAGGATAAAACAGACCTCTCTGCTGTGCCTGCAAGGGGATTGGAAAGTGCAAGGAAAAATCCACGCCCCCTGGCTCCCCCTTATAAACATCTTCCCTGCGGAACCCATAATAGAGAGGGCAGATTCAAGCTGCATATTCCGCAAGAAAAAGGTACAATTCAGCCTAAGCCAGCTATTCTTCGTACTCTGTATTCAATGTCCTCAGCATTTCCTCACTCATGGCAGTGATGACCCGGAGTTGTTTGGGCGTGGCCTTTTTCACAACGGCTTCCAGAGAATCCAGGTAATGGCTTCGCTCCTGAGATAGGGAATCGTATACCAAAGAGTCAACTGTAACACCCAGCACTTCGGCAATATCAACCACCGCTTTTAAGCTGGGTTTGGTGATTCCGCGTTCCACATTGCTGATGTGTGAGGGTTCTACTCCTATTTTTTCGGCTACCTGCTGTTGGGTAAGCCGCTTTTTCTTTCTGGCATCACGGATTCGCTTGCCGAGAGCATCATAGCGCAGTTCCAAATTCATCACATCCTATAACTCATAGTCTAACGGGCACATACCCTGCAAGTACACGTTGTATATGCTATTTTGTGAGTTATGGGATTAGTTTTTGAAAATTTGTTGTAAAAGTGTAGTTTATAGTTTTGCATCTGGCCGGACGTTTGCTGAAACCAGTTCCAATCATTTGGAAATGAAAAATTTGTCAAGAAAACGGAACATTACTTGCAAATTATGTTGTAAAGGAATATAATATATCTATACATTAAATTTAGACGATAAAGGAGTTCATTGTGATATGAAAAGATATATTTCTTCCCTTATGGCGTTTTGCCTGATGTTTGCCCTTGTACTGCCTGTAGAAGCCAAGGAAGCTGAAAGCTTCCGCGATGTTCCCACCGACTTCTGGGCCTACGAGCAAATCAACCGCTGTGTCCAGGATGGCATCGTCTCCGGCTACTCTGATGGCACCTTCAAGCCCGGCAATCCCGTTTCCTACGGTGCCTTCTCCATCATGCTGGCCCGGGCCTTTTACTCCGATGAGCTGGCTGCTTACTCCGACCAGGGAACGGCTACCGGCGAGGCCATCATGAACAAGCACGGCATCCTGAATGGTACCAGCCGCTCTTCCAAGTCCATCGGCGCCTCCCTCCCCCGCGAGGACATGGCCCAGTGCATGTATAATGTGCTGGTGGATAAGGGAGCGAAGATTCCCTCTGTGAGTGAATACACACAAGCCATGTCTTCTATCAGCGATTATAACACCATTTCCGGTAATTGCTGCCGTGGTGTACTTGTGTGCTATACCACCAGCCTTCTGGGTGGGCAGAGCGACGGCAGTTTTGGCCCCAAGAATCCCATGAACCGCGCCCAGGGCTGCGTTGTCATCAACCGGCTGCGGGATTACTTCCAGAACAACGGTGGGACAACTGCTCCTGTTACTCCCCCGGAACAGCCCGAGACCCCCGTTGGCCAGCCTGAGAAGCCCGAGACTCCTGTTACCCCTCCTGAGACCCCGGAAGTGACGGATGGTCCCCTGTTCAAACTGCTGGATGGCGAAAACGCCCAGCAGATGATGGACAGAATCAACGCTTCTACGACCTACACTGCTGGGTACCTGACTAATGGTAAGCCTATCACGGAAGAGAACATCAAGGAACTGCTGGCGAAGTTTGAGGAGACGATGCCGGAAGGAAGCCCGTGGTATCATGCATCTGTTGAGGGAACAAAGTATTACTATAGCTCTCCTAAGTTTGGAACCGGCGGAGGCTGCAACTCTTATGCTTATGCCATCTCTGATGCGTTATTTGATGAACAAGCCCCCATGACCAAACATCAAAACTTCGACCAGCTGAAGGTCGGAGACGTTATCTGGGTCAAAAACTCTCAAAATGGGTATGACCACGTAATCGTCATTACCTCCCTTACATCAAACCGGGAAGGACAATTTTCCGCAACTGGTGCCGGAGGAACACGAGGTGTCTCGTGGGCTGAACATGGGAAGTTTACAACGCTTACTCTGCCGGAAGTTGCGTCAGGAACCTATATCTACTCCAGGTATTGATTCTGCAAAAGCTCCAGCCCCAGCTGAACAGCTAGAGCTGGAGCTTTATTCGCATTCGCTTCTCTTTCTATATTTTCATGATATTCTCGGTATTGAGACTACAAAATGAATACTGAGACTTTGCACAAAACCCACCCACCTCTTCTAGGGTGGATTTTTCTTTTGTCCACTATGCCTAGATTATCTATGTAATAAGCTAAGCCTTCTTCATTTGCTCAAGCTCCAAAGCCTATATCGAGCCGAAGCCACTCATTGTTCGTCGCCCCGCGATTTCTTTTTGTCCAAACTAGGCCGTTATCGTTTTTCACTGGTTTGCATATCATATATCATCTATCGCGCAGAAAGGACTATGGAATCAGTTGGTTCCTAACTGTGAAAATAGTTTTTTCTCGTCTCGCATATAATATCGTGTTGCAAATTTCTCCGAGTTGTGACCCGGCGATATGAGCATCATGATAAGTCAAAGGAGGGATGATATACATGGCTGTTCCCATCGCAACCTGACACCAATGCAAGCCTCAAAACACTTAACGACCTAAAAGGAGGTATTTTCAACCACATGAGTAACAACAAACATTTTCACCTGACCACCTTCAAGCGAACTCTTTCGCTGATGCTCGTGCTGGTCACACTCCTGGGCATCTTGCCCATTCCAGCGGCTGCGGCCGATACCAGAAATGATGTACCGGCCACCATTCAGCTGACAGGCTTTGACAGTTACGGAGCATTTTCCTCCCCGACTCTTGGAAGCAGCGAAATTCACTACATTAAAACCAAGGTCAACGGGAATGTTGTGACTGCTTTTTGCGGTAACCACCACAAGAGTCTGACGTACGGCGTCACGTACAACGCGGCCACATTTTCTGATGGCAGCAATTATGTCAGTAAGGACGGCGGAAACCGTGCTCCGTACATGATTTTCCTGGATTACTACTACTCCATTTCCGACAACCCGACTTCCAATGCAATTTGTCAGGCAGCTGTCTGGCTGATGCGGAACGACTACGAGGGTTATGCACCGCTGATGTCTGCGTCAGTTGCAGAGATTCGCGCTGGTACTTATGACAGCCTTTTCAACGCCCTTGCGAGAGATGGCGTTGCGGCTGCGAAAAAGGTCTCCCCCGGCTACGACAAGACAGCCGATTGGCTGGCGGGATGCCTCAAGGAAGATGTGGTCATCAAGTGGCTTGAAGGTCAAATCGAAAAGCGTGATTACGCAATTTATCAGGCTGGGAACGCCTACCAGGACCTGATTGTTCCTCTGCCGCCAGACCCGCCCTCCGATGACCCCGAATATGTGTGGCTGAAGGTCAAAAAGGTTGACCAGGACGGCAACCCTCTGGCTGGTGCGGAGTTCACCATTTATCCCTCTTCGAACACCGAGCATGACGTGCCTCTCGATACAATCGTAACCGACTCCAGCGGTGAGGCATACTGGAAGTACAAGCTTCTTGATGACGAATCGGAAAGAGCATTCTGGGTCAAGGAAACGAAGGCCCCTGATGGTTACAACCTGATTGATACTCCCTTTCAGGTTGTCATGCAGAAGGGCGTCCACGTATCCAAGGCCAAGGCTGCCTATGTGAACGGAGGCCCCATCAAGAACTGGAAGGAGTCTGAGGGCTTCATCAAGAAGGTTGACCAGTATGGCAACGGCGTTGCCGGAGCGAAAATCCGCATCTATGGCACCGCCTTTGATAAGACCCCTGTCGATGACAGCTACCTCACCGAAGAGGGTGGCGTCATCAAAATCCAGTGGACCGACCCCAGAGGTGAGAACTATGTCAAACCCGGCAGTTATACTGTTGAGGAGACAGAGCCTCCTCCGGGCTACCGGCCCACAGATGAGGTTGAGCACATCACCCTCTTTGAAGATGGCACCAAGTCCGGCAACGTCATCTTCACCAATGAAAAGTTCCGGACTATTGAGCTTATCAAGCAGGACCCCACCGGCAAGCGGCTTCCCGGTGCCGTGTTCAAGGTTGAGCGGGACGGTCAGGACATCGGCTCTATCACAACCGGAGACGATGGCTCCTTTATGCTGGAAGGTGAAAACGGCACCGGCCTTTTGCCCGGTCTCTACACCTTTACTGAGGTTACCGCGCCTGATGGCTACCTCCTTCCTGCTAACCCGGTCCACACTGTGTGGCTTTTCCCGGAAGGAGACACCAAAGAGCATTACGTTGTGACTGCCGTGAACTACGCGGAACCTGATATCGAGATTGAGAAAATCTCTAAGGAGACCGGCGATGGTCTTGCCGGCGCCACGTTTGAAGTCCGTATCGACGATGAGACGATTGGCACCTACAAGACCGACAAAAACGGCAAAATCCGCATTCCCCATTCCGTATATGGTGATTTTCTGCGGCAGGGCAAGGAATCCTGGACTATCGCGGTTCGGGAAGTTTCCGCCCCTCCCGGCTATCTCGTTGATGATGAAAATTGGCATACCGCCGAGCTGCATCAGGGCGAGAAGCTCAAGACCTTCACCTTCACAGATACCCCCTACCCCTACATCCGTATCCTCAAGCGCGACCGTGAGACGGGTGAGCCTCTGCCCAACACGTCTTTCCATGTTTGGATTAACGGGAAGGACATTGGCACTCATGTGACCGATACATTCGGCGTCATTACCATTGATTACGAAACCTATGGTCGCTACCTTGACGAGCACAACCATGACAACTGGACCATCACGGTTCAGGAAGTGGAAATGCCTGACAAGTACAACAAGGACAAACAGGATGCGTCTGGTGACTACACGCTGACTCAGACCTTGAAATGGGGCCAAAAATATGCGGAGTTCGTATTCAAGGACACCCACTTCCGCGACCTGCGCATCACCAAGCGAGACAGTTCCAACACCTGGACCCTGGCGGACGCCACCTTCACGCTGGACTCCATTAACCTGGAGAACGAAAAGGGCGGCCCCATCCACCGGGAAGGCAAGACGGATGCCAACGGCCAGCTGACGTTCAAGGACCTGCCCAACGGCACCTACCGCGTCACAGAGACCGTTCCCCCGACCGGATACAGCCTCGCAGACCCCAACTGGCAGGATGTGACCATCACATCTTACAGCGACCGGGTTATCGACATTGAGTTCCTGAACGCTCCCGAGCAGGGCCTCCTGATTCGGAAGCTGGACGCCACGACCAAGCAGAATCTGGCCGGCGTCAAGTTCGAGATTCGTTACCTGGGCACCGCCGACTCCTCCAGTGGCACCACAAATGACCCGATGGAGAAAATCACTGATTCCAACGGCCTCATTTACATGCCTGACTGCAGGAGGCTTTCAGCCTCCACCTAAATAGTTTGTTCAGCCTCCTCCTGAACAGCTTGCTTTCCGGGTAAGTGCCCGGCTTTTTTTATGCAGATTTATACCTTCTAAAGAGAAAATCCGCTGGTCCAATTTGAACCAGCGGAAAATTGTTGAACAGCTTTGAGGAACCTGTCATTCAGGGAGTCACAAGGCAGTGACTTTTTTGAGCTTTGAGGGGTTTACAATAATTTCAGCTTCCCCGCCCGCAAAATACGCAAAGACATCTTTTTTATTGATATTTGCCCGATAGATGATACGGTCATCCGTTTGAAATCGATTCGCAAATCTTTCTGCCACTTCTGGGCTCAGCGTCCAGGAAAACGCACGTACATTTTTTTGGCTAAGTTGATTTACACCACGATAGACAGTCAGCTCATCAGGAAAATTACGGAAAGCTTCAAGTTCTTCCTCTGACATAAGATACTCAGGGACACATTTGGAAAACAAGTCTGTGAGTTCCTTCTTTGTGAATACGGACGTTTTATTTGTGATATTACAGCTTGTCCATGTGATACGAAAGACCTCCGCAAAATCCTTTTCCGATAACAGGCGAAGAATAGTCTTCAAAAATTCAAAACGATACCCTATTGAAATCATCCAAATTACTTCTGCAGGTTCTTTGCATTCATGCAGATGTTTTTTCTTAATTTCTTTACCCAGCTTCAATGCCGCCGGGCTTTCCAGTATATCAAAAATCCACGAGTCGTTGATACTGTCTGCAAGGTGAACGTTATCAATATTCAATGATGGAAGGTCAAAAGATTTAGGAACCATCATGTATTGTGAATCAAAGAGCGGATGAGACACAATGACAGACTTTGAAAGAGAGAATGATATTTTCACATCAATGTCCAAGAACACTTCGGCAACCTTAATAATACGCTCCATATCTGACTGAGTTTGCATAACAGGTATATCCGCCCTTTCTGTGTATTTTATCGGAACCTCTTTCTGGATACCTTGATTATACCTCTATTGCGATGGAAATGAAAGAGGGTATTTTCTTTTTTGACACGTCCTTTATGGCGTTCATTTAGAGGAGGCTTTCAGCCTCCTTCTGAATAAGCTGTCATCCGGAGCACGTTCCCAATTTTTTTGTATAGCTTTACATATTTACTTGAGGAAATCGATGAATTTTACGATTTAATTTTACAGAAGCAACAAAAATATGGCTGTTTTCACCCCTTTGAACGGGGCTTTTTTCACGTTCACTACAGATTTTGAAACAAAATTTGCAATCTCTTTTTTGGTCTGCTACAATGCTCCCAGCGCAGAAAGAAAGGAGCGATTTTCATGAACAGACAACAGCTCAGCGCGGTACGGCGCGTTTTGAAACGGGAAAAGAAAAACTGCAAGAACGACGACCTCTTCCAGCGGCCTGGCCTTCACCCCAGTATGGGCTGCCACCTTGCCACCGATGGGCATATCGCCATCTTGCTGGACTCCCCCCTGAAGAATGTTCCTGTGGGCAGCTGCATGGACTCCCTGGGCGGGACAATTTACAAGGAGTGTAACCGGGGTGAGCACTTTCCCCTGGATGATACAGAGATAATGCCGGAGCTTTGGACCAAGCTCCGGGCCGATGATTATGATTTGGGACCCGTGGAGATGACAGCCTATACCGAGGATGGCTATGTTATCCGTGGAAATTTCAGCCCCACGTGCCTGCTGGACGCCTGGGAGGCTGTGGGTGAGGACGCCTGCTTCTATCTGGGCTTCGGTGGGATGGGGCGGCAGCGGCTTACCCTTCTGGTCGCGCCGCCGGAAGGCAGCCAGTCAAAAGGGGTAGGGGTGCTGATTGCGAGGGTGTTGGAGGAGCGAAGCTGATTTTGTACTGCCCGTCCAAAGGTTTTTAATCAAAAGAGAAAATCTGAGGCATGGGGGCAGTGATTCCCAATTGCCCGATACAGTAAAAGGGGAGGGGTGGCGTTTCGCCACCCCTCCTGGTGTTTCGCCATACCCTCCTTTGGATTAGCCATGCACACAATATGCTTTCACATTGCACGTTGGAAATGCCTCCGCAATCTCCCGCAGGGAAAGGCTTGCGGAATGAGTAGTAGAGGAGAATTTCCTGAATCTCCGCACCATAGCACTCCATGGCCTCCCGTACCGCGCTGACCTCATGAGCCAGCAGGAAACAGCAGTTATCCTCCGGCTTTGTGGCAAGGTAGTCCGCCATCAGGGGCAGGCTCTCACAGACCACAAGCCGTTGTACCGCCGCTCCAATCTCAAAGTGGAAGGAACCATCTCCGGTCTGACCGCAGGGATAGCCATAGAGGTCCGTTCGGACAAACCCCAGCATCTCCCCTGTCTCAAAATCACTGCAGGCCCAGTCAAAATACTGGTTATCAGAGGAGCGTGTCACCAGCATCCGCCACAGAAGAAAGGCGGAAATCCGTTCCGGCATCACGCCGTTATCTGCAAGAATCTTGGAAGAAATAGCATAATCGTTCATTTTATATCAATCCTTTCTCTGTTTTGAAGTGCCGAAAGTGCAGATAAGAAGCCTGGAATGTCCATGACGGTGTACTTTCTGGCCGCTGGGGATGCTTTGCGCGTGGGTATCAGGATGCCGTTTTGGGCTAAGTAGTCAGAGTCCAGAACCGCGTTTCCCGCATGGCCGGCGGCGTAAGCCGCCATAGCCTTGCCGGGCATGTAATAAATCTGATTGTTGGGGCTGCTCCGGAACTGGATGATAAAGCCGGCATGGATGACTCCCGGAGCAGACCGGTCATACAGATTCATCTTCTCCAGCTGATGCGGTCGGATGTCAATTAACGGCAGCTCTGGGCACGCTGTGGACTTTAACTCAAAAAAACAGGTCATGCCGGGCAGTACGGAGAAATAGTCGCAGGGCTGGCGGTTCTTGTTGACGTCCAGAAGCCGGACCAGCTCGTAGCCATTGCTCCTGTACTGCTGGGAAAAGTCTTTTTCAAATCGCTTACCGGCTTTGATATTTTCAGCGGATATATTGCTCATTACTCTCACCCCCTCAGCTGGCTAAGGGAAGGTCTTCCCTGTACAGACTCATCTGAGAAGGCTGTTCAGGCTGCATAGCCTGTTCAGCTTTCTCGGCCTGGTCTGGCTGCACAGCCTGTTCGGGCTGTATAGCCTGTTCGGGCTGTATAGCCCGCTCGGTTTGATTTGACGGACGGAACATCTCCGCTACTTCAACCGGAAGGGCTTTCAAGCGGAACATACTCCGGCGTTCTGTTTTGCCGCCAGGTACATGGAACGCCTTGCTCTCAACAGGCATAATCTCAGGATGGTGCTTCAGCTGCTTTTTCAAGGCATCCTTTGGAACCGCATCTTTTTCAGTACGGCGGCAATATTCGCAATACAGAGGGTACACATTGTTGAGATTCAGCCATATGGCATCCTCTTCCGCGTCATAGCGATAATAGCGGCCATGCGCGAGATAAAAACTGGCTTCAGAATCCGCTTCGGCCATATCGCCCAAGGTACAAAGGAACTGAATGGCCTCGGTTTTCGGGACAGCGCTGGAATCCATTACATGCTCATAGATGCTGTCCGCCAGTGCGGAGGCCGCAGCGGGAATGTCAGCTTCCGTGTAAAACTTCTCCGCAAAGAGCATATATCCCGCCAGAATAACGGCAAAACTCTTTCGGATGCGCTCCTGCCGGAATGTACCAGGAACATATATCATGGCCTTGTCAATGGCTTCCTGTACGTCCTCGGTGGTCAGGGAAAGGGAATAGCGCAGCATCTTCCAGCTGATGGCCCGCAGGGCATCTGTGTGAGAGGCAAGCCAATCAAACGAATCCCGCCGCTCCGGTGTGATGTCGCCTCCATAGAAACCGCAGGTCACAGTTCGGTTTTGCAGAGCCGGCTCCTCCAGTCCCGTCTCGCCCGCAAGCACCAGGGGACGGAGCATGACATACTCATTTACATTCAAATCCTTTGTACCCCGCAGCATCCGCGCACCGGAATACACATTTCTGATAAAATTGGACAAGCAGTTCTTATTCCTGCTGGAAAAAGTTGACGCCTTATTCTCGTCCATAATCAACGGCACGATATTGGAGCGTGACGCCAGCTCCGCCAGAGGAAATGTAGTCAGAGCGTCCGACATGATGGGCTTGTCCCCCTCGCAGCCAGTCAGCGGCTGTAAAATCTTTTCCAGAGTCGCCGTTTTTCCAGCGCCGGTCTCCCCGGTCAGGTACAAAACCGGCAGCTCATATCCAAGTTTATCCAGGTGCCAGTTCAGTGCCGCAGCCTGAGCAAACCCGATGACAGCGGCGCAGCGGTTCAGGGGGCCGTATTCATGCAGCTTTGCAACGGCCTCTTCAATGGTCTCCTCCGTGACATCAGAAACGCCGGTCAGGTCCCGATACGGCGACCTGGGAGCAGCGACCATGCTTTTATTCCATTGTTTGTCATCAGCGGCAACAAATCCATTACAGTCTACGTAGATGAGCCGGCCGTTCTCCTCAAAGATGCCGCTGCGCCATTGTTGGGTACAAGAGGAAAACTTACTGTATTGGATGAGAGCCCGCTTAAGGAGCCCCATTTCCTCCCGTGTCGCGAAGACTACGATATCCAGGTGATTGATGGCGTTCATAAACTTCCTGCTGTCTATCAGTTCACTGATATCCATACGTGCTGTGTGATACTCGCCGTTTTCCCGCTGAAATACCAGCTCAATTTCCCGTTTGGGACAAGCAGAGCCGTCCTTGTTCAACATGACCAGTTCGGTTGCTTTGGCGATTCCAGCTGTAATCATGGTTTTGCTCTGCGTAACCGTTTTTCCGCTTTTGTCCAGCTTTTCGGTTTCGCAAATTACTTTGTCTTTTTCAAATATGATATTTTTTGGCATAAGCATTCATCCTTTCTGCTTTTGTGTCAGTTTATTGTATGCGAACTTCTTATATCTTATTTTGCAAAATGTATTACAGGCCATTGTCTCCCTCCAAACGGGCAACCTCGCTGGATGGAACCAGGATATTCCGGCCCAGCTGGACCACCTTGGCCTCATGGATTTTGAGATAGCGCACAACAGAGGGGCGGCTGCAGCGCCAGCGTTCCGCAAGCTCTTTCACGGTGATGTAGGTTTCATTTTTCATAGTCAGACTTCCTTTCACAGTTTATTTTTGTGTTCTGATTTATTATATGCAAACTCTCTTTTTTCTATTTTGCAAAATCACTTATAAAGTCATTGCCGAAAAGCCTGTTAAATTCAGTGCAAGCTGGTCGATAAAGTTATTGTATGCAGAGTCAGAAAAAACAACACTGTATGACAAATTGAGTATGATAGAATCAGTTTATATGCCATAAAGAGGGGGGAACGGCTATGGGAAACGGGAAAATCGTTGTTTTCCAGCAGGAATATGACAGCTTTCAGGAGCTTGCCAGTGATTACGACATTGACTACCAGAGCCTTCTCCGCGTCATAAGAAAGGGTGGCAGTCCCGAGGACGCGGTTTCCATGCTCCACGGCAAAAAAGAAGAACCACCCGCACAGAACGTCTTCTGCGTGGATGGCGTGGAGTATTCTTCTCTGGCGGCGGCCTGCCGGAGGCTGGGCATCAGCACCGGCTCCGTCTATGCCCGGAGGAAGGGCTTGATTCAGGAGGGCCTGTCGGAACAGGAAGCGACTGCCGAGGCGCTTAAACAGGCAGCGGCGGCAGGGCACCGGAAACGGGAGGTTGCAGTGGCAGGAATGATTTTCCCCAGCCGCAACGCCGCCATGGCGCATTTTGGGATAAGCGCGGCCACTGTCAATACCCGGATTGCCAGAGCGAGGGAGTCCGGGCAGGAGCTTTCCTTTGAGGATGCTGTTTTGCTGGGGCGGAGCAAACGGTACGCCGCAGCCGAGTATTCCGCTGCTCCGGCAGATATCAGCAGCCGGCAGGAGGAGCTTTTGGTGTATCTCCAGGGCGCTCTGCAAAGAGAGTGTCATTTTCAATGTGTTAAGACACAGGGTCATTTATCCGCCATCCGGCGCCTGGACGATGACCCTGGGGAAATCCGCCTGGAAATTACCTGGGCATCGTCCCATATTCTGAGCATTCGGAGCCGCTGGATGAATGGTACATTGGCCCAGGCAAACGACTTCAACAGTAAATATGCGGGCATCAAGCTATGCCTTCTGGCAGATGGCAGCGTTTCCGTGGTCTGTGACACGTTTCTCATGGACGCCAGCCTGTCCGCCAAATATGCTGCCGCTGCCGCCGCCCGGCAATTTGTAGAAACCTATTGCCTGATTTTGGCACAGCTCTCCGCAAGCAAGGCTGATTTTGGAAGGGACAGCTTGTAACTTCCAAATGACGGTATCGGGCCTCAATAAAATTTTTCCCCAGATGCCTGCATTTCCTTTTGTCCAAAACCTGAGATTTGTCAAAAGGAGAAAGCGGCAGCAGGAATGGGACTTTTCAGGTTGGCCCGATACTGGCTGGGGACAATCTCAGAGATAGTTTTTATAATGTAACAGGATTCATTGAAATTGTAATGTTTTTGTAATCCATGAAAGCATTGCGGCACAAGGGATTCCCTCTTCAAATTACAAAATTACATTATTACAGTTTGATTTAGAAAAAACAGATTCTTATTCCAAAGACCTGTATTAAAGGAGGAGCCTGACGCCTGCTGAAAGTTTTTGCGCACCCGGCACAGATTTTACATCAGGCAAAGACAGCTTGTACCTCCACCCCCAGGCGGTATCGGGCCGCGCAAGAACCCCTTTTTCCTGTTGTCCGCATTTCCTTTTTGTCCAAAACTCAAGATTTGTCAAAAGGAGAAAGCGGTAGCAGGAATGGGGCTTTTCGGGCCAGCCCGATACTGGCCGGGGAGCACCTTTCAGTCACAGGCATTACAATGTAACAGGCTACCCTGAACTTGTAATATTTTTGTAATCTCTGAAAGCCTTGCGGCGCAAGGGATTTCTTCTTACAATTACAAAATTACATTATTACAATTTAATATATAGAAAAATAAATTCTTATTCCCAAAATCTGTGGTAAAGGGGTGCCTGATGGTTGCTGCAAGTTATGCACATCTGCTCTGTAATTTTGCGATTTTGTAATACAGCGGCCGTATCTATTGCACCGCAATGGATTCACAGATTACAGATTTCAACATGGATTTTGTAACGGTCAGGAAGAGCCTGTAATTCCAGGTCCCAGGCTGTATCGGGCCGTGCGAGAACCTCCTTTTCCTGATGCCCGCATTTCCTTTTGTCCAAAACCTGAGATTTGTCAAAAGGAGGAAGCGGCAACAGAAACCGGGTTTTTCAAGCTGGCCCGATATTGGCTGGGGGTAGCTTTCAGATACAAGCATTACAATGTAACAGGCTACCCTGAACTTGTAATATTTTTGTAATCCATGAAAGCCTTGCGGCACAAGGGATTCCTTCTTACAATTACAAAATTACATTATTACAATTTAATATATAGAAAAATAAATTCTTATTCTAAAGGCTCGTGGAAAAGGGGAGCCTGTCACCAGATATAAGTTTTTGCACATTTGCTCTGTAATCTTGTAATTTTGTAATACAGCGGCCGTATCTATTGCGCCGCAATGGATTCACAGATTACAGATTTCAGCATGGATTTTGTAACGGTCAGGGAAAGCCTGTAATTCCACGCCCCAGGCTGTATCGGGCCGTAATGAAACCTGTTTCCTATTGTCCGCATTTCCTTTTGTCCAAAACCTGAGATTTAGCAAAAAGAGAAAGCGGCAGCAGGAATTGGGCATTTCAGGCCAGCCCGATACTGACAGGGGGCGGTCTTCAGCTTTCGGCATGGATTTTACAGCAGTCAGGGGCGGCTTGTACCTCCCCCCAGGCTGTATCGGGCCGTGCAAGAAAACCTTGCTCCAGATGTCTGCATTTCCTTTTTGTCAAAACCCGAGATTTGGCAAAAAGAGAAAGCGGCAGCAGGAATTGGGCATTTCAGGCCAGCCCGACACTGACGAAAATAATGACTTGACATATACACCGCAAACGAGTATACTTACTTATAGTAAATCTCCTTGAAATGGCACAGCAGGATAATTGTGCCTATTTTAAGGAGGTTTTTGTATGCTGATTTCTTGTACGCCCGCAGAGTACCGTATGGCGCTGGAGTCCCTGGCTGCACTGAAGGCAACCCTGGAGCGGGCCGCGTCCGCTCCGACTGGCAGTAAGCTGCACCGTGGGATTCCCTATTTCCAAAGGGGCGTTCAGCGGTGGGAGGAGTTCCTTGCCGTCCACTCTCCGGTGGAGGATTCTGCTACCGGCCGTCCCTATGTGGAGAGCGGCGGCAGCGGTAAGTATGTTCTGCGTGTTCCGACTCCCGGTGCTGTAATTTTGTAATAATGTAATATGGAGTCTGTAACCATTGTCCCGCAAGGGATTCACCCGTTACAGCTTCCGGAAGCATTTTTGTAATGGGTCTCGTGAGCCTGTAACTGCCCTCATACGGTATCGGGCTGGCAGGGAGCTTCTCACCGCACAGCCCTCTCATTCTCTTTTGCCAAAAAACAAGGTCCTCTCGAAGCCGAGAGGGCCTTGCTTCATTTCGGCGCCTTGATGTAGCGGTATGCCGTAGGCCGGGAGACCTGTGCCAGCCGGGCCAGTTCCGAGAGGTTGATGCTGCCGCTCTGATAGCGGGGATAGTATCGCAGGAACTGTTCCGGCACCCTTTCCGCGCAGACCGGAGACCGGCCCAGCCGCTTGCCCTTGGCCCGGGCATTCTCAACGCCTGAGCGCACCCGGCTTCGTATCATGGACAGTTCCAGCTGCGAGAACACCCCGGCAATCTGCAAAAACGCCTCTGTCATGGGGTCAGGATTTCCATTCCGGCAGTCCAGGGTAATGCTCCCCACAATGACAAGCCGCAGCCGCTTTTCCCGGATGATGTCAATGATTTCGCAGAGCTGCTTGGTGGACCTGGCCAAACGGGAGACTTCCAGCGTCACAATGGTGTCCCCCGGCCTGGCCGTTTCCAGCATCAATGCCTGCTGTTCCTTGGAGGCGGCGTCTCCATGCTCATACTCCAGCCAGACCTTTTCCGCGCCATGCTTTTTCAGCTCCCTAGTCTGCCGGTCGATGTCCTGCCGGTCCTCGTTGGTGGAGCAGCGGGCATGACCATGCGTAACTGCATGACTGTGTGTAACAGAAATCCCAGCTTCTTTTTTCGTAACAAAATCCCCCTTTTTAACGGGCTTCTCCACAGCATTTCAGGGTCATTTCCAATGTAACGAATAACAAATGTTTTCCATTACACGGGCGGCCCTTGGCCACCCTGGCAATTGAAGGCCGCCAGGAAGTCGGAATCCGCATCGGCGGCATGCAGGAGCGCGTCATGGTCACTGGCTCCGGCTTCCTTCGCTTTGGAAAATGACGCAAAGGAAACCTGCTTCCGCCGGTACCGCAAGCTATGGCCTTCGCCCGGCTCCAGGAACAGCGCGTGGTAAATGATTCTGGAGCCGTCCAGCACCACAGGCTGTCCGTCCGGGGTGTTCACAATGGCTGGTTCCAGTCTCCAGTGCTTTGGAGTTTCTGGGCCTTCACAAATCAGGATAACATGAATCTCGTCACGGCTTCCCTCATACTGGCCGCCATAAATTTGCAGTTCCTTCACCAGGGGGCCGCCCCGGCTCCGGCCAATATAAATTTGATAGGCGCTCCCATCCTCTGCCGCGGCCTCGGCATCCGGGCAAACGTAAATGCTCTGGTCCGGCGGCGCCAGCTTTGGAGGGTGGGGAAGGCGTACCGCCCTCCCCAGAAGCCTGCTTAAAAACCGTTCGGCAAACTCCGCTGCGCCCAACCCCCGCTCAATTTCCGCAATAGTCATTTGTTCCTCCCGCTTACTCCCTGCACTCGTCCAGATAGGCGGCCTCCAGGTCCGCGATATGGGTCAGGACCGCCAGGGGAAACTTCTCGAACGCACCCCCAACGGAGTGCCCGCCGCCCAGGAAGTCGTTGTCTGAAAAGCCCATGTGCCAGCGAATTGCCATAGCCTCCTCACGGCTCAGGCGCATGAACCCGGAGATGATGTATACGCTCTTTTCCCCGTGGCCGTATGGAAGCTGGTCGTGAATCACATAAAATGGATATTGCTCCCACTGACCCTGCTCGTTCTTCCGGTTCCGCATCTCTACCTGGTAGAAATTGGCCTTGTTGATATCGTGCAGGAGTCCGCAGACAGCAGCCGTCTCCTCCTGTTCCGGCGTCAGCCTCGCTCCGCCGGCAAGCTCAGATTGATACAGCTTCCGGAGACGGTCATAGACGTGAAGGCTGTGTTCCAGCAAGCCACCCTCCCGGGCCAGATGGAAGCGAGTGCTGGCGGGAGCGGTGAAAAAGTCCGTGGACTCCAGCCATTGGAGAAGCTTATCCGCTCCTGGACGAGTGATGTGGGTATGGTAAATATCAAGGAATCGCGCTTTCATATGGTCTCCTTTCTCAGCGGATTCTTTTCATCAGTTCTGTAATCCTTTCCAGCGCCGCCCGGAACTGAGGCATGAAGTCCTGCCCAATATCATAGTCGATATAGAGAACAGGAAAAATCTCTTTCCAAAGCAGCTCCAGCAGGGGAGGCGGCATGAGTCTGTATTTGTTTTCTTCTTCCACCCTGTGGAGTTCCTCCACCCTGCGTCCAATCGTTCTGCGCATACAGCTTTTCCAGCAGCCGCAATGTGCCCTTTGTTCCCCATCGAGTGCTTTCCAAAAGCTGGAGCAGGTCAGATTCAGGATTTTTAAGATTCAGGAAAAAGCCCTGTCTGCCAGAGTATTGTACCTGGATAATCGCCTCATCCACCCCGATAATTCCTTCCATACAGAGGAAAACCGCCAGCACATCCTGTGGGATTGCCAAAACCATATCCTCCAGGTCCTCTTTGGGAACCGCGTTCTCTACAATGGAGATATCCGCAGTTTTACCCTGCGTTTGAACACGCACGCCTGAGCGAAGGGGCTCTTCCGGCGGCCGGCCAATATACTGAGGCGGACCTGATGGCGCTTCGCCACCTTTGGTGAGCATCCGCAGCAGCTCCGCGCAAAACCGGGAATCCCGCAGACTGACATCCAGCAGGGCCGCCGTCAGCTTTTGTTTCATTTTCATAGACCCCCTTTTTTCTGCTCATGAAAATGCCCCGTGCTGTATCGGGCCAGGGCACATTTTTTATTCATTGCCCCCCTTTTCTCTTTTGTCTAAAATTCTCCCGGAAACAGGCCGTGTCAGGCTTTCACCAAAGCTGTGTAAAGGTCCAGGCCGTTATCCTCCATCCGCTGAACGGTCTTCTCCCCAAAGTCCTCCGGAGGCAGCGGCGCGTCCTTATCCAGCTCATAGCCAAGCCAGCAGCCCCGGTTGATTTCCCATGCCATCTCATCAATGGACATGAACTCGCGGCATTGCGCAAAGCTCATCAGCTCCTCCATGCGCTCCGGGCCGATGCACGCCGCCACCTCGCGCACCGGGAGCCATGCCTGCCATGCAAGATGCGCAACGCATCGCGCAACGATTTCTGCTTTCTCATACTGATTCATGTTCGACAACTCCTTTCGTTTACCAACTCTTCTTTCCATTCCGCTGTTTATAACTAAGCCTGTTTTTAGTTATCACCGCTCCCTTCTTTTTGGTTTGCAATCCTCTTGGCCTCTTGCAGTAAAACGGTCCTGGCAAACACTGCGGTTTGTCCGTTTCCGCTGATGACAGCCGCCTGCTGTATAAGGTCTTTTTCTCCTGGAGACAGAGTAATCCGAATGTTCTCGCTCCGGCCTGCGCCACATTGTTTCCAAAATGGAGAAATCCCATATTTGCGTGAGAGTGTGTCCAACTGATGAGGGCTGATACCCACCAGTTGCGCCAGCTCTTCCTTCCTGTAAGTCAGGCCCTGCTTTTGATAGAGCAGCAGCCGTTTCAAAAGGGGTGATTTTGCATCCAGTTCTGGCCCAAGCAGCTCTTCAGCTGTAAGTTCCGCCAAGACTGTGAGAAGCGCATACCGTTCCGGCGAGGTCAATTTCCAGCGGCAAGCGCGGTAAAGCACCGCTGAGGAGGGTGTGGAAAAGTATTGCGCAGCAATCGCATCTCCAAAGAGGCAGGCACAAGCCTCATATACTTTTGAAACATTCAGGGAATTGCTTTTCCGGATGGTGGGATTATAGAATCCTTTTGCCTGAAGGGCCAGTTCCAGATTACTGTAACCGGATGTTGGCCCTGCTTCAAAAGGCAGTGTCAGGAAAGAAAAAAGGATATTGGAAAGTGCTTTTTCCCATTCGCAGGTTGAAGTCTCTGTATCTGTTGCAGTTAATGCGCATAGCGGAAGAAACCTCTCCGACAGCTTGGTAAAGAGAACTTCATATAAAATCAGCCGGCAGCCATGTTTGGGACAGAGGGGCAGCAGGGGAATTTGATGCTCCCGATGCCAGTACGCTTCTCCATAAATATCAGAATCCTCCTGAAAGCATTTGGGGCAAAATTTCAAACCGGTTTTGCCCGCTGGTGTTTTCACCTCAATATTGGTAAGCCCCGCGCTCTTTCCTTGAAGCAGCGCATTCAGAACCGAGCTTTTTTTCTCGGGAGAATAGAACCGCAGATAATAGGGGGCAAGGGTATGCCCTAAAAGGATTTTCCGCAGGTCCAAAAATTCCTCTGGCAGTCGCTCCAGGATGCAAAAGATATCGCCTCCCGGGAACAAACGGCCATGTGTCCGAACCTGGTTGCCATACAATTCATGCAGTACGGTGGCCTGTTTCTGGTGCCCGGAACGGACAAAGTACCGGCACAGGACGCTGTACCACCACTCTCCTGGGTAGGGCATCGGGAAATAAGTCAGCATCGTTACGTATCATCCGCCAAATAAGACATGGCATAGCCGTAAACCATCTGGAATTGCAGTACGGCCCGAGCCTTTGCCTCGTCCAGGGTGCGGAAGGCCCTCACAAAGGAATCAGCGCCGGAGTGAGTACGTTCAAAGAGTACATACAACTCCACTCCCTCCAACATACAGCCTCTTTCATCCTCTTTGTGCTGGAGGAGAATAGTATAGTGCCGGCCCCCGCTGCCATCGGGAAGCTCCAGGTAGGCCGCATAGCCCATCAAACCATTCCCCGGCATATTATTGGGATACAGCGGCTTCCACTCCATGTCCTCTGGCTTGAGGGTCTTTGCGTACTCAACTATCTTCTGAATCTCCATTTTCATCCTCTCTTTCTTTTCCCAAAAGATTGAACCGTGCCAAATGCTCCAGCATATCCGTCCCGGCCTTGAATGCGGCCAGAAGGTCCTGTTCCTCCCGGACGGCAGCCTTTCGGCCCCGTTTTTTAGCGTAAAGCCGCTTCCTCTCGACGGGCTTGCAGCCCGCCTTCTTGCAGCCCGCCATGAGGCCGGCCGGGGACTTGCAGCTCTCCTCAGCAGGCTGGATAGGCTGAAAGCCTATCGGGGGAAAGTCCGAGAGATAGGTGCCGCCCGCATAGGTTTTCGGAACCTTTATTGCCAGAATGTTGATTGCCTGCTGCATTATCTTCGCATCGATACATGGCCGGCCCATCAGAAAAGCCTGGGCCTGACTCTCCTGGAATATCTTCACGATATATGCCGGGATGCCGCCGGACCAGTCATAGAGCTTGTTGGCCAGGGCCTCCGTCAGCTCCGCCCGCTCCGGTGTCAGCTGGTACTGCCATAGCAGCTTCAGGAAATTCCGGTAAACCCCATCCGGCTTCAAGGGCAGGAGGCGGATGCCCCGGGTCCGGCGCTTCAGGTGCTCCTGGCTGGTGAACAGCTCCTCTGCCTGCGGCGTCCCTACAAAGAAAACCCCTGTGCAGGTGTCGTTGGTCAGCTCCACCAGGAACTTTATCAGCGGCTTCACCTGCTTGTTCTTTTGGGCTGTCACAACGGCGTTCTGTATCTCATCCACCAGAATCAGTCCCACATGGTGGGTCATGCAGAGGATTTTTACCTGCGCCGCAATCGCCGAAGCCGCCGCAGAACGGAGGGCGGTCAGCTGATGCAGATAGTTTGAGCCAATGGCCCGGTCCAGCGCCGCCACCAGATTCAGAGCCAGCGTCTTCACGGAGCAATCCGAAGGGCACTCCACTCTCAGATATAATACCTGCTTGCAGAAGAACGGCTGGCCCTCAAAGTCCGTATGCTCAATCACCTGGGGCATGACGTCCAGGCAGCGGCGAATCGTGGATGTCTTTCCAATGCCGGGGACGCCTAAAACAGAGCCGGCCGCCGCCTGTGTCGCGAAACAAGTTCCGGCGTCTCCCCGGATTCCGGCGTCTCCCCGGAAAAGAGCGTTTGACTGCCGGATGCCTTCCAATACGGTTCGTGTCGTGTAGGTCGTCCGAATTGCCCGGTAAAGCTGGTCATACAGGGTGTACATATAATCCATGGGGATAAAGATACTGGAGAGCAATGCCATCCCCTCCAAAGAGGGCGCGGCTGGCAGCGGCGGCAGGCTCTGGATTTCCCGCGTCAGTTCTTGCGGCGCCAGCATTTTCGGCATGGCAGCCAGAAGGGGATTGCCTAAATCCTTGTTCACTCCTGCCGCCTCCTTTCCGCCTCTTTCACAATTTTCTGAATCCCCTGAATCGTCTGGATGCTGGCCTGGGTCTCCGCTGCCTTTGCCTGTTTCCGGGCCTGCCGCTCCTGCTCCCGGCAAATCTCCGCTTCCGCCTGGGAGAGGCCCTGGTACTGCTGCTGGTCCGGTGCCAGGGGAATCCGGGAATCACGGTCTTTACCAATGAGGAAAACCGCGCTGAGGTCCAGGGTGTCATAGGCCAGAGTGTAGGTATCTCCAACATACAGGCCGTCCATGTTCTGCGGAACATAGGATAAAGCATGAAGCCGGAACCCCTTGCGAGTCAGTTTGACTTCCTCCCGGGGGAGAGACAGGACATGGAGTTCTTTGGAAGGGACATCCTGTACCTTCCAAACGGTGGCAGAGGTGGTGACTGAACCGGTGGCGGAACCGGTGGCTGAAAGCCACCTCATGGCTTTCAGCCATACTTGGGCGGGCGTCTTTCCGCTTTGGAGGACCCGCCCGCTGTTCAGGTAAATGACACATTGGATGACAATCTGGGTAAATTCCTCCAATGTCAGGACCGCCTGGCTCCGATAATCCACAGCCCACCGCTCCTGGGCATCCGACTCAATTACCCCCTTTCCACGGAGGAGCGGCTTGTATCGCTGCTGGAGCAAATCAAAGGCCTTTTCTACTAGGCCCTTTCCATCCGGGCGGAACGGCGGCTGAATCAGCAGCTCCACGCCGTACCGCCGGCAAAGCTCCTCCATCCGGGAACCGGTAAATTCCCGCCCTTTATCCGTGATGATTTCGCTGGGAAGCCCCTGGGAGGGCCACTGCTCCGGCTGGATTTCGATACCGTATTTCCGGCAGAAGTCCACCTTGCCGCAGGCCGCGTTTTCCAGACAGGCCATGACCGCCCGCTCTCCGGCCTCATAACCGACATAGATTCCGGCAATCAGCTGGGTAGCGGAATCAACCGCCATGTAAATCTGCGGCCGGCCTACAACGCTGCTCCGGTCCAGGCTGGATACCAGGTAAAGGTCTCCCTGCGTGGCGTCCATCTGGTAGCTCCCCGGGCTTTCCCGCCAGCGGGATGCCGAACCAAACGCCGGGCGGCAATTCCGCTGATAGTGGGAGAGACCGTCACGGGCAATGATTTTTTGTGGCCGCTTGTGGTAATTATGGGCGTAGAAGTAGTGCTGGAAGCTGGACCAGGTAGGTGCATCCGGCAGCAGGACGCCCTTGGCATCCGCGTATTTTTGAACCAGCATCATTTCATAAGCCCCACGGAGGGAGAGCTTTTTTGCGGAAAAGTAGAAAGTGCGAATTGCCCAATCGTAGACCTTGTTTTCAGATGGTTCCCGCCGTCTCTCCTGCATGAGTTTTCCAGTGGCGAGATAGCGGTAATAGAGCCGGAGGATTCTCCGGGAGGTGGTGCCGTTCCGCCCGGCGGTCTCCTTGGCGAGGGCTGAGCGGTATGCCTTGTCCGTGATGCAGCGTGCATCGTCTAAAAGGGGCTGAATCAGGCGCAGGCGTTTGGCTTGCCCTGGACTCATGAGGCTTTCAGCCTCATGGGGGCAAAGGGCCTCAGTGAGGCTGGAAGCCTCAAGGGGGTTAAAAGCCTCAATTTGAGCCACAAAAAAGGGCTCAGTCGGAGCTTGGCAGGATATCAGCCAGGCCCCCGCATCCTCCTGGAGCAGAACATGGAAAACCTCCCCGTTCCGCTCCACATATCGGTTCATGTTTTCACCTCACATTCATTGGTTTGAAACCTGGCAGCGGGAAAATTTCATAGTCGCTTCGGTAGTAGAAATAGTAGGGTTTTAGGCCGTCATCAATGCAAATGACTTCCCCTGGCCGCACATCCAGTCCAGGTATGATTTGAGACAGGCATTCCACCTTAACGCTTGTGTAAAATTGCTTTGCGGTCAGCCCGGTGGGCACCTCCGTGCGTGGGCAATAGTGATTGCTTATTGGGCAAGGGTGTCTTCTGTTATCCTGACGCAAAAGAAATTCCAGCCACTCGCTTTCTTCATCCTTGAAGCCAAAGACGCGGCAAACAGCAGGGGAGAGCCGCCTGGGGCACCACTTGGGAGTCTTAAATTTGGGAGCGGAGCGTGGAAACCGCTTCGGCTTTCGTCTGGGAAATCCGGAACAGTATCTTGTGGCGTTCAGGGTATGACTTCCAACTGTTTGATAAAAGGGACATTCCTGGCAGGTAGGGTCGTAGAATTTCATGGCATTGTCTCCCTTGGGCCCAGATACTGGCAGATAATCGGCGACTCCGGCTCCCCATACGGCTGGATAGTCGCATGAGGCTGGGTAGTCATCCGAGACTGTGCTGCTGCTATTACAAAAAGAATGAGAGCGGCCAGAGCTACAAAAAGAATGAGAGCGGCCAGAGCAAAGAACCCGATGATGCTAAAGGCTTTTCTTATAATCCACCACCTCGACTTTCCATTCCACCGGGTGGCTAAAAGCCACCCCCATCCAGTACCGCCGGGAGAGTTCTAACCGCTCGATTATCGCCTGCTTTTTCAAGTCCTCCAGCCGTACCAACTCCCGGACAGCCTGTTTTCCGTCTGTGTAGACCAGGTGAAAATCTGAAACCCAGGCCGTTTTGAAGTAGAGCGGACGGATGCCCCAGGGGTCTATCTGGTCTGTCAGCTCCAAGGGTACACAGGCTTCATAAGCGGCTACCCAAAGACGGCCCTCCAGATACCGGGCATAGGCAAGCGCCTGTTCGCTGTGAAGGCAGACCATCTTCTGGTTTTTCTGACTGAAAAAGCGATACTCGCGGGCTTTGGGATTTGCTTTCTCCATGCATCCTCCTCTGACGGTATCGGACTGCGGGACGCCGCATTGCCCACTTTTGGGGATTTCTCTTTTGCACAAAAGGAAAAGTCCCCGCTCTGTGCCGGTTATGCCCACTGCCCGATACTGCCCGGAATTAGAATTAGCTTGAGCTTTTTTGATTTACCTCGCGTTTTTTGAGTTTCATTTCCGCAGCTTTTAGAATTAGCTTGAGCTTTTTGCAGTTAGCTCGTCCAATTTCCACGGTCACATTTAGACTGCACATCCCTCCCTTCATGCGGTTTTTTGCTGGTTTTCAGTACGAATTCGCTGTTTCACCCTCTTAAAAGTGGAAGCTCGAATTAAATTGAGCTATTCCAAAAAGCTCATGCTAATTCCAATTAGTTTGAGCTACTGTGTTCTTCTCCCTTTTATTTCGCTCTCTTTCTCCCTCTTATCTTGGCCCAGCACG
>ERZ779626.494-NODE-494-length-23095-cov-9.976042_pt1 | contig 23095 bp, 16 predicted proteins | sample MGYA00514209_ERZ779626 | MGnify/ENA primary metagenome ERZ779626 (study PRJEB29562, sample SAMEA4376713) | mouse gut metagenome | isolation source: Cecum | study: EMG produced TPA metagenomics assembly of the A DSS colitis mouse model was used to assess the...
CCAGACCACCGTGATCCGGGTGAACTGGTGCCCCAGGTCCACGAAGCAGAACTCGTCCGCCCCCGCGCCCCGGGCCTGGCAGAGCTGAATCAGCGCCATCTCCTGGGGCAGCACCCGTTTCAGCCGGAGGCCCGCCTGGGCGAAGATCCGGGTGTACTCCGCCAGGGTCTGCTTCGCCGCCGCCGCCGCCATCATGGGCACGCCCTGGGCCTCGTCGTCCCCCTCGGCGGGGGCGCAGACGGCGTAATCGCAGTGGTACTGGTCCGCCACGCCCTGGATAAAGTCCGAAAACTCATAGGGCAGGTTCAGCAAAAGCTGCTCCGTGGTCATCCGGGGCATGGTCACCAGGCGGCAGATCACCTGGCTGGGGGGCAGCGCCAGCGCCGCCTCGCCCCGGGGAAGGGACAGCTCCTTTTTCGTCTGCTTCAAAAACTGCGCGAAAGCGTGGGGCAGGATCATGGCCCCTGTCCCGTCCACCATATTTTCCGGGAGGCGGACCTCCTCAATCCGGGTCTCGCTCCCCCGGAGCACCGCGATTTTCAGGCTGCTGCTGCCTATGTCGAATCCCAGCCTCGTTTTTCCCATACGTTCCTCCTTCTCTTAAAGCAGGCCGAAGTACCAGTCCAGCACCGGCCCGCCGCAGCATACCGTAAGCACCGCCCCCGCCGCCAGAAACGGCCCGAAGGGCATGGCGGTCCCCGTTTTCCCGCCGGTCAGGGCCGCCCACAGGAGGCCCAGCAGACAGCCCGCCAGCAGCGTCAGAAACAGCTCCGCCCAGCCCAGGTACAGCGCCAGGACCGCCAGGAGCTTCACGTCTCCCCCGCCCATGGCCTCCCGGCCCAGGAGCTTTTCCATCGCCAGCACCAGCGCCAGCAGCGCCGCCGGGACCGCCAGGGCCTTCGCCGCCTCCAGCGCCTCCCGGGCCCCGTGGCCCAGGACGAAAAACCAGACCGCCCGGTTCGCCGCCAGCGCAAGCAGCAGCTTGTCGGGGATGATCCGCTTGGCCCAGTCCGTCAGGCTCAGGGCCAGCAGCAGCGCCGCCCATATCAGCCACTGCCCCAGCTCCGGCGTCCACCCGAAGCGCGCCCCCAGGCACGCGAAAACCGCCGCCCCCGCCAGCTCTGCGGCCAGGCACCCGGCGGGGATTCCCGCCCCGCAGTACCGGCACCGCCCCCGGCGAAGCAGGAAGCTGAACACCGGGACCAAATCCCGGGCCCCCAGGGCATGCCCGCAGGAGGAGCACCGGGACCGCCCGGCGAAGGGATGGGGGTCCCCCGCCGCCCAGCGGGAGGCGGCGCAGTCCAGGAAGCTGCCCAGGACCGCGCCGAGGACGGCCAGCCAGAAGCAGAGGTAGGCTGTCAAGAACTGTTCTTCCATAGAGTCTCCTTTTTGGGGATTGCTCCGCAGGGGGCGTTCTCCGCGCCGTCCCGGGCTCCGCGGCGCGGCCCGGAGGGTGTGGGTGGAGGGTAGGGCGGCGCAGGAAGGTCAGGGCGGCGCGGAGGCCGTCTCCTGGGAGCTGTGTAACACAAAATTTACGGATCGTCAAGTTGATATCGGGGCTTGCGCGTGGTAAAATAATGAAAAGGGGGTGCTGTCATGGAAGAAGGTATGACCGATTTGCAGTTTAGGGCTTATCTCCGTTTACTAATTTCCCGCTTGGAATCGATCGGGAGTCAGGAAACGCCGGAACAAATCCAGGCCGGACTTTTGAAGCTGAAAAAGGAATTGGAGGAAGACCTCCGAGGCTGACCACCCGCCCCCCCCCGCAAGGGGGGCTTTTTTTCCGCCCTCCACAACCCCCGGGGAACCCGGAGGCTCTGGAGGGCGCCCGCGTCTGCGGGCGTCCGGTTCCTCCCCCGCCCTGCGCCAACCCGGAGGGGGCGGGGGATTTTAGAATTTAGGTGCCGGTAGGTGCAGAAGGAGCATCATCAGCTTCCTTTGTTCCTGTTTCACTGTTAAACGTCCAGCTAACCTTAATTGTCGGCTTATTGCCGATACTGGTAGGGGCTTCGAGACTTACAATAAGAGGATTTGTAGCACGGCTTCCGCAGGTACACTCAGCTGTAGCGGCTGCTGTAGAATCACCGCTTTTATCGCTTAAGTAACCCTGGTGGGTATTCTCATCCACACAATAATAGTAGCTCTTTGCAGCATCTTTGAAAGCGTCAGGATTGGTCGTATACTCGACAGAAATCAGGCCGATAGCGTCGCGGATGTTGGCCTGGTCAACAGCATGCCGGGACCGCTCCAGGGCATTGTTCATCATCGGAATCGACACCGCCACCAGGATGGCGATGATGGCCACCACGATCAGAAGCTCGACCATGGTAAAGCCGCCTTGCTTTTTCAGCTTGGCCTTCAACTGTTCCATAAAAAGTACCTCTCTTTCAATTTCATAGAAGTTTCTATACCCAGAGCCCGGGTTGGCATGGGCTCAGAATACCGTTTACATATTGCCGTACATGCTGAACATGGGCAGATAGACCGCGAACAGGATCAGCACCACCAGCACCGCCAGAACAATGATGATAGACGGCTCCAGCAGGGCGATGGCCCGCTTGGTTTTCAGGTCCGTCTCGTTGTCGTAGTAGGCTGCCAGCACCTTCAGCGTCTCCTCCATGGAGCCCGTAGATTCGCCCACGGAGGTCATCTGCACCAGCATGGGGGGCAGCTCCCGGGCGTAGGCCATGCACTCCCCCAGGGTCCGCCCGCCCTCCACGCCGGGGAGCGTGCCCAGGACCTCCCGGGACATGCACTGGTTCGACATGGTTTTGCCCGCCACCTCGATGGCCTGTAAAATCGGCATTCCGGCGGTCAGGAGCATGCTCATGGTGTGGGCGAACTGGCTGGCGTTGGACATGCGGACCACGCTGCCGATAATGGGGACGCCCAGCTGGGCCTTCGCCAGGGCGGGCCCGCCCTTCTCCGTGGTCCCGTAAAGCCGGACCGCGAAGAGAATCAGAGCGGCCAGGGCCACCATGACCAGAATGTACTTTTGGAAGAAATTGCTCATGGCAATGAGAACCCTTGTGGCCCAGGGCAGGTCGATGCTCATGCCCTCAAAGACCCCGACAAAGGTGGGCACGGCGTAGAGCATGATGATGGTCACGACCACTACCGCCACCAGAATGACGAACATGGGATAGGTCAGGGCGGAGACCACGCTCTCGTGGGTCTTGTTCATCCGCTCGAAGTAGTCCGCCATTCTCTGGAACGCCGCCTGTAAATCGCCGGATTCCTCCCCGGCCCGGACGGTCTCCCGGAAGGTGACGGGCAGGGACTTGGCCCCCCGCTGCTCGAAGCTGTAGCTCAGGGACCAGCCGTTGGACACGTCCTCGGACGCCTGTTTCAGCAGGGCGGAGAGGTTCTTGTCCGGGCACTGTTCCGCCACCAAATCCACCGTCTGCACCAGGGGCAGGCCCGCTTTCAGGATGATGGCGAACTGCTGGCAGGTGAGGGACAGGCTCTTGGCGTTGATTTTCTGGAGCTTGGACAGGGGGTCCCGGGCGGCGGCCTTGGGGACCTCCCTGATGGAAAGGACGATCTCGCAGCTCTGGCGGATCTGGTTTACGGCGTCGGTCTGGCTGACGGCCTCCACCACGCCGGAAACCTTCTCGCCGCTGGCGTAAGCGCCCTCATATTTGTAGGTGGGCATAGGCAGGTCTCCTTTAGCATGCTGAATGGGGTTCCCTGAGAAGCAGGGGGTTCTTTGCGGGGCCTGTGCCCCTGCACAGGCCATTTCTCCCCAGGGCAGGGAGTTGGAAAAATAGCTGTTGAGAACTCTTGGGGGGGCTTTATGAGGCCATGCAATGGTCCTTCCCTCCCCGGGGCAGGTTGTTGAAAAATAGCTGTTGAGAACTCTTGGGGGGGCTTTATGAGGCCCTGCAATAGTCCTTCCCTCCCCAAGGGCCGGGGGCGGAAAACAGCTTATGAGAACACTCAGTTGAAGGGGAATGGCCTGACCAGAGGGTCAGGCCCCACAAAGACAGCCTCTGCCCTTGAACAACTGCATTGCATTATGGAAGCCTTAAAAGGGCCTCTTGAAGCCCGGAGCCCTCATGGCATCCACAGGAGGAGGGGCCTTGGCTCCGGCGGGCTTGGCTCCCGCTTGAGCGGGGTCGCGCAGGGCTCCCTCGAAGGTTTCCCTGCTGATGGTCCCGGCGGCATACAGGGCGTTCAGGGCCTTGTCCATCAGGATGTTCCCCATCGCCCCGGTGGTCTGGATGGAGTTGGCAATCTGGGGGGTCTTGCCCTCCCGGATGAGGTTCCGGATGGCCCCGTCGGTCTTCATCACCTCACAGGCCAGCACCCGGCCCCCGCCCACCTTGGGCAGAAGCTGCTGGCTGAGGACGGCCTTCAGGGACATGGAGAGCTGGAGCCGGATCTGCTGCTGCCGCTCGGCGGGGAACACGTCCACAATGCGGTCGATGGAGTCGGCGGCGGAGTTGGTGTGGACGGTGCCGAAGACCAGGTGCCCCGTCTCGGCGGCGGTCAGCGCCGTCTCGATGGTCTCCAGGTCCCGCATCTCGCCCACCAGAATCACGTCCGGGTCCTCCCGCAGGGCGGCCCGGAGGCCGGTGGCGAAGCTCCCCGTGTCCCGGCCGATCTCCCGCTGGTTGATGACGCACTTTTCCGGGGTATAGACGTACTCGATGGGGTCCTCCAGGGTGAGGATGTGCTTGGCCTCGTTCCGGTTGATCTGGTTGAGGACTGCCGCCAGGGTGGTGGACTTGCCGGAGCCGGTTTCGCCGGTGATGAGCACCAGCCCCTGGCTGTAGGCGGGAAATTCGGAGACGGCCTTGGGCAGGCCCAGCTCGGACAAATCGGGAATATGGTCGTTCAAAAGCCGGATGGCGGCGGACCATGCCTCCTGCTGGCGGAAGAGGTTCACCCGGCAGCGGACCCCGGCGATGGTCAGCGCCAGGTCCAATTCGCCCACGGCCTCCGCCTGGCGGATCTCGGACCCGGCCAGCTCCCGGGCGGCCTCCAGGCAGCCGTCCACCGTCAGCGCCGGGCCGTCCATTTCCCGGATGGAGCCGTCCACCCGGTAGCGGGGCGTCAGCCCCCTGACCAGATGGATGTCCGACGCCCCGTCCCTTCTGGCTCGCTCTACGTATTGTTCAACAGTCATATAATTCCCTTCCTCGCTGCCGCCGCTTCGGCCCGGATCACTGCCGGACCGCCAGGGCGAACGTTCTTTTTGATCCGTTTCCCCTTCGGGGACGTATTCCTCTCAGGCTTTGCTCCGCAAAGCCAAGTGCCGTTACCGTCTTTCAGGAAAACGTATTATCCGCCGCCCAGGACCCGGTGGACCTCCTCGCTGGAGGTCACGCCGTCCAGGACCAGCTTCCGGCAGTTTTCCATAATGGGGTGAAAATCCGTCCGTTCCATGGCGCTCTCCAGCTCCTTGAGGGAGCGGGCGTGGATGGCCCGCCGGATGGCGGGGTTGATGGGCAGAATCTCGAACACGCCGGTCCGGCCCCGGTAGCCGGTGCCGAAGCACTCGCCGCAGCCCGCGCCCTTATAGAAGGTGTAGTCCCCGGGCGGGAGGCCCAGGGCCTCCTGCTCCTCCGCCGTGGAGGCATAGGGCTTTTTGCAGTGGGGGCAGACCTTGCGCAGCAGCCGCTGGGAGACGATGCCCTTCACCGCCCCGGCGATGAGGTAGGGCTCCACGCCGATATCCAAAAGGCGGTCGATGGAGCTGACGGCGTTGTTGGTGTGGATGGTGGAGAGCACCAGGTGGCCGGTCATGGCGGCCCGCATGGCAATCTCGGCGGTCTCACCGTCCCGGATTTCGCCCACGGCGATGATATCCGGGTCCTGGCGGAGGACGGAGCGGAGGACGTTGGCGAAGGTCAGGCCGGTCTTGTCGTTGATTTGGACCTGACAGACGCCGCCGATGTGGTACTCCACCGGGTCCTCCAGAGAGACCAGGTTGACCTCCTCGCTTTTCAGGCGGTCGATCATGGCGTAGAGGGTGGAGGTTTTGCCGGAGCCCGTGGGGCCCACCATGAGGATGACGCCCTCGGTGGTGTTGTCCACCAGCCGGCAGAACCGCTCCCGGTTTCCGCCCTCCAGGCCGATGCCCTCCAGGGTGGCCAGCTCCGGGGTCTTCCGCAGGAGGCGGATGACCACCTTCTCGCCGTGGATGGTGGGCAGGGTGGAAATCCGGAGGTCCAGGGTCTCCTGGCGGACGGTGACGTTGGCCCGTCCGTCCTGGGGAATCAGCTTCTGGGCAATGTCCATCCGGGCCATGATCTTCAGGCGGGAGATCACGGAGCTCTGGAGCTCCCGGGGCACCGGGATGATGGCCCGGAGGGCCCCGTCGATGCGCATGCGGATGGTCATGCTGTCCTCGCCGGGCTCCATGTGGATGTCCGAGGCCCCCTCGGTGCAGGCCCGGTCAATGATGGAGTTCACCAGCCGGATGGCCGGGGCGGCGTCCGCCTCATCCTCGTCCACGGTCATGCTCTGGGGCTGGGCCAGGGCGGCGGCGCCGTACTGGCTGCCCAGCAGGTCCCGCTGCATGTCCTCGATGGCCTGCATGGCCCCCTGGTTGCTGTAGAGGTTCTGGACCGCCCGCTCCACGGCGGCGGAGGCGGCGATGACGGGCACCACCCGGCGGCGGGTCACCGCCCCGACCTCCTCCACGGCCATGAAGTTCAGCGGGTCCGACATGGCAAGCCAGACCTCGGACCGGGTGGCCTTGACGGGGACCACCATATGCTTCTTTGCCAGGCTTTTGGGCAGGAGCTGGGCCATTTCCGGCGGGATGGCGCAGGTGTTCAGGTCGATGAACTCCACGCCCAGCTGGCTCATCAGCGTGTCGATGAGCTGCCGCTCCGAGATGAAGCCGTGCTTTTGCAGGATCGTGCCCAGGCGCTCTCCTGTGCCCTCCTGGAGCGCCAGCGCCTGATCCAGCTGCGCCTGGGTGATGTCCCCGCTCTTGACCAGCAGGTCGCCGAGTTTGACGTATTTCATGGTGTTCCCTCCTTCTTCGGCGGGTTCAGGCAGCGGATGACCACGCCGTCCTCCGGCGTCTGGGCGCTGATGCCGCTTCCCTTCCAGCTGACTTTCAGGTTGACTGTGAAACAGGCCGAGACTTCGTCGTAGACGATGTTCATTTCATCGACCTGATAATCTCCGTTTTTATAAGCGCCGCCCCGTCCGGTGCCGCTCTTTTCCTTGGGCAGCAGTTCTTTGCCGCCGGCGTAAACCTTCCCGTCTTCCAGGGTGAGCCGGCAGCCGCCGTTGTAGGCCGGGTCGCTGTCCCCGCTCACCTCGTGGGCGTAGCGCAGCTCTCCGGCGATGGCGTTGGTCAGGGAGTTCAGCAGCAGCTGGGTCTCCGCCTCCGCCGTCAGGTCGTAATAGGTCTTCATGGCCGCGCTGAGGCCGGAATTCAGCATGACGCACAGCAGCATCAGCACGGCCACGGCGCACAGCATCTCCACCAGGGAGAAGCCCGCGCTGCTTTTCAGCTTTTTCTTCATCCGCCGCCTCCCGTCCCCGGATCAGGAGCGGGCTCCGGCTTATCGATGGCGTAGGAGAGCAGCCGCTCCGTGCCGTAGAAATAGAGCTTGCTCGTCGCGTCCGGCTCGATTTCCACAGAACCGCCGCCGCCGCTCGTGACGCTTACCTTTGTTTCTCCAGGCAAGCTGTTGTAAGTATCCGCCTCCGAAGAGCCGCCGGCGGGAGTCCGGCTCTGCCGCTCCGCCTTGGAGAGGGCGGTGTAATATTCCGTGTCCGCCGCCTGGGCCCGCAGGTCGATATTGGCAGAGGCCGTGACGGCTCCCGCCAGCAGGGTGATGGACAGCGCGCAGACCAGCACGGAGACCAGTACCTCCACCAGGGTCTCGCCCCGGGAGTTTCGCAGCTTCTCTCTCATCCGCCCGCCTCCTCCTTCACTTCCCTGGTGATCCAGTCCAGCTGCCAGGTCACGGATTCCGTTTCCTGATCCTTCAAAAGCTCTTCGTTCAAGATCGTTACGGCCCCGCGGCCATCCTTCGGCAGCCGGTCTCCCGGCATGTAGGTGACGGCGGGCGCGCCGGAGGCGGTCAGCTCCGCCTCCATGGTATAGACCGCCGTTCCGGCCTCCAGGACCGCCTTCAGGTGAATGCGGCGGCTTTGACTCATGTCGGCCTCCACCTTGACGGAGCCGAACTTCTCTTCGATCTCCGGATCTCCCTCCACCGTGACGGTCAGGGTCCGGGTGGTCCGGGACGGGCCGCCGGGCAGCGTATCGGGCGGGTTCGTGGGAAGGGGGGCAGCCTCCGCCTCCGGCAGACTCTGATATCCGGTGCCGTTGAACTCCTTGCTAAATAAGCCGTCCAGCTCCTTTTGGAAGGACAGGACCGTTGTGTTGTCCTGCGTCAGCTTCCCGTCCGCGTCCAGGACCAGGGCCGCCAGCTTGCCGCAGGTAAACGCGCCCGGCTTCTGCGTGACCCTGTAGTAGTTGGTTTCGATGACGGTCTCTATGCCGTCCGCTTCGATAACCGTGATTCTCTCCGTCCATTGGTCCACGTCGTACCGCCCTCGGTACTCCGCCCGCTCAATCTCCCCGGCCACCAGCCGGAGGGCGGAGGACAGGGCCAGATACCGCTGCTGCTCCTCGTAATTGCTCCGGATCTTGCCCGCGTTGGAGACCGCCGCCATCAGGACGGAGGCCGCCGCCATCATGCAGACCAGGAGGAACAGCAGCGCCAGGAGGATGGACGCCCCGCGCTGGCTATGCAGTTTTTTCCGCAGTGTGTTCACAGGGCGTCCTCCTCTTGTTTAAGGAAGCACTGATTAAATCAACGTGTGCAGATTTGCGCCAGAAATTTCTGCTGACAAGGAAGAAAATCGCAGGAATCCTGACGGATTTCAAGATTTTCTGACGCAGATCAGCGGAAATTTATGGCGTAAAGATGTGCGCGGGGATTAAATCAGTGCTTCCTTAAGGCTTGCGCTCCAGCAGGCGCCGCCGCTGGTGCTTCCACTTCCAGCGCCGCCGCCGGGCGGAGCTGTCCTGCCCGTCCTCGCCGGGGGGCAGGGCTTCGATGCTCTGGGTTGCCTGGGCGCCGTCCGGCGTCTCCGCCGGATGTTCCACCGTCAGGGTCAGGATGTGGAGCTGCTCTCCCTCAATCAGCTGCCCATCGGCCTCGCCGGAGGTCAGCTTCAGGGGGATGGAGACCGTGGTCTCCGGGATGCCCGCTTCCAGGGCCGCGGTAGGCGGATAGGTCAGCCTGAGGGCAATCTCCCCCTCCCCCACGATCCATTCCGCCGTGGGCTTGTGCGCGGGCATGGGAGCCACCGACAGCGTGCCGGACTGCTCGAACCGCAGGGTCCCCTCCCCGCCAACTTCGCAGCAATCGGGGAAGGAGATGGTGCAGACCACCCGGGCCGTACCGCCGTCCTGCTCGACTTCTTCGAACCGGAAGAACTCCTCGTCCTTCCAGGGCTGGATAATCTCAATGCGGATATCTCCGCCTGCACCGCCGCCGTAGTCCTGAACCACGGTCTTGTCGGGGTCTTCGGGGTCGGGCGTGGTGACGGTATAGGCAAAGTCGACATTGGCGCCCAGGGTCGGATTGTCCGCCAGCACCTCCCCGGGAACCGAGGTGGAGAAGCGGACGCCGGGCAGTTTGTCTCCCTCCGCCTTGTCCCGCAGGGTCTGGCCCGTGAGGTAGCCGGTGCTTCCGCAGTGGGGATCGCCCTTGAGGGTCAGCTCGCCGCTCACCTTCAGCGCCTGGCCCGCCTTGTCGGTGGCCCTGACGTCGATTTCCAGCGTGTCGCTGGGGAACATGAACAGCCGGTTGGGCCGCAGCTCCGCGGTGGCGGTAATGTGGACGGTGACCGGGAGCGTATAGGCAACGCCGCCCGCCGTATAGGTGATATACAGAATATCCGTGCCGTCCTTTTGGGGAGTCAGCTTGAAGAGGTAGTAGGTCTTTCCCGTTTCTCCATTGGGGATATTCGGAATCTCGCCGGACTTCAAGAGAACAGGCTCCGCCGCCTCGGCAATCCGCCCGGCCTTACCGGCATCCACGCCCGCCTGTTCGCTGTCCCAGGCGAAGGACCATTTGCCGTCCTTGGCAATGTCGTCCGTCAGCACCAGGTATTCCTCATGGGGGGCGGTGCCGTTGACGAACAGGTCGATTTCGATGGGGCTTCCGCCCAAAATCTGGTACTTGCCGTTTTCGCCAAACAGCGTCTGCCGCCGGAAACCCTTCAGGGGCCAGTCGCCGTAGTGGACGCGGTATTTCCCGTTGTCCTTGGTCAGAACGGTGGGGAAGGGGTAGTCGCGGTCCCGCAGCTCCGGATGAGCCTGGGTGGGATAGCTGTACTTGCCGGGAACGCTCATGTCGCCCTCTGTGGTGGTGACATAGTCGAAAAACGCGTCCTTTTCGCTGTCCTTTCCGGCGTTCAGCAGTTGGTAAATTTTCAGCGCGGGGTCCTTTCCGGGAATACCTGCCTGTTTATCTGCCAACTGCTCGTAGGTCAAACCAGTGACACCGCTGACAGTGGCCGCTGCCGCAGCAATGTCCGGGTCGGCAGTATCGGTGGTCACAGTCAGGCTGTTCCCCTGATTGCTTACGAGCCAGCCGCGGAAACGGTAGGTGCTCAGGTTTTTGTTTTCCAGGGTAAAGATCAGGGCCCCCATCGTTTTTTCGTCTCCGTAGCCCTTCAAATAATAAGCAGCAGTTCCGCCGTTGTTAGCTGTAGCGGTAATTTGCTTGCTTGTGCCGCCCGGCCAGCTGTAGCTGCCCACATTCTTGAGCGGGAAACCATCTTTACCATCCCCTTGCCAATCGTTGTTTGGATTCGTGAAATCGAAAAAGTCATAGACCTTTCCGGGTTCAAAGGGGAGGTCCGTCTTGAGTTTCACTTTTGTCTCATCCGTTGTCACCTGCGTCCCTGCCGAATTCATGCGCCGTGGATACTTGGCGTTGTGGATGCCTTCGGCGGTATTGTTCGCCAGCGTCTCGGAAGTCAGGTAATAGCAGTTCTTCACTGTGCTTTTGCCGCTTGCCCGAGAGAAGCTAACAACAAACGGATCCAGCTCCCCCGCGCCGCCCAGGGCAAACAGCCCTTTGATGGCAAAATAATTGCCAACCGCATCCCGTGGTTCTTCATATTTAGGCAGCCGCACATAGCTGTAGCAGTTGGTCAGCGCATTGCTGGTGTCCTTCAGAGATGCGTGGGTGTTTTTATAGCCAACGGTGCCTATAACCCCCGAGGAAGTCATGACATCAAGGGGTTTCATGTAGCTTCCCCCCACGATGCCGCCCACGTAAACGCCTCTGTGCGCGTTAAGAAATTTCACCGCAGCACTGTCGATTTCGATGCTTCCTCCGGCGTAGCAGTCGGTGATACTCCCCAGGCAGGAACCTACCAGCCCGCCCACGCGCATTTGATCGTTTTCTTGGGCGTCATGTATGCTGACCGTCGTCACGGCGGAGCAGCCGGAAAGATCCGTGTGGGCCTCGCCCACCAATCCGCCGATGTTGCTTCCGCCCCATCCTCCGGAAGAAGTATAGGTAGTCGCTTCGATCCGGTAGCCGGCGGCGGAGCAATTTTTAATTTGGTATTGCTGAGAGTCATTGGCCCCGATTACTCCGGCCAGGGTTCCCATGGCAAACCACTTGGATTGGTAGCCACTCTGGTTGATGTTCACGGTGATTTTCCCCTCGCTGTCGGAGGAATAGAGCACGATGCTGCTCAATTTCCCGTTATACACCACGCCGAACAGCCCGGCACAAGAAGAGTTTGTCGTCTGGATGCAGACATTTTCGATTTTGTAGCCGCCGCCGTCATAGGAACCGCCGAACCAGCCGCGCAACGTCCCGGCCTCTTCACCAGATGGGTCGTAGTACTCGGCAATGGGGCTATAGAGCTTGTGCTTACCATCCACCTTTTCGCTCAAAATGTCATAGGTCTGTTTCCAAACGTACTTCCCGGTATTGCCGCCGGAGGACAGATAGGGGAAGCATTGGATATGCTCAGAACTGTTGGTATCCGTTGTATTTGTGACCCGGGTGTCAACGTTCCGCGTCTTCCAGTTCCAGTCGATCAGCTGGAGTTGGTCGATGGAGCGGACGCCGTAGGGATGGGCCTCGCCGCCGGGGGCGCCGGACCATTTGGTCTGGCCGCCCTTCCCGTCGTCCGGGCGGGTGAAGGTCGGGACGTCCTTGGCCGCCTCCCACTGGCCGCCGTCCGCCGGCAGCTCCACCGCCAGCGCCTCGGCAAAGAAGGGATTCAGCGCGAAGGTGACCTCGATCTGCTGGATTCCGCCCTCCGTCAGCGTAAGGAGGCCGTTGGGCGCGGCGGGGCTGGCGTCGGGGTACAGGCCGCCCAAGGTGCCTCCCTGTAAATCAAAGCTGTGGAAGGAGTGGAATTCAAACTCCGTCTTCCCATCCTTATCCAGTTCGTAGGTCATAAGCCGGGCCAGCGTCTCGTCCACCTGGCGGTCGAGATACGCCTGGGCGCCCGAGGAGGATTCCGCTTCCTTTTTGGCCTCCTCCAGTTCTCTGTATACAGCCTGGAAGGGCCTGCCCTCCGCCCCGTCAACGGAGTACAGGAGGGAGAACGGAGTGTCCTTTTTCAGGGTAACGGCGACCCCCTGCTTGTTGTAGATGCCGTAGCCGTAGCGGGTCACCTCGCCGCCCTGGTCGTGGGCGGTTGAGAGGGTGGAAATCCTGGCGATGGTTTTGGCGGCCTGCGCGTCCTCGCCCGGGTCCACCGCCAGCAGGCTGACGTGATAGGAAGTGGTCTTTCCGGGGAGCTTGAGATCCTCCCAGTAGTACACGCCCATGCTGCCCAGCTCCAGGGCCCTGGGCCAGTCGCCGTAGTGCCAGAACGCCGTGCCCTTCTTTACGCCGGTGGGATAGGGGAAGACATCCTCCGCCTTCTGGCCGGAGGGGACCGCCGCCTTGCCCATGCCGGGCACCGGGGAATCCTCCGCCGTCAGTTCGACGTAGGTGAGGGGCCGGGCGGACCCGCCCTCCACGTACTTGGCGAGGAAGGCCTCGCCCCGGTAGGAGAAGTTGCCGTTGTCCAGATAGTACGTCCCGCTCTGCCGCCCGCCGCTGGAAGGGCCGCAGAAGCCGTAAGCCGCCGCCGCCGTGCCGTCGGGTTTCAGGTCCATGGCGGAATAGGAGTTGGAAATGCTGCCGGAGTTCAGCCCCGCGAAGCCCGCCAGGGTGACGGGGGCGTTTTCCTGGGCCGCCTCGGTGGCCAGCCGCCCCACGGCGTAGGATGTGCCGACCTCGCCGCGGTTGCAGCCCGTCAGGCCGCCCACATACGCCCGGGCATAGCTGGAGGCTTCCACGTGCAGATAGGCGGACTCGGCGGCGGAGTCCCGGATCAGGCCCGCGTTTTCTCCGCACAGGCCGCCGATGTAGATGTTGGCCGTATTGACCTGGGTGGTGAGGTTCACGCCCTCCACGGCGCAGTTTATAATCTTGCCGGTCAGGGTGTTGAAGCCCGCCAGGGCGCCCAGGAACGTCTCCTTTTCGCTGCTGTAGAACACGATGGAGCGGTGGGTGTCCCCCTGCTCCGGCGCGTCCTCCTCCGACGGCCTCAGGCTGTAAACGATGTTTTGCAGCGTTCCCCCGGAGCTGCCGAAGAGGCCGGCGCAGACGCGGTTCTTGTCATTCAGGGGGATCTCGAAGGCCACCCGCCGGATGGGCAGGCAGTTGCCGTTATAAACGCCCAGGAAGGACTTGGCCTGGGTGCCGATGGGGCTCTGGAGCTGGAATTTCCGCGCTCCCTGCTCATGCTCCAGCAATCCGTCGTAGCCGGTATAGACGCCCTCGCCGCCGTCCAGGCGCAGTCCCTGCTGGAAGGCGAGGCGCGCGTTATTGTAGTAGTCCTCGTACTGGCTCAGATGGTAGAGGTGCCGGGGCGTGCGGACGCTGACGCTGACCGGGCGGTTCCCGGGGGCCAGCGTCTCGGTGATGTATTGATGGACGCCCTCGGCGGCGCTGCCGGCAGTATACGGGGGATTTTCCGTGTCCGTCCACGTGCCGTCCCAATCGATGAAGGGCTTGCCCTCCACCTCCGGGACATAGGGCCGCACCGTCTCGGCGAAATGGGGATTGTAGAAATACTCGCCGGAAGCGAATTTCGAGCTGCCGGTGCCGCCGCTGCCGAGCTCGATATCGGTCGTGAAGCGCAGATACTGATAGAAATCCACGCTGGTGGGAGAACGGAACTCTTTGGAGTCCGCCGTCTTTACCCCAATCACCAGCTCGTCGGGCAGAGGGGCCAGCCAGTATTGATACTTAATCACGTTGCTGCCCTCGGTCCGTTCCCAGGACGCTTTCAAAAGCTCTTCGCCTTTTACGCCCTTTTCGTCATACGTGACTTCCTTCGTCTTTTTCTCTCCAGCTTCCCCGAGGTACGTATATGTAACCGTAAAGACGCCGTCCTCCGGCAGGTCATTTTCCATCAGGGCCACGGCGTAGCCGTCCTTTTGGATGGTGACCTCTTCCTCCAGCTGGCCGATCAGCTCCCGGGCGTTGCCGCCGGAGAATCCGGTTTTTCCGGTGTTGTCCGTCTCATAATAGACCAGGCTGGGCTCCTTGAAGTAGGCCCGCCAGTCCCCGTAGTGGGGAAGGACAATCAAGCCTGGGAAGCTGTAGGGCGGATTCAGCGTCTGCTTTTCCTGAAGATTGTAGGGGTTCGTATCGGCGGGGGCCGTCTTGAACGCGAACGCGCCGCCCATCACTTCGTCGAAAAGCCCCGCCGTGGACATGTCGTCGTAAGACACGGCTCCGTTGTCCTGCAGCGTCCCTCCAAGTCCGGCAGAGAAAGCCGCAGGGTCCAAATAGTAGCAGTGCTTTGTATATTCGGGACTGTTGTAGGGAACTCCCCGGGCCGGGACTACTGTCTCGGACTGATTCAGAAAACTTACGGCGTCATAGACATAGCTGCCTCTTACAGTTGCTTTTGAGGTTCCGCCGACATTAATCATTCCAGCAGCCTGGGCTCCGTCCCCCATGCCGCCGCAGTCGATAAATCCAGCGGTATAAACGTTCGTCAAATTGGCGGACGCAGAGGTCCCGCCACTTTTGCACTGGCTAATCAGTCCGGCGGCGTGAGTCTCCCCTTTGATGTAGCAGTCCGCGTAAGAGGTGTCGACCATTACGCTATGCTGCGCATCGCCGATCAGACCCCCGGCGATGGTTCCGCCGACCAGGGTGGCCGCCAGGCTCCTGTTGATTTCGGTGGTGCCGGAACCGCCGGACAGCTCTCCTACCAGTCCGCCCGCGCTGGTGCCGTGGACGATCTCGCCGTATTTATAGGGATTGCCCATCTGGTCGCTGCCCAGCAGGCTGCGAAGATTATCCTGCCCCGCCTCCGGCTCCCAGTAGACCTGGCAGTCCGTAAAGCGGTTCTTATTCACGTCACCGGATGCGCCCGCGGCTTTTCCGGCTACGCCTCCGGCGGGACCGTTCAGGCAGACGGCCATGGAGTTGACCACGCGGATATCCTGGAAGGTACTGCCGCTCCCGGCGGAGCCCACCAGGGCACCGGCGGCAGGAGCCGTGCCCGCAGACACCCCGGCGCCGATCAGGCGCACGCCGGTGATCCGCATTCCATTTTCGGTCCGGGCAAACAGCCCCGCGCCGGGCTTGCCCTCGGCGCTGTCCGCCGTCACGCGGAGGCCCGTAATCTCATTCCGCCGGTTCCCCTCGCCCTCAGCCGTCCAGCCGCCGTCGAAGGAGCGGAGCGTATCATTCACGATAGGCTTGAACTCATAGCGGCCATAAGGCTCACGGGCCTGCTCACCGCAGCAGTCGATGTCCGCCAGCTGTACGGCGGCGGTCACGTTCCCGGCGCCGGAGGTCCCGGCGTCCAGATTTTGAAGGTGGCGCAGGTTCTCCAGCCTGGCGGCGCCGCCGCCGCTGTGCTCGGCGAAGAGGCTGTTGCCTGTGTCGGAGCCGGAAGCGGAGGTGGGCCGGCGGCCGGAGGCGGACAGCTCGATTTCGGCGGTGACGGTGAAGTCTCCGCCGCAGGACATACTGCTGTCGTTAAAAAGCTGCCGGAAATGGCGGTCCGCCGCGCCGGAGGTATCCAGCGCGTCCAGCACCCAGGTATAGGTAATGGCGGAATCGGAGATGCTGCGGCTCGCGGGAGTCCGCGCAACGCTGGAAGCCCCGGGAACACTCAGCAGCGTGACCGTCCTGCCGCTGTAAGTCAGCTCGACGGTCTGTTTTGCCTCATGGATCCAGTTGTTCCCCACCACGGACAGCGCCGTGTCCGGCACGGAGAAGGTAACGTCCACGGTGAGAAGGTCCCCGTTCTCAACCACCACCATGACCTCCGGCGCGGGCAGGGGCGTGTAGTCCTTCCGGGCCTCCTGCTCACCGCCGTAGTAGCCCAGCATGGGGGCCTCCCGCATCCGTGCGTCCCGGTCTCCGGCGATGGCGAGAGCGTCGTTGATATTCTGGATATCCCCCGGCCCCTCCGTGTAAAATACGTCGGTAACGGCTCCGCTGGCCTGGTCGTAGACAATGTGGAACTGCCCGTTCAGGAGGGCGGGGTCAATGGCCCCGGACGTCAGCAGGCCGCCCAGGGTCCCGCTGCCCGGGCCCGTATAGGTAACGCAGCAGGGACCGTCTCCGCCCTCGGCCAGCAGGACCGCGCCGCCGTCGGTCAGCGCTTTGTCCATTTGGCCGCCGCCGCTTAGCAGCACGGCCCGGTTCTCCGCGGCCATGTAGATCTCCCGGGCGGCGTTGTCCAGCTCGGTGATCTTGAGATAGTCCCGGTAATAAGCCGCCGCCACGGCGGAGATGCTCAGCAGGATCACCAGGATCGCGACCACAGCCAGGGTCTCCACCAGGGAGAAGCCGCGGTTTCCTCTGTTTTCAAAGCGTTGGTCCATAACCGCACCTCAATACACGCGCCTGACGGCGAAAACTTGAATATGTATCCGATTCGGATTTTAGGAGCATTTTAACATATCCGAATCGGATATACAATAACATTGTTCAAAAATATTTAAAACAAAACGGTGAGGGCGCTTCCCGGAAGCTGTTTTGGAAGGAAGGGCACTCTTATGGAGCTCGATTATCAGGCCATCGGCGTGCGCATCCGCCGCCTGCGGAAGGAACAGGGGCTGACCCAGCAGACGCTGGCGGAGATGTCCGGCCAGGAGCCGTCCAACATCTCCCATATCGAGCGGGGAGCCACCAAACTCAGCCTTCCCACCCTGGTCAGCGTGGCCAACGCCCTGGAGGTGACGGTGGATCAGATTCTATGCGACAGCCTGCCCGCCTCCCGGTCCGTCTTCGAGACGGAGGCGGCCCATATTTTATCGGACTGCTCCCACCTGGAGCTGAAGATTATCACGGAGACCATCCGCACGCTGAAGGAAAACCTGCGGCGGATGAAGCTCAGCGAGTGACCCTCAGTCGGACTGGACCTTCGGCCAGCAGCAGATCCCCACGTCCAGGGGCACCTGCTTCCGGAGGTGGAAATTGGCATAGCGGCAGAACCAGCAGCCGCTGCCGCAGCCCAGGCCCACCGTCCGCGGAGTGAAGGCCGGGCAGCGCTGCCCCGGCCAGACGCTGCGTCCGGTCATGGGCTTTCGGAGGGGCCGGGCGTTCGCCATCTCTCCCAGATAACGGAGCTCTGCTTTCATCGGCAGCCTGCCTTTCTTCCACGGTCAGTAGGTTCTATAAGGAAGGGCGCCCGTTCCGGATCATGGAGCGGGCCGGGCCGGAAACAGATTCCGCGCGGCCCTTTTCCGGCGCCGTTTTGGAAACGGCTTGACAAATCCCGGGAAGGCGTGCTATGGTCATTGTAGCAAGAAAACCTGCAAATTTGATACTTTGCGTAAATTTGGTTTGATTTTGCGCAGAATTTGCACATTGGAAAGGGGGCTCTTCTATGATCAAGCTGGCGCTGTGCGACGACGAAGCGGAGCAGCGGGAGGCGATTGGAAACCTCTTGATGGAATACGCGGCCTCCAGGCCCTCCCTGGTGATAAAAACGTCCATTTTTTCCTCGGCTCAGGAACTGCTGGCTGCGGCGGAGGAGTGCGGCGGCTTCGACCTCTGCGTGCTGGACATCGTAATGCCGGGCCTCAACGGCATCGACCTGGGGGTCCGCCTGCGGGAGCTCTACAGCGGCGGGGCCATCATCTATCTGACCATCTCCCCGGAGTACGCCGTGGACTCCTATGCCGCCCGGGCCTTTTACTACCTCATGAAGCCGGCGGAGCCGGGCAAGCTCTTCCGGGTGCTGGACTCGGCCGTGGCGGCGCTGGAAAAGCAAAAGGCGGCCTGCGTCGCCGTCCGCACCAGGGACGGGCTGGAGCGGGTGCGGCTGGACGAGATCGCCTACGCCGAGCTGGCGGGCCGGACCGTGCGCTATCATCTGGCGGACGGGTCCAGCCTGGACAGCGTGACGGTGCGGAGCCCCTTTCAGGAGGAGGCGGCGCCCCTGCTGGCGGACCGGCGCTTCTGCCTCTGCGGGGCCAGCTTCGCGGTGAACCTCTTCTATGTCACCGCCGTGGAGAGGGGCTTTCTCCGCATGGACGGCGGGGCCCGGGTCCCCCTGGCCCGGGGGCTGGCCGCCCAGGCGAAGCGGCGGTGGAGCGACTATTGGCTGAACACCCCGGGAGGTGACGCGCTGTGACGGTTCTGCGGGATATCTCCTTTTTGTGGTCGATGCTCCATGTGGTGCTTATGTTCCTGATTTTCTTCGAGCCCCGCCGTTCCTGGCGGACGACGGTGATTCTCAGCTTTGCCGGCGCGGGGACGCTGCTGTGCGTCAACGTGTTGCTCATGTTTTGGCTGGGCCACGGCATTATCATGAGCGCCGCCTTTTTCACCTGCACGCTGCCCTCCATGGCGCTGTTCTTTCTGCTCTCCGAGTATCGGGACGGGCGGTTTTTCTTCCTGTTCTGCCTGTCGGATACGATCTGCTTCTGGCTGCTCCAGCTGACGAACCTGATGGACCGGCTGGCCGGAGGCGGCTATGTGGTGCTGTTTTTCAGCCGCCTGGCGCTGTTCCCCCTGGCGGAGTATCTCCTCTGGCGGTATCTCCGGCAGCCCTACCGGGAGCTGCAGCGGAAGCTGGCCCGGGGCTGGTGGCTGTTCGCGGCCATCGGCCTGACCTACTATCTGCTGATTATGGCCACGGCGGCGCCGGTGGACGCGCCCCTGCCCGACGCGGCGGGGCTGCTGCGGCTTTTCCTGGTGATGCTGCTGATGCCGCTGACCTATTTTTCCATCATCCTGTCTCTCTGGCGGCAAATACGGATTTATGAGAATGTCCGCATGCTCGAGATCCAGCGGCAGGACTACGACGCCCTCTGCCAGAAGATGGAGGTCGGGCGCATTTACCGCCACGACATGCGCCACCACCTGGCCGCCGTGGAAGGCATGCTCCAGCAGGAGGACGGCGGGGGCGCGCTGCAATATATCCAGTCCCTTCGCGGCGGGCTGGAGGACGTGACCGTGTCGGTCCGCTGCGCCAATCCCGCCGTCAACGCGGTGCTGACAGCCTATATCGCCCAGGCCGCCAACGCCGGCTGCGCCATGGAGACCCGCCTCCGGGTACCGGAAACCCTGCCCTTTGACGAGACGGACCTCTGCGTCCTCCTGGCCAACCCCCTGGAGAACGCCATCTATGCCTGCCAGAACCTGCCTCAGGACCAACGGCGCATCGACCTGCGGATGGAACTGACGGAAAACCGGCGGCTGCTGGTCTCCGTGGAGAACCCCTGTCCCCAGCCGGTGGCCTTCGGGCCCGACGGCCTGCCGGACGGGCCCAAGCGGGAGGGCCACGGCCTGGGACTCCAAAGCGTGAAGCGGGTGGTGGAGAAATACAGCGGTCTCTTCCGGTGCCAGTGGGACGAGGGGCGCTTCCTGTTTCGGGCGGTGCTGATGCCGCCCGCCGGTCCGGCGGCCTCCAGGGAAAAGCGCCGTCCCAATTGGTCGGCCGCAGCCATCACGGCGGCGCTGGCCTTTCTGATCCTGCTGAACTGCGTCCCGGCGATGGCCGACGCCTTGGAGGCGGTGCCGGTCCTTGGGTGGCTGGTTCGGGCGGTGGACCTGCGGACCTATGCCCTAGTCTTCTGGCGAAACTGACGATTTCAGGGACCCCGGATAAAATAAACGGTTTTCGGGCGCTTTTGCAGTGGACATTTTACTGGAACGGGTGTACAATCAGCTTGATTCTAGACCTTGTTTGAACCTGGGCAAAACGCCGTCTCAGGGCATCTCTTTCCGCCAAGACTGCGTGGATTGGACTTAAAATCCGTCAGGATTCCTGCGTCCAGTCGCCTTGCCCGGCAAAAAAATCTGCCCCAATCCGGCATTCCGCCAAGGTTCAAATAAGGCCGAATAAACGAAAGGAGCAACCACCATGCTGAGTGAAAAAGTAGCCGCCCTGCTCAACGAGCAGGTCAACAAGGAGTTCTACTCCGCCTATCTCTACCTGGACTTCTCCAATTACTTCGAGGCCCGGGGACTGGACGGCTTCGCCAACTGGTACAAAATTCAGGCTCAGGAGGAGCGGGACCACGCCATGCTGTTCTACCAGTACCTCCACAACAACAACGCCAAGGTCACCCTGGGCGCCATCGCCCAGCCGGACAAGGTGCTGGACAGCGACATGGCTGTGCTGAAGGCTGGGCTGGAGCACGAGCTCTATGTCACCGGCCTTATCAACACGATCTACGCCGCCGCTTATGAGGAGAAGGACTTCCGCACCATGCAGTTCCTGGACTGGTTCGTCAAGGAGCAGGGCGAGGAAGAAGACAACGCCAACGACCTGATCTCCAAGATGGAGCTCTTCGGTTCCGACCCCAAGAGCCTGTACATGCTGAACAGCGAGCTGGCGGGACGCGTCTACAGCGCGCCCTCCCTGACGCTGTGAGGAATCTGAAACCGGACGCCCCATCGTTTCTTCCCCGGAAACGCGATGAAAAAGCAGGCCGCGCTTTAAGCACAGCCCGCCAGGAAGCACGCAAGGGCAAGGCAAACCGGTTTGGTCTGCCTTGCCTTTTTCGGGCCTGTTCATGCAGACCCTAACATATTACTGCGGAGCATCCCGCTTCCGCTCAGCTGCGGAGCATCATCAGCGTGCCTCCGGTGAGCAGGGCCAGGCCCAGGGCCGCCCGGCGGTCCAGCCGCTCGTGGAGGACCAGGCCGGAAAACGCCACCGTCACCAGGATGCTCAGCTTGTCGATGGGCACCACCACGCTGGCGGGCCCGTCCTGGAGGGCCCGGTAGTAGCACAGCCAGGAGGCCCCGGTCGCCAGCCCCGACAGGCAGATAAAGCCCAGCTCTCCCCTGGGCACCGTCTTGAGGTCCGCCCCCTTCCCGGTTACGAAGACCATGACCCACGCCATGACCAGCACCACGCCGGTGCGGATCGCCGTGCCCAGATTGGAGTCCACGCCGCTGACGCCCACCTTGCCCAGGATGGCTGTGAGGCTGGCAAACACGGCGGAGCCCATGGCCCAGGGCAGCCAAAGGCCGTGCTCCTCCCCCGCTTCCCGCTCCGCCTTCTTCTCGATCATCAGATAGGTCCCCGCCCCCACGCAGAGAACGCCCAGGGCCTTATAAACGCCGACGGGTTCCCGCAGCAGGACGAATGCCAGAAGGACCGTCAGCACCGTGCTGCTCTTGTCCACGGGGGTCACTTTGTTGACGTCCCCCAACTGCAAAGCCCTGAAATAGCACAGCCAGGAGGCTCCGGTGGCCAGCCCGGACAGGACCAGAAACAGCAGCGTCCTCCCCCCTGCGGCCCCCAATCCGGACTCGGCTCCGGTGAGGAAGACCATCAGCCAGGAGAACACCAGTACCACGATCGTGCGGATGGCCGTGGCCACGGTGGAGTCCGTCCGGCGGACGCCGCATTTGGCTAAAATGGCCGTGAGCCCCGCGAAGAGCGCGGAGCCGAAGGCAAATAGGATCCACATAGGCTTCCCTTCTTCATTCTGAAAATTAGAGCAGTTCTCGGAAATAATGAGAAAACAGGAAGCAAGGGCGGGGATGGCAGGGCAAGGCGGAGGATACAGACGGGCTGACGCCCGCCAAAAACAACTGCGCAGCCGTTGGCGGCCCTGCAGCCTTACGGATCCGGCATCCCCCTTGCGGGGACAATGCCGCCATGCCATTTTCGAACTGCTGAACGTTTCTCAGTATTTTCGAGAACTGCTCTAGGAGCAAGCGCTTCCGGGAGCATTATAGCATAATGCGGAGGGTTTTTGTGCCATAGGCAAAAATTTTCTTTGTTTGTGTTTTTTTCCTTGACTTTGGCGGACAAATTAGTAGAATAGTACATGATGGCAAACGCCGTTGAAGGCTCGCGCAGCGGCGAAGGGGTTGTTCCGGCGGCGTTGGGAAACGAGAAGATCGGGTGTTGCGCAGTTGGTGGTGCGCTTGCTTTGGGAGCATGGGCTCCTCATCCATGACGCTGCCGCACACCCTTGTGACACTAAGCAGAGCGGCCCCTCATTTTTCGCCGATAACTGGTTAAAAACCGGCGCTGACCACATGTTTGGCCACAATTGGAAAATTAAATATCCGGGTGTAGCCTATCGGTTAGGCACTTGGTTTGGGACCAAGGTCAGGCTGGTTCGACTCCAGTCACTCGGACCAAGTTTCGTTGACAAACGAGATGCACGCAAAAATCCCGCACTTCGGTGCGGGATTTTTGCGTGCAAAGAGCGGATTTTGCTAAAAACGAAAATTATCAGAAGCGATTGGTGGAATTTGGTATCGTAAAATAAAAATAACGCACCAGAGATGCAAAATGAGCTGTTTTGGCAGTTTTTAGCAGCCTGCTCGACTCGAACTCTCCGCCTCTCTCTAAAAAAGAAAAACACACCTCCCCTGGAGCTCCCAAGCCGCTCCGAGGGAGGTTTTCCATTTCAGAACGGCCCTTCCCGCCATTGTTGCTTATGCTTCATGTGTTCAGCGTTCTTCGGTGGTGTTGGTAATAGCTTTCTCAATGCTTTCCGGCTATACTGTCGTTACAACAAACGGGAAGGAGAACGGCAGCATGGAACAGAAAAAGAACCTCTGCGCTCAGGTGCCCCTCAGCCTCCACGCGCAAGTCTGCGAGGCCAGAGAGGCGGCGGGCCAGACCA
>ERZ779626.496-NODE-496-length-23043-cov-30.329302_pt1 | contig 23043 bp, 27 predicted proteins | sample MGYA00514209_ERZ779626 | MGnify/ENA primary metagenome ERZ779626 (study PRJEB29562, sample SAMEA4376713) | mouse gut metagenome | isolation source: Cecum | study: EMG produced TPA metagenomics assembly of the A DSS colitis mouse model was used to assess the...
ACGGCTTTGCCTCGGCCCCCATTTCAAATGGGGGATATAGATACTATTTCATTATACTTGGTATGTGCTAAAATCTGATTATCCATTATGGATACCTCCTGCTATTGTTGATTAGGTTGCCTAGACCCAAATCTATGATAACATGGAGGTTTTATTTTTGGTACTTTAGGGATCGCTACTGCTCACTCTATTCTCCCCAGCTCTGCTGGGGGCTTAATGGACGTTCAGTTACGGTAACAGGCACTCTGTCCTGATATAATCCTCATATCCCTTTAATTCCATTTCTGCATCCGTATCATGGGATAAACAGATTCCGGTAAACCCGCAAAGGCTGTCAGCGGTCAGGAAATCTTGATAGAGCCTGCCAAAATCAGCGGCAAATTTCTCTATGATCTGTTCATGGCTGTCCTCCGGGCAGAGCTGGTAATAAATTTTCCTTCCGCTGCACTTTCCCCGCATATCCGAAAGAAAATAATTCATCTCTCCTGACTGTTTTACCGAAACCTGTATACAGTTGCCCCTCCTCCTTAACTGAAAGCAGGTAACACTACGCCTTGTGGAAACTGTAATGTTGGGATTCACGCCCGCTTTCCCACAGGCTTCCGCTATTTTCCCCAATAATGCCACGACCGCTTTTTTCTGAAAATCCACCTTTTCCATTCTTCTTCCTTTCCACCTCTGGACATCGTGTCCAGAAGTTATCATTTTTCATTAAAGCAGTAGATTGTGTGCAGGTTCGCAGACAGCTCATTGCCCATATACCCCACATCATCAAGCAATAATGCCTGGAACAGCACATCGCCCACACCGTCAAGCAGCACAATCCTCTGCTCCGGCTCCGTAAGGTGTCCGTATTCCACCCCATCCGAAACAACGGATTTCCTTGCCGCTTCACAATGGGTAAACAAGCCGAGGATATATTTGTTTGACATGATAAACGCATAGGTTTCCTGCCCGTCATGTGTCATGCGGCATTTCTCCGCCTCCCCTTCTGGAAGCGTGAAGATACACCGCACCGTTTCCAGACAAAGCCCGCTTTCATAATCCGGCTGTAACCGCTTCTTGTAACGCTGCACCCTCGCATAAATCCCCTCCCGGTCTATGACGGAATGGGTGCGCTTAAATTGCGGCTTTTTGCAGAGGATATCCAAATCCATATACACGTTGTTGATTATGGTTTTCTCTGCGTACTGCCGGAATGATCTTAACCTCAGCAGATAAGCAAGCGCCTCGTCCAGCTTTTCCTCCGATGTAATGGACTGGAAAGGCTTGCCGCCAAACTCCAGCCTGTCAAACATAAGCGGGCAGCTTCCCTTTTTCGCTTCACGCTCCATTACCCGCCTGACATCCCGCAATGATTCCATTTCTATCTCCTTTCCCGTTTCCCGATGCGCTGACCGGAAACAATAAAAAGGGCAGCTACAAATCTACTGACTCATAACCGCCCTTACGCTGTTCTGTATTTATCTTTTTTAATACAGGGGTCTTCCACCCCCGTACCCCTGGAAACCTTGCCGGAAATGTGATTGAAAAGATAATCACATTTCCAACAAGGCTGAAAGTGCCACCCGCCACGCTCTGGCAGGCTCATTTTATTTCTACTCCCGCTGCTTCTGCGAAATGCCGCTTCCTGCCCATAAGTTCATTCTGCTTTTCTTCCGGTAACTGCCTGAAAATATCATCATAGTCAATATCCTCTATTTTCATTTTCCTCGCAAGCATGATGAGCTGTGTATGCAGCCATTCTTCCCACAGGTCATTAAACAGCGCCTGGCTGTCCGTGAAAGTAAAATCATTCTCAAATCCTGTTGGCGGCGTGTAATATTGCAGCTTTACGAAGCCATATCTGCCAACATCAACCACCACAACGTCCACATCTTCCAGCTCCGCAAAGGCATCCGCCACTCTCCGGCATTTTTCCCGTTCTTCCTCTGTAATGTATGCTTTTTTATCCATAAGCCTTTCATCTCCTTACACATATTTTCTATACCCCTGGCAGAATGTCAAGCCTTGCCATCCTCTCCATAAAGGTTTCATCCGGCTCAAACTCCCGCAAAAGGGAAGTGTCAGCGAAGATAAACCTTTCTTTATATTGGTTCATAATATCCATCAGCATCAGGAAACATTCATGATGATAGAGGAAACTGGCAAGGCAGAGCAGTTCACTGTCCTTTAATTCCCCTGCCCTGAAATAATTTTCAAAATCATAATGGTCTGCAAATTTACAGAAAGCCAGTTTTTCCAGCAGCAATGCTTTTCCCATTCCATCCAGTTCCTCATATCTTTTCCTCAGTTCTTTTTTATCCATCCTGCTGTTCTCCTTTGCTTTTTCATCTCCATTTTTAGTAACTATAACCATCTCCATTATAGGAGCATAATAAAACATATTCAATAAGGAGCTGAAAGGAAATATCGCAAATTATGATTAAATTCGACAAACTTTTCCAAACATTAAAGGAAAACGGCATCAGCCAGTACAGCCTTTATACCCGCCACGGTGTCAGCCGGTCACAGATCCAGCGGCTGAAAAATAACCAGTCCGTCACCACCCACACACTGAACATGATACTGAATATCTTAGGCGAGGGCTTTTCCCTGAATGACATCGCTGAATTTACACCGGATACAGAGCAGACGAAAGAATAAACTGCTCTGTTTTTTGCACCTCTGGACATTGTGTCCAGAAGTCCGTTAAATGATTCCCTTTTCTGCCCACCCACCGCCATACATATCGTGCTGAACCTCCTGCTGGTAGTAATGGCTCATGGTTGAGGGCGCATTATAAAGGGCGGTGATCAGGTATGCCCTGATGTTGGTAATCTTTGTTGTGGTTTCCTTCATACAGCCCATGACATACTCCACATGGCCGCTGTTCAGCTTCAGGAAGCGGGATTTCACAAGCTCGTAAGGGTAATCCTCCCCGTTGATGCGGATTGTCCTGCGCTTCACGCACACCACATCGCAGACGGTTTCATAGATTTCCTCGTACATCTCCTTTTCCCCATACTGGCCATACTTCATGTGGTGTTCATATTCCAGATTTTTGCGGATCAGCGCCATATATGCGCTCGTTTCATCCATCACATCCATCGTATCCGCTTTTCCCTGTATCCCTGTGTTATCCACATCCCCCACGGATTGATTGATAGGATTGGGATAACTCATATCAGTATAATTCTGTTTAGTATAGTTATAGTCAGTATAATTAGGGTCTGGTTTCCCGACTTCTTGAAGTTGGTTTTCCCGACCTCTTGAAGTCAGATTTTCCGACCTGCTGAAATCGGTTTTTCCGACCTCTTGAAGTCGGCTTTCCTGACTTCTTGAAGTCGGCTTTTCCGACCTCTTGAAGTCGGTTTTTCCGACTTCTGTGGAAACATCAGTGTTGCAAGGCTCTTTTCTGCCCTCATCTATAATAAAATTCTTCACATAAATAATATCCGGTTTGCCAAGCCCCCGGCGTATTTTCTCAACAAGCCCTATCCCTTTGGCCTTATCTAGCTCCGCAAGAACCTTTACAGCCTTTTCCTTGCTGCATCCTAAATCTTCCCTGATATTATCTATTGTGTATATGATATATGCCCGATTTTCATCGTCCAGCCACCCGTTTTTCATGGAAAGTGACATCCGGTCAAGCATCAACCCATACAGGAGCTTAGCATCGCTGCTAAGCCCCTTAAAACGCTCGTCCTTTATCAGCAGGCGGGGAACACGGTAAAAAGAAAACTGCTCTGCTTCTACGCCATAGTAATAATCAAATCTCAATGGCTCGCCCATTCTGCCGCCTCCTTTACCGCTTACTCTGCCATTCCTCCAAAAGCCCGATAATGATGCCCTCTATATCGTCATTGGAATAGTCCTCCGGAAAATATCTGTTAATCTTATCTCCCTTAATCGTTACTTTCCTCTCTTTCGGCTTTTCCTCCGCCAGTATCAGCCTGACCATCGCCAGCGTCAGCTCGCCGCTTTTCCCATACTCTTTCAGCTTCGCCGCCTGCGCATTGGAAACCGATGCGCCCGTTTCCTGGAGAATGACTGTTACATACTGCTGCTGTTCTTCTGAGAGGAAAGAAATATCAACGCCCTGCGCTATCCCTATCTTCTTTGCATCCACCATGCCAAGCAGCTCATCCGAGAGCCTTGCAAGCCATACATACCTCTGTACGGTCTTTCCGCTTTCCCCGGCAGCTTCCCCCACTTCATCAAGAATACTGCCGCCTTTGCTGCCCTGGTGCTTCATCGCTTCGTACTTCATGGCGTAAGCCTTCGCCTTTTCACTCGGTAAAATGTCCTCCCTCTGGATATTGGAATCCACCATGATAATCGTAGCTTCATCGTCCGTGTAATTCCTGACAATGACGGGCATCGTGTCAAGCCCTGCTTTTTCAGAACCCCGTTTCCTGCGGTGTCCGGCTATGATCTCATAGCCGCCGCCCTCCCTCGGCCTTACAATTCCGGGTACAAGCACACCGTACCTGCCGATACTCTCCGTGGTTTCCTCCATCTTTTCATCATCAAGGACACGGAACGGGTGTCCTTTGAATGTATGTAAATCCGCCAGCTTCGCATGGATAATCTGCTCCCCCGACGTGTTTTCTGCGCCGCCAAATAAATCATCAAAGCTGTTCAGCCTAACTTTAGATGCGCTCCCTGCCTTACTGCCCATTGCCAAGCACCTCCTTTGTCAAGGACTGGTATGCCCCGGCAACCTTGCCTTTCGGGTCATGCTCGTAAATGCTGATGCCCTCTGCGGACGTTTCCGCCGCCCTCACCGACATCGGTATGCTGTTCTCGAATATCCGCACCCTGCTTCCGTAGGTTTCGATAAGCAGCGCCGTAATATCCCTTGCATAGTTCGTGCGGTTATCTACCATTGTCAACAAAATACCCTCAATCTCCAGCTTCGGGTTGATCTGCCGCTTTACCTTGCCTATGGTCTTGATAAGCTGCTCCAAGCCCTTCACGGGCAGGTATGCCGCCTGAACAGGAATGAGTATGCTGTCGGCGCAGGCAAAAGCATTTATGGTAATCATGCCCAGCGAGGGCATACAGTCGATCAGAATATAATCGTATCCATCTTTTACCCTCTCCACATAAGAGCGCAGCATGATCTCCCGGCTCATCACATTCACAAGGGAAACCTCCAGACCGGACAGCTCAATGTTCCCCGGCATCAAGTCAATGCCTTCCTCATGCTTTAAGATACCGTAATTTGGTTCCATTTCTTCATCATTGATCACCTTTTCCAATACGTTCGCAAGAGTAACATCCAGCTTGTCCGGCTCCGTGAAGCCCAGGCTTGCGGTCAAGCTACCCTGCGCATCCGCATCAATCACTAAAACTTTCTTTCCCTGTTTCGCAAGCCCGATCCCCAGGCTGCTCGTTGTGGTGGTCTTGCCGACTCCGCCTTTCTGGTTTGCTATCGCTATCACTTTACACATGGTTTTATTCCTCCGTTTAGTTAGATTTTTCTTTGATGTTGGCTTTCTGCACTTCTACATAAGCCCGGTAATACCTGTTTGTACCCTTGTTCCGGTACAGCTCGGAAACTTCCGTCACAGCCACTTTGGGCTGTCTTTGCAGAATCTTCTCGAACCATTTAATATCATTCTTCGTTCCCATCAGTCGAATTTTCAGCACGTTTCCTCTCCATTTCTGCAAGGATCTCCTCAATAGACCGCTGTTTCTGGCAGTATTCCGGGTAACGGAGCTTGATGCCCTGCCAGAAGTACATCGCATAGCCGCAGCAGAAAATATCGCTTACGGAATATCCCCTGCACTCGCCTATCTGCTCGTCCTTGCGCTTATAATCATCAACACTTGGCGTTCCGTCCGTGTAAAGGTTAAAGGCAAGCCTTACCACCCGGACACTGCCGCTTGTCTGCCAGCCCTGGTGCAGGCACTCCGGCTTGATGAACCCGGACTTAATATCATAAATCTGGCTGAAATGGTTCCTCGTATCCTCTGAAATACCGAGAATGTAGATCAAAGCCTTGTGATAGCAGTCCTGATACCTCGCCTGTTCCAGTTTCTCATAATAGAATCTTTCATGTTCCTCGTTTGTAAAAACCATGTGTGTGTTGTTGGCGCTCTGCGCCTCTGCTCTTAACGCTGTGTTGTTCATGTGTGAACCTCCTTAAATTATTTTTTGCATATAAAAAGGACTAAGTCCTTTAAAGCCATAGCTTTTAGGATTTAGTCCTAATCGAGAGAATGTATCTTTTTCAGATACACGAAAGGGAAGCCAAAGCCTCCCTTTCGATAATTATATATAGATTTTGCAAATAATATCTTTAAATCGGTTCGCCTTTGTATACTCGGAATGGTGTTTCATGTACTCCTGCACATCTTTCCTCGTAATAACAAGCGTTGTGAAGTAAAAATATTTGCGTTCCTCTATTTTCCTACATTGGCAATCGCCGCCTGCGCCGCCGCCAACCTAGCGATCGGCACTCTAAACGGTGAGCAAGACACATAGTCCAAACCAATCTTATGGCAGAACTCTACGGAAGAAGGATCGCCGCCGTGCTCGCCGCAGATACCTACGTGGAGCTTCGGATTTACTGGCTTGCCGAGCTTCAGAGAAAGCTCCATCAGCTTGCCTACACCTGTCTGGTCAAGCTTTGCGAACGGATCGTTCTCGAAGATCTTTGTATCATAGTAAGCATTTAAGAACTTACCAGCATCATCTCTAGAGAAACCAAATGCCATCTGTGTCAGGTCATTTGTACCGAAGCAGAAGAAGTCAGCTTCCTTAGCGATCTCATCCGCTGTGAGCGCTGCTCTTGGGATCTCGATCATTGTACCTACTTCGTACTCTAACTGAATGCCTGATGCTGCAATCTCAGCATCCGCTGTATCAACAACTACTTTCTTTACAAACTTGAGCTCTTTTACTTCACAAACAAGCGGAATCATGATCTCAGGCTTTACATTCCAGTCTGCGTGAGCTTTCTTTACTTCGATCGCTGCGCGGATAACAGCCTTTGTCTGCATCTTGGCAATCTCAGGATACGTTACAGCAAGACGGCATCCTCTGTGTCCCATCATCGGGTTGAACTCATGCAGTGAAGCAATGATGTTCTTGATATCCTCCACAGACTTGCCCTGTGCGTTCGCAAGCTTCTCGATGTCTGCTTCGTCTGTAGGAACGAACTCATGCAGCGGCGGATCGAGGAATCTGATCGTTACAGGATTTCCTTCAAGAGCCTCGTAAAGTGCCTTGAAGTCACTCTGCTGGTAAGGCAGGATCTTCTCAAGCGCTGCCTCTCTCTCCTCTACTGTGTCAGAGCAGATCATCTCACGGAATGCAGCGATCCTGTCCTCCTCAAAGAACATATGCTCTGTACGGCAGAGACCGATACCTTCTGCACCGAGCTCTCTTGCCTTCTTTGCGTCTGCCGGTGTGTCTGCGTTTGTTCTAACTTTCAGTGTTCTATATTTGTCAGCCCATGCCATTACTCTGCCGAACTCGCCAGCAATCTGAGCGTCAACTGTCGGGATCTGACCGTCGTAGATATTTCCTGTTGTACCGTCGATCGAGATGAAATCTCCCTCATGGTACTCTTTTCCTGCCAATGTGAACTTCTTGTTCTCCTCGTCCATAGCGATGTCGCCGCATCCAGATACACAGCATGTACCCATACCACGTGCAACTACAGCTGCGTGTGATGTCATACCGCCGCGAACTGTGAGGATACCCTGGGAAGCCTTCATACCGGTGATATCTTCCGGTGATGTCTCAAGACGTACAAGGACAACCTTCTCGCCTCTTGCATTCCAGTTCTCAGCATCCTCTGCTGTAAACACGATCTTACCGCACGCAGCTCCCGGTGAAGCGCCAAGTCCCTTGCCTGCCGGTGTTGCAGCTTTCAATGCTGCGGTATCAAACTGAGGATGCAGCAATGTGTCGAGGTTACGAGGATCGATCATTGCAACTGCCTCTGCCTCTGTCTTGTGTCCCTCATCTACTAGGTCGCAGGCAATCTTCAAAGCTGCCTGTGCTGTTCTCTTACCGTTGCGGCACTGTAACATGTACAGCTTCTTGTTCTCAACCGTGAACTCCATGTCCTGCATGTCATGGTAGTGGTTCTCAAGAGTCTCGCATACCTTGATGAACTCTGCATATGCCTCTGGGAACTCCTGCTCCATCTGCGCGATCGGCATCGGTGTACGAACACCGGCAACCACATCCTCACCCTGTGCGTTCTTTAAGAACTCACCCATGAGCTTCTTCTCGCCTGTAGCCGGATCACGTGTGAATGCAACACCTGTACCTGACTCGTTATTCAAGTTTCCAAATACCATCGGCATTACGTTTACAGCTGTACCCCATGAATAAGGGATATCGTTGTCACGACGGTATACGTTGGCACGAGGGTTGTCCCATGAGCGGAATACAGCCTCGATCGCCAGCTTTAACTGCTCTACAGGATCAGAAGGGAAATCCTTTCCAAGCTGATTCTTGTACTCTGCCTTGAACTGCTCAGCCAGTGTCTTTAAGTCTGCTGCAGTGAGGTCAACATCGTACTGTACACCCTTCTCCTCTTTCATCTTATCGATCAGCTGCTCAAAGTACTTCTTGCCAACTTCCATAACAACGTCTGAGAACATCTGGATGAAACGTCTGTAAGAGTCATATACAAAGCGCTCGAATGCCGGATCCGGATTGCCCTTGATCATCGCATCAACCACTTCGTCATTTAAACCAAGGTTTAAGATAGTATCCATCATACCAGGCATGGATGCACGCGCACCGGAACGTACAGATACAAGTAAAGGATTCTTCAGATCTCCGAATTTCTTTCCGTTTACTTCTTCCATCTCTTTTACACCATCCATAGCCTGAGCCATGATCTCGTCATTGATCTTACGTCCGTCTTCATAATACTGCGTACAAGCTTCTGTGGTGATCGTGAAGCCCTGTGGTACAGGAAGTCCGATGCTTGTCATCTCTGCAAGGTTTGCACCCTTTCCGCCGAGAAGATTACGCATGCTCATGTCGCCTTCTTTGAATGAATATACCCACTTTTTACTCATTGTTTTTCTCCTTTACTGAATTGGTTACTTTACATAGGTACCGTTGGAACCAACGGCACACTGCATGTAATAAATGATAAACATAATATGGTAAATTGTCAAGAATTTATCAAGGAAATTTTTGAAAAAATGTTATTTTCTGCCTATTTCTACAGTCTGATGATCTTTCCCTCTTCCCTGTCGTAAAAATATAGCGAGTAAGATAGGATTTCTTCCTTCCCTACCTGTGTATCATTGATCTCCCGGATCATATTTTTGATCTCCGCGCTCTCCTCCTCATGTTCTGCCGGCAGAAGCAGTACTTCGTGGACAGAGGACGGAATGATATAATAGCTGCTGCCGATCGCCTCCGCAAAGTCTTCGACCAGATTGGGATATAGGATACAGGCTGCCCCCTCCACCCTGCTCTTGTTGCTGAGCACATACATTGGAATACTGCCTGTACACTCTGCCATACAATCGTTGCAGCCACACGCATCCTGCCCCTCCTCACTCATGATCTCATACAGCACTTCCGTCATGCTTTTAATCTCATATCTCTGAAGACGCTGTGTGTTTTCCTTTGCCGCCTGATAGAGATTCTCTACTGACACGTCCCACAGTTTCATGTGTACATTGTGTATCAGTATTGAAGCTTTTCCAAGATCCTCCTGTGCGATCATACACTGAAATACAATCGACAAGTCCAGAAACTCTATATGTGGAACATCCTCTAACAGTTCCCTGTTTTTCTCTGTGTTGACAAGCTTATACACCACACAGCGCCTCACGCTTTCATAATTCAAAAAATACCGCATATCCACACTCTGGTTGACTTTATTTCTATAATATGTATCCATAACGTCGTTGACGACATTGACGAGTGTCGCCCTGCCTTTGGCATACTCTTCATAGTAGTTGTTCAGATATATGGTCGGCGAAATATTGCTGTCATCCTGCATCACCGTTAGCCCTCTGAGCACGATGCCATTGTTTTTCCTTACATCATTGAGCCTTACCTTGTAATTGTCACCAGTCCTGCGATCCACTTCATCTCTCACCAGTGTTGTAAAATTTGTAAATTCCATCGTATTTGATACTCCTTTTTATTATATTGATCGGATCCCCTCCTCCGCAGCTGTCTTTTTACAACACAAAAAGACAACAAGAAAAACGTACTATAAAACCGATTTTCTCATTGTCTTCATCTATTTCAGTCCAATAAAAGCGATTGCCTATACTCTTGACAGATACTCGCCTGTCCTGGTGTCAATCTTGATGACATCATTTGTCTCTACAAATAGGGGAACTGCAACTGTCGCACCCGTCTCAACTGTAGCCGGCTTTGTCGCACCTGTAGCTGTATCTCCCTTGAAGCCCGGCTCTGTCTCCGTGATTGTAAGCTCCACAAACAAGGGCGGCTCAATCGCAAACACATTGTTGTTGTGCGAACATACCTTGACCATCTCATTCTCCTTCACGAACTTGAGCGCATCGCCCACCTTGTCCGCATTGAGACCGATCTGTTCATAGTTCTCTGTATCCATAAAATAAAATAGATCGCCATCTGCGTATAAGTACTGCATCTCTTTCCTGTCGATACGCGCCTGCGGACACTTCTCAGTCGGTCTGAATGTCTTCTCCACAACGCCGCCGCTGATGATGTTCTTGAGCTTTGTCCTGACGAACGCAGCTCCCTTACCAGGCTTTACATGCTGGAACTCGATGATCTGATAGATGCTGTTCTCATACTCTATCGTAATACCGTTTCTGAAATCTCCTGCTGATATCATAAAAACTATTCCTCCTAATATTCACTTTTCACGTTTACAATCCGTTAACCATTTTATAACAAAATCAACAATATTTCAACTATTATTTTTGACATTTGGAGAGGTTTTCCCGAGCACATAGTCAATTGCCATCAGATACCCGTCCAGCCCCTGCCCGTAGATCTGGTGATCGCATACTTCTTTGGTCACGGAAATGCGCCGGAATTCCTCGCGCTGCGTGATATCTGAGATATGTATTTCCACCTTTGGAACAGTGATGCTCGCAAGCGCGTCACGGATCGCATAGGAATAATGCGTAAATGCGCCTGGATTGATGACAATGCCCTCCGTACCGTCAAAATAGGCTTCCTGCAGTCTGTCTATGATGGCGCCTTCATGGTTGGACTGGAAACACTCGATTGCACTGCCGGTGCTCTTTGCCTTATTCTGGATCAAATCCACCAGGTAATTGTAGTTCTGTGTACCGTAAATCCCCTTTTCCCTGATTCCGAGAAAATTTAGGTTTGGTCCGTTTATCACTAATATTTTCATTTCTCAATGATCCTTTCATAAAATCTGGTTCTAAATCCGGTTCTGTAGAAAATCACTTCAAATCTGTCTATATCACCCTATGCTCAATACCATCAAACATTATCACATGCCAAAAACTGTTTCTCGAATCCCATATCTGAAAGGATTTTTTCACTCGACCAGCACCTTTTATATCCTTTCTATTATATACTATATACGAACATCTTCTGCATGAAAACTATGTCTTTTCACGACAAACGCATGAATGAATAAACTATGAACAGAGTGTTACCAGAACTTAAAATCTGGACAATTTTTATTAGTATTTCAAGTCACCTTGTATAAAGATTCAACTTTGAAAAGTTATTCTGCATACTTAATTAGTTTTGTTAACAAAATGTTCATTCATGCGCTTGTCGTGGTCTCTTTTCAATTTCATATCATCTACTCCATACTGCCACATCGATTTTAAAATACTCTCCCTCTAGAAATGCCGTATTTAGTGTCTGCTCATTACGTTCGTATAGGCATCATTTCAACCTTAAATTTGGCATGTTTACTTATTTTTAAGGCAAATGTAAGCAAAGTTTTCTTAATTTTTGCGATATTCCATTTTGGAAACTGCAAAGGCCATAGAGAAATACTCAAAAACCTTTGTAGGGAATAGACTTCTATATATGTTCAATTCTTTATATCTCAATGATTTTTAGTTAATGAGCAGACACTATTTATCCGCATTTTGAGTGAAATATGATCCGGTTAACTTGCAAACGTTACACTGCATTTTGTTATGATCTCCGATGCCGCCTGTGACTTTTTCAGTCCGTCAACTTCCACTATGAGCATGGCTCCCTCCTCATATAAAGGTCCCCTCGCTGCAAGCATCTCCTCGATCCGCTTCATAGGATCATCGCACTCTAACAGTGGTCTGGTAGTATCGCCTTTGATTCTGTTATAGATCGTTTCCGGATTTGCTTTCAGATACACGACCTTACCGAGTCGGGACAGCAGCTGTCTGTTCTCCGCCCGCAGGGGCATTCCACCCCCAGTCGATATGACCAGCTGTTCCTTCCCTTCCGCAATCAGCTGTCTGAGCAACGCTGTCTCAATATCTCTAAACTTCTGTTCTCCCTCTGTGGCAAAGATATCTCGGATGCTCCTGTGCTGCTGCTCCACAATCCGCTCGTCTGTATCAACAAATGTGTATCCTTTTAGCTTTGCGATATTTCTTCCAACAGTCGTCTTGCCACTTCCCATATAGCCTGTCAATATGATATTTTCCATGAAAATCACCCATACTATCAATATTTTGCAAATAGTTAAATTTTGATACTCTTTTTCAAATCATATCAGCCCTACCTTACTTTTTCACAAAGTTTTTGGTACACTTTGTCCACAATGTCCTTTGTCACCTTGCAGCCGTTCCATAATTCAAAAGCATCGATTCCCTGGTACAAGAGCATCTTAAGCCCGTTGTATGCCACCCCGCCGTTTGACTTCACCCGCTTCATAAATGTTGTCTCCCACGGTGTGTAGATCAGGTCATATCCGCATTTTACATAGTGATAAAAATCACCGTCATCTATTACCACATCATCTACGTTCGGCGCAAGCCCCACACTGGTGCACTGCAGTACGATATACCTGTTCTCCGATCCTGTTAAAAGATTTCTGTAATCACAGAGCGCCAGCGCAGACACGCAGTCCTGTCCGTATCTGCCAAGCTTGCTGTTGATCTCCAAAGCCACGGCATCCGCTTTCGCCCGGTCACGATTTAGCAGATATACTTTCTTTGCGCTTCCTGCACACATATAGGCGACTGCCCGCCCAACGCCGCCTGCGCCAAGTACGATGACTTCCTCGTCCCCGAGTAACACGCCGTCACTCTGCATAGCGCGCCAAAGTCCGGAAAGATCTGTATTGTAACCGATAAATCCCTGCCTGTCATCTCGCGCGTCGCGCACAAGCGTGTTGACTGCGCCGATCTCTTTGGTTCGCGCAACAGGGATATCGGTCAGATAGGGAATGACTGCACTCTTATATGGCACAGTCACGTTCATTCCCTGAATATTTAGCGCGCAGGCGCCTTTTATGGCTGCCTCGAGCTGTCCCTGTGCCACATGGAACGGCACATACACCATATCAATCCCCAGCGCATCCGCAATCATACCATGCATCAGCGGTGACATCGTATGCTCTATCGGATTGCCTATGATTCCATAAACTTTTGTTTTCCCATTGACCTGCATCATCGTTCCCCCATTTATTTCATTCAGCCTCTCAGGATCTTTTGCACACCTGCTTGTACGGCAGACTTTCCAACGCATCTGTGTCTAAAAATGATTTTTATTCACATACCTGCGATAACTGATCAGCACAATTTTTTCAAGATAGCGCTTCAATACGATCTGGATCTCCTCTCTGGGGTGGATCGGTTTCACCAGAATGGCGTAAATACCGGCTTTGTTCGCCCCCCACACATCGGTAAAGATCTGGTCCCCCACAAACAGCGTACTCCGCTCGTCTGTCCCCATGTTTTTCATTGCCACCCTGTACTTTGCAGGATTGGGTTTACCCGCCTTAAAAATGTAAGGGGCGCCGACCGCGTCGCAGAACATTTTCACACGCGGCTCTTTATTGTTGGAGAGCATCGTGACATGATAACCTATATTTTTCAGGCGTTTGAACAGGGCTGTTGCACGCTCGTCCGCCGGCAGTCCATGCGGCACGAGCGTGTTGTCTATATCAAAAATAATGCCCCTGTAGCCTTGTCTGTATTTTTCTTCAAAATCGATCAGATACGTAGAATCCAGATATTCTTTTGGATAAAAACACTGCAGCATTTACTGAAACCTCCACCTGTCACACAGACCCGTCAATCAAAAAACTTACCTTTATAAAAATTTTCATTGTCTAACGGATTTGCTGTGATCCTGAACAGAACACAGCCGTCGGGACACATAACAACCTTACTGTACCTGCTATCCCCGCCGACATTTTGCAGATCTCCGCCACTTCTGACTGCTTCCATGATCGGGAACAACATCATCATTACCTTGGAACAGATCCCCTGTCCCTGCGCATTTACCGGACAGCCGTAAGTACATGTGTATTTATCCCCGATCTCCTCACCGTTGCGGCAAAATCTTTCTGTTTCGTTATTGTCCTTATTGAACCCGATCACTTCTATTTCCCATTCATACTCTTCATCGTACCATTTCTTCATAACTGTATCCTCACATAAACTGATCTCTGCCCTGTCTTCCCTGCAAATAACCGCTCTCTTTAGAGCCTTCCTTCACCTGGTCACAGATTCGCCGCCTCAAGCAAGAGCCGGGTGTAGTCGGTCGATGGATTTTCGTAGACCTCCTCAACCTTCCCCTGCTCGAGAATCTCCCCGTTTTTCATGATGATCACCCGGTCACACATCTGGTACACGACACGCAGGTCATGTGATATGAAAAGTATGGAGATCCCAAGCTCCTCGTGAAGCTTTAACAAAAGTCTGATGATCTGTGCCTGTATCGTCACGTCGAGCGCTGACACCGGCTCGTCCGCGATCAGAAAATCCGTACCGCACAGCAATGCTGCCGCGATCGCAACACGCTGTCTCTGACCGCCTGAAAGCTCCGCTGGATAGTGCTCCCTCAACTTCACGTCAAGCCCCACCCGCTCGAGCATCTGGTCAACCTGTGTTTCGCGCGCTTCCTTTGACAGCCGATCTTTTCCTATGTCTGCACGTGCTCTCATGCGAAGCGGCTCCTCCAGGATCCAGCCGATCTTCTTGGAGGGGTTGAGTGAGCTATATGGATCCTGGAAGACCATCTGCGGGTTCGGACAGTTGAGCACGATCTCTCCGTCATAGCGCTTCTGCATGCCGAGGATCGCCTTTGCAAGCGAGGTCTTTCCACACCCGCTCTCACCGACCAGTCCCAGCACCTCCCCCTTTTTCATGGAGAAGCTCACATTCTTTAGGACATGCTGTAGACTTTTTTCTGAGTTTCCATAGATACGGTTCATCAGATTTTGTTTATTTTCGTAATATACATTTAAATTGCTCACACTCAGTATGTTTTCCATTTTTATACCTCTTACGCGATTTGTACTGCGCACCTTTAATTCAAATTCTCGTCATAAAAACAAACAAAATCCTCAAACAATTCCAGATCTAACGAATCGCACCACTGATGCCTTTCGAGATGGCTGGTAATGTATTCAGCGCGATCCGCTTCGATACGCTCTTTGTTATCTTCAGCTTTATAGTCATAATCAAGCGTTTCAAGCCATCTGTCAAAACCTTCATTAAATTCATTGATATAGGTCATGTCATTGTAAACATGGTCATGCCCTTTATCCTCAAAACGAACAAACCTAAAACGGGGATCATCCTTATATTTTTCATAATAGACATCATAACCATACATAGTCGGAACAACATTGTCGTCAGAGCTGTGTGCGATCATAACAGCCGCATCTGCCGCTGCAAAACCGTCCATTGCTGTGTTTGAAGCATAGCTGCCATATTTGATACGCTCATGCAGCTTCACAAAGGGCATCATCACAGCAATGCCATCCCCTGCCTGTTTTCTCCCCTCTGCCTCAAACATATCCGCCGAACTGTTAAAACCTGAACACGCTATCACCGCTTTCACTTCCGGGTGGTATGTAAGAACACTGCACACACTGTATCCACCCCAGCTATGTCCAAACAGCCCTATCGGAAGATCAGGAAAATTCCCGCTTTCCTCCACAAAAGAAATCGCGGCTTCAAGATCTATGACTCCCTGCGGAAGTCCGCCAACTCCTTCGCCCCCGCTTTCGTCATTTCCTGTAGCGTCATAGGCGAAAACATAGTAGCCGTGACGCGCAAAATAATCTGCACAATTCATATAAGAATTATGCCCGCCTCCGCCAAAACCGTGCGCCAGCACGATGATACCGCGCTGATCTTCTCCTGAACTGTACATATATCCCGTCAGTGTCTGTCCCTTGTCAGAAGAAAATTCATACCGCGTGCGCTGCAATCCGTCAAAATCATCAATATACAACATGAGCGGCTCATAGCTTTCAAAGCGCCTATTAAAATTCTCGTTATATATCATTACTGTCAGCGCCCAGTCTCCGGCGATGACCAGCGCTGATACAATACACAGCACTATAATAAATATCTTTTTCTTTTTTTTCCTCTTCCCGTTTTTCATTTAGCTGTCCCCCGGCTTATTCATAACTGATCTTCTCAAGCTTCGGTATCGCATTGATCAGCTCCCTCGTATAGTCCGCTTTGGGGTGATGAAATATTTCTTCTGTGGCTCCCGTCTCGACCATATTTCCATCATGCATCACAATGATGCGGTGACATAGACGGTTCACCAGACTCAGATCATGTGAGATAAATAAGACCGCCATCTTTTTCTCTTTGTTCAGCCGCTGCAGAAGCTTCACAATCTGCAGCTGGATGGTCACGTCAAGCGCCGTTGTCGGCTCGTCCGCGATCAGAAGCTTCGGCTCACAGATCATCGCGGAGGCGATCATCACGCGCTGCCGCATGCCTCCGGACAGCTCGTGCGGATATTTTTTGTACACAAGCTGCGGATCGTCGAGCTCCACATCCTCCAGCGCTTTGAGCACTCGCTGAAAGCGCTCCTCTTTTCCCATTTCCGGCGCGTGTATGCGGAGGCTCTCCTCGACCTGCCAGCCAATGCGTTTTACTGGATTTAGCGATGTCATAGGTTCCTGAAATACGATACCGATGTCGTTTCCCTGAATCTGTCTGAGCGTCCCCCTGTCCGCGTGCAGAAGCTCCTTGCCCTCAAACAGGATCTTTCCCTCCATCACCATGTCATGGCGCGTCAAAAGTCCTGCGACCGCCATCGCTGTCATGGATTTACCTGATCCGGATTCGCCGACGATCCCGAGGATCTCCCCCTGCGCAAGCTCCAAGTCCAGATGATTCACAACGCGCTCCGGCACATCATGATCATGAAATTCTATGTTCAGATTTTCTACTTTCAATAATATATGTTCCATCTGTCCCCTGCACCTTTACTCTAATATGCCTTTTATTCTAACACAGTACCCGCAAAAAATCCAGTAACTCTTTTTTCGATAATACCTGTCCTGTTTTATAGTGCCCGCAATTGACCCCTGATCAGGATGGTGCATTTTCCGGATATTATAAAACAGGCAGTATCAATCTAAGATAACTGCCTGTTGAGATCAGGATGCCAAATAATTTGAAATATCATACAACCGCTCAGTACGATATGCGTATGCTACCCATATTGGTATTGACCCACAGCTTCCCGGCATCACCAGACTGATGGTATTGCGTGCCCTCGCTGCGGTTGTTGACATGCACGCTGCCAAGATCCGCCTCCAGATCCATATCATATCCGTCAAGCGCCTGCGCGGCATCGACCGAGACACCTCCCATCGCCGCCGTGATGTCCATATTGGAAAATATACAGTCTTCCATCTCGATCTCACCCATATCGTTACTCACCTCAGCCTCACCGAGATCTGTATCTTTGACGGAGATCTCACCCAGATTTGTCACCAGATCTGATCTGTCAAAACTGCACTTTTTCAATTCGCAGTTTCCCATATTGCTCGAAACCTCGCACTCCGACGCAGATAACCTTTCTAGTTGGATATTTCCCAGAGCCGTATGCACATCAAGCATACTCATCGCAGCCTCCTCCGGTATCGTGAGCGTCAGACTGCACTGTGCTTTGTTGACGCCCCATCTATTTTTCCCATATGTTCTCTGCTTTATGGTGAGCGCTCCATCCTTTATTTCATATATAGGCTCCAATCCCTCTGTATACTCACAGCTCAGGTAAAAATGTTCCCCCACTGTGACTGTCACATCCATAAAATTTGCGTCTATGGTGAGCGATTCAAACGCTTCCAGATCCGCACTCATATTTGTGATCCCCCCATGCCCCATAAAACCTTTTTCATACCTGAAAATGTGATAAAAAGTACCGCCGATCACACAACATGCTGTAATGATCGTGATGATCATGATCCATACACTTCTCTTCATACTCATTCCCTCCACCTTACAACGCTTTGATGATCAGCTTCACCAGTGCCGCGATCACCCACACGACCCATGTGATGTGCCAGTCAAAACTCAAAAAGCTCCAGCTCAGATAGATGCATGTCACTGTCTGCCAGTAGACAGACATCACCTGTGAGACCGTCTCATTTTTGTATGTCACCAGCTTCTGTGACGGGACAAAACTGCCTCCCACTGTCCCCCTCTTGTTCAGTGATAGGATTGTCGCAAAACCTGCACTCACATTCCCTGCTGCCACAAACAGAAACACGCCGATGCCTATGAACACCAACATAAGAAACACCCCAAAACCGCCGTTCCAGCCAAACAGGCTGCTTACAATGACCACCGGAAGCACACTCAGTATACACAGGATGACACCGATCGTGACCATCATCGAACACGTCACGCGAAAGTTTTCTCTCTGGTTGTGCACATACTCTGCCGTCGCGAAATCCACACTGCACACCCCCGCCCTGAGAAACTTCCATTTTCCCATGATATAATTTGAATACAGGAACAATCCGACCGCGGCTGAAATTGCCAAAAACATAAAACACGCGGCAAGGACATTCCTAATGCGCCAGCTCCAGCCAAAATTGAGCAAATATCCACAGACGCTGACGATGCACAGGAACACACCAAGCGCAACGGCATACGCCGAGCGCGTCCTGTCATGAAGATAATCCTTGACCTCCGCGAGCGTCACACTCCGAAACCCGCCGGCTGTCTTCCGATTCTCCTGTATCACAAAACTGCTGATACCAAGCTCCTCTGCAAGCTCATCAAGATTCCCGAACTCAGAGATCACGATGCCGACCGCCTCGTTCTCGGTCTTTTTGTCCTCGATGAGTTCTGTATATTTGTCCTCCATCATCTGCCACAGCTCATCCTTTGCCTTCTGCACCTCAAACGTGTTGGGGAGCCTCGCAAACATCGTCTCCAGATAATTCCTGATCGTCTCCATTCTCTCACACACCCTCCTTGACAAACTTTTCCACAACTTCCTTTGTCAGCGTCCACTCCGCACATTTCTCGCGGTAGTACTGCCTGCCCTGCTCTGTGATCCTGTAATACGTCCTCCGCTTTCCGCTGACTGTGACATTCTCGGAGAAGGACTCGACAAAACCGTTTTTTTCCAGCCGTGTGAAAGCGGAATAAAGTGTCGTTTCCTTGATCACATACTTTTCCTCCGACAAACTTTTGATCTGTTTCGAAATCTCATATCCATACGACGGCGCATCCCACAACAGATACAGGATCATCGTGTCATTGTACCCGCGTATGATGTCGCTGCTGATGCTGCTCATGAAAAACCTCCTTCCCAATCTCCTGTCCCATCATCCTCGACAGACATAGCAACGTCTATCGTTGCTACGATTATCATTGCTATGTCTGTCGTAGTATCAGGATAACACAGGAGCACACGCCTGTCAATACATTTTTTCGGGCATCCTGCTGACATTCTTCTCTTTGACCTTTTCCCTGATCGTGCGTCGGGTGCCCGTCAGCTCCTGCTGACAATTTTCGTGTCCGTGTACAGTCGGGCACCCGTCAACTCCTGCTGACAATTTTCCTCTGAGTACCCGTGCGCAAAAAAGGGAAATAAGCTGAAAGATCAGTTATTTCCCTACTATTATATAATATAGCTGCCCTATTTACTTCCTTTCGTCATGCACATATCTTCGGAACGCGCTTTACTCCAGCACAAACGCAGCTCCATTCTCCGTCTCACTACAATCCCCGACAAACACACGAAACACTCCGGGCTCACTCACATAATCCATGTGGATATCATGAAAGCGCAGCATTTCCTCTGTGATCTCAAAACTGACCTCGCTCTCCTCGCCCGGCTCGAGACGGACTTTGCAAAAGCCCCTCAGCTCCCGCACAGGGCGCGCCACGCTGCCGTTCACATCCGCCAGATACATCTGCACCACCTCGCTGCCGCCCACCGTTCCGGTATTTTTAACAGTCACGGTCACACGCAGCCGATCCGTCCGCCTCATCTGCTGCGCACTAAGCTGCACTGGTCCGATCGCAAACGTGGTGTATGACAGACCGTATCCAAAGGGATAGAGCGGTCTGTTCGGAATATCGAGATAGCGGGAAAAATACTTCTCCTCCGTCCCCTCTATGTACGGGCGGCCTGTTCGAAACTGCCCATAGAATATCGGAACCTGCCCCACACTGTATGGAAAACTCATGGAAAGCCTGCCGGATGGGTTCACATCGCCAAACAGCACATCCGCAATGGCGTTTCCGCCCTCCGTGCCCGGCATCCAGACTGCGAGCACCGCCGCTGCCTGCCCGCAGATCTCCCTGATATCGAGCGGTCTGCCGCTGAAAAGCACAACGACAACGTTCTTGTTCACTGCACAGACCTGGCGGAACAGTTCCATCTGACAGTCAGGGAGCGTGATGTCCGCGCGGCTTGCCGCCTCCCCGGACTGCAGACGGTGTTCGCCGAGCGCCAGCACAACTTTGTCCGCCTTCTGCGCCAGCTCCACAGCCTCCTGCAGGAGCTTCCCGGCTGTCTCTTCCGATCTGCCAAAATCCGCTGACAATATACAGCCCTCCGCAAAATATGCGTGTCCGCAGCCTCTGTTTTTTATGCCCTGCTCTATGGAAACAGTCGTTTCCGGCGTTCCAAACATCGACCAGGCTCCGTATATCTCTGCGTTTGCCACATAGGGACCAATAAAAGCTGTCCGCTCCCCTGCAAGCGGCAGTATGCCGTCATTTTTCAGCAGTACAAACGACTCCGCCGCCATCCGCCGCGCAGTCTTGCGGTGTTCATCGCAGAGCACCAGAACCTTCTCCTCCCGTTCGTCCGCATCCTTGTATGGATCCTCAAACAGCCCCAGGTCATTTTTTAGTTTCAGAATCCGCAGCACTGCCTCGTCGATCAGTGCGCTGCTGACCGCTCCGGACTCCACCAGTTCTTTGAGGTGCCTGCAGTAGCAGTTTGTCATCATATCGATATCCACACCGGCTTCCAGCGCAAGCCGTGCGGCTTCCTCCTTGTCCCTCGCCACGCCGTGGCTGCACAGCTCCTCGATCGCCGCCCAGTCAGATATCAGCACACCTTCAAAGCCCATCTCACCGCGCAGGATATCCCTCATCAGCCTGCGGTTCGCAGAGGACGGTATTCTGTCGAGCGTATTAAAACTGGTCATCACAGTCGCCGCACCAGCATCGATCGCTTCCTTGTAAGCAGGCAGATAGTCATCGCGCAGCGTGCGCTCCGAGAGCTCTACCGTATTGTAATCCCGACCGGCCGTCGGCGCGCCGTATCCTGCAAAGTGCTTCACACACGCCGCGATCCGCCCCTTTTCCCGCAGACCGCTGCGCCCCTGATATCCCTCCACCATGGCCCTGGCAAAACATCCGTTCAACCACGCATCCTCACCGGTGGATTCCATCACGCGCCCCCATCTCGCATCCCGCACGAGATCCGCCATCGGCGAGAACGTCAGATGAAGCCCTGAGGCAGCAGACTCCCGTGCCGCCACAGCCGCGCCCTCCTCCACCAGCTTTGGGTCAAAGGTGCACCCCTGCGCGAGCGGGATCGGAAAGACTGTCCGAAAACCATTGATGATATCTGCCATAAAGATTAGAGGAATGTGGTGCGGATGCCGCTCCATATACTCCCTCTGTATCTTTTTGAGCTGTCCTGCTCCCACTGTTCCCAGCACACTTCCCGCCACACGGATCTCCTCCTCCGTGTAGCCAGCCGTGTTTTCCGGACCGGTGAGCACGCCGTCATCCGTGTAAAACATGCCGCTCACCTGCAGCATCTGTCCGATCTTTTCCTCCAAAGTCATGTCGTTCAATAATGCTATCAATTTGTCCTGTTCCATTATATAATCCTCCGAATGGTCTATTTAGTGCCCATTTTGCCTACAGTCTCTCATGTTCGATCCTATTGTGGAATCGTTTGGGCATTTCCTACATTTTAGGAAACATGATCAAAAAAAAGCTTTCACAAATCTTTACAATTTCTTCCTTTGACTTACCGGAAAGTTTTTCGCAGAATAATTTGACGATTATGTTGTTATATTCATAAATTGGTATTTTTCCGTTACTATCAATTACATTCTGCACAAAATCAAACAGCTGATGTGTGCGGTATTGAAAATCATTTAGCCGAAATCTGTCTATATACGCATCAATAAATCTAACTTCCCGGTCAGAATATGTATGTTTGTCCTTTGCCGGCTCAAACATCATTTTTAAAACATTATACTGCAAGGTTAATTCTTCATGGGTATCTTCTCCTTTAACTCCCATGGGCTGCAAAATGATTTCTGCCCCCGATAAACGATTATAACTTTTTTGAAGGTCTCTTAAGGCTTTACAGGCGACTGTACATTGTTTCCTGTTTTCTACAGAACATTTGCTGTTATTTTCATACTGTTCAATCGTTTCAACTGGTAATTTTCTTTTTTGTTCTCCGATTCGTTTGAATGTTTGATTGCATACGGCACAGGACAATCCAATATTGGGTATACATTCGATCAGTTTTTCCGAATTTCTCTTTTCAATCGCGTGTTCCAGGTTCGCATATAATTTTTGATCCACCCTGACACGTGAAAAACAATACATACAACCTAAATTCCGCATTGAATTATAACGAGGAGGGGATCGGGACTTTCATAT
>ERZ779626.499-NODE-499-length-22924-cov-7.101447_pt1 | contig 22924 bp, 16 predicted proteins | sample MGYA00514209_ERZ779626 | MGnify/ENA primary metagenome ERZ779626 (study PRJEB29562, sample SAMEA4376713) | mouse gut metagenome | isolation source: Cecum | study: EMG produced TPA metagenomics assembly of the A DSS colitis mouse model was used to assess the...
CCACGTCGGGCTGCTCGTCCTCGGCAGATTTTCTGTTTTTAAGCAAATCGCGTATAAGCAGAGCGACGCTTATTGCAAGCTGAACGAATACCGCAACCGATATTACAATAAGCATTATGCCTATTTTGTACTTGCAAACGGCAACCGTTACAAAAAGGCAAACAACGCTTAACAGCTCCAAAAGGTATCTTGCGACGTTGAAGGAATATCCGACACGCTTTGCGTTGGTGGAAAGACCTATAACGTCCGTAAAGAAGTTCAAAAGCACGATCGTAGCCGTTATTATCGAAAGTACCAGCACCGCTTTGTTTTTTGCGTCGGGCATGGTATCGAACGCCAGTTTCAATTCTCCCTTGGGGCTTGCGAAAAGCAGCGATAAAAAGTCTATACCGGAGCTGTCCGCAAAGAACATCGGCGACGTCTTTGTTTTATTTGCAACTTTGATAAGAAAATCGCCTATCTTCGCGTTTGCCGTAACGAAGTTGAACAGCATAAGGAACGCAATGCAGGACAGTAACAACAGCACGGTTTTGAGCGCGCCCGAAAATTTCTTGTTTGCGCAGTTGAGTACGATTAAAGCTATTAAGCTTCCGCCGAGGGGAATTATAAAGTTATAGCAGAACTTGGACTCCGGCACAAGCTGTAAACCGAGCGCGACGTACAACGAAACAACAAGCACCGCCGCGCATTCTATAGAGTAAGCGAAAACGCTTGCCATTTTCATGCGCTTGACCGTACCGATAATTACGGGTATAAGCGCGAAAACCGCAAGCACCGTAACTAAAAAGTAAGCAAAGGTTGTCCATGCCATAATGTCCACGGACTTATTCATTCCGAGGAAAAATATCGGGCACGACAGTGTAAAGGTTTTGCCGAATTTGAAAATCTGCTTTCCGGCAACGTAGTTGAATACGTCGGGGAGCTGTAACGCAAGTATATTCTTACCGTCGAATAAAGGTACGAACAGCCCCAGAAGCAAACAGACCAAAGCGATTGCGTATGTAATCAACGCTACATACTTTAACGGTTTTTTTGTTTCCGATTGTTCCATTTGGTAATTTTCTCCGTTGAATTTTTATACGCGCCGCGCCGCATGTCTGTGCGGAAGCGACAGTAACTGATTATAAGCAATTATATAATATAGTCATTTTAATACAAAACGCGCGGTATGTCAAGAGATAATCGTATATTTTTACTTTGCCGCCGCCGCGCGCGGACGTGACGCGCGCAAACTTCTTTTTTAGTATTTTACTTCTCCGCAGGTTATTTATTCGCTTCGTCCCGAATACAATAAAATATATTGCAAAAAACATGCGAAAGGGTTATAATAATTTACATAGGAGAAAAATATGACAACTTCGACAGGTCTGCCCGTGGACGCGGACGAAATTTTATCGCACGGCAAGCATGCGGAAAATATTCCGCTATCGGAAGTCGTTTCCGCACTCTCCGCAGAAGAAAAGGACAAGCTTCTCGGTAAGTACGACATGCGCCGCTTCGTAAAAATTTTCGAGGACGGGGAAACCATGCAGACGGTCAAAGGCTTTCTCGGAAACGGCATGAACATTTCCCTTACGGCTCGCAACACGTACATGCACCGCAATACGCTGATGTACCGCCTGAACAGAATACGCAAGATTACGGGGCTCGATCTCCGCAACTTCGAAATGGCGGTAACGTTCCAAATTTTATATTTTCTCTATAAAAACAAGTGAGGTAAAATCTTTGCGAAATAAAGCTGTCAAAGGTATTATAGTCGCCGTCGCCGCCGTGTGTATAGCGGCGCTTTCGTTTACGGTCGGATTTTTTACGAACAGGTGTGCCCAAAGCAGGGAAATTTCTTCTTACCGCTGGGCGCTGGAAACCATAAATAAAAATTACTACTTCGGCGGAGTGGAGGGCGGATTTACCCAAACTTCTTTAAACGCGATTGCGGACACTTATCTTGACAGGTATTCCGAATATTACACCGCGGAAGAATATAAACAGCTTCTGGACAGCAACGAAGGCAAAAAATCCGGCATAGGCATAACTTACGCCTATGCGGCCGGCAAGGGAATTTATATCAGCTCGGTAACGGGCAATTCCCCCGCGGACGAAGCGGGCATGCGCGCAGGCGAGTGGATTGCAAGCGGCGTGGCGGACGGAAAGACGGTAACTTTCGGGGGCGACGACGGCGGAAAAATTTTCGGCGATTACGTAAAAGATTTCGTGGACGGGGAGGAGATGACGCTCAACTCCGTTGACGGAACGGTTTACACCGTGGCGAAAAGTCAGTTTACGGCAAGCTATACTTATCTTTGCACAAACGAGTCCGCATGGATTTTCGACGACGCGGAGACGGGCGGCTTCTATTTGAAGGAGGAGAGCGGCAGAAAGATTGCTTCGCTCCCAGACGGAACGGGTTATATGCGGCTTGCGCAGTTTTACGGAAGCGCGGCGGAGGAGTTTTCGTCTCTGGTTTCCAAGTTCAACGCGCTCGGCTGCAAATCTTTGGTTTTGGATTTGCGCACTAACGGAGGCGGCTACGTCGACGTAATGAGCAAAATAGCGGGAGCCTTCGCGGACGGGGCAAAAAAGCCTTCCATGATAGCGCGCGACAAACACGGCAAAACACAAACGGATTACTGCCAAAAGGTTTCCGATTCCTCGCGCAGAATTTCAAAGGACGTAAAAATTTACGTACTGGCAAATTCGGGTACGGCAAGCGCCTCCGAAGCGTTGATAGGCGCAATGGTCTGCTACGGCGCTTTGGAATATAAAAATATTTTTCTTTCCGACTATTCCGCGGAGTATACCGACTGGTTGAAAAGCAACAAGCAGGAAGTAAAAACGGCGCAGAGTTTCGGCAAAGGTATAATGCAGTCGACGTTCATAAACCAGAGTACGGGGGAAGCGCTTAAACTGACAACCGCAAAAATTTACTGGCCCGACGGAAAAACCTGCATACACGACGTCGGACTTACCGAAAAGGACGGTTGCACGGTTGTTAAAGACGTAAAGTGGCAGCACACCAAGGACGACGAGGAGCTTGAAAGGGTAATCTATGCAATAGAAGCCTGAAAATAATTTACGGCGTCCGCTTGCAAGAGCGGACGCCGTTTTTAGTATTTACAGAGGTTTTTTTACCGATTTGACCCTGCGTGCGGTTATCAGCAGGCAGACGAGAAAGCCTCCGTCGACCCTCGTAATTTCCAAATCCGTCTTACCGTCGCATTCGAAGTATTCGTCGGCGACCCGTTTGAAGTCTTTTATGAAAAGCTCGCGTTCAAGCTCCGACATTTCGTCTCTGTCCAAAGATATAATTCTGTTAGCGTTTTCGGTCATAGCGTTTCCCTCACTTTGCGTTTAATATATCCGACCGGTCCGAAGTACCTTCTGACCACGTTGCACACATTCGCGCTTCTGGCGCGTACGACTTCCGCGGCAAGCGCAAAAGCTTTTTGCGTGGTCTTTCTGCATCTTCCGAGAGGCATTGAAAAATCTTCCGGTATCACGGCTTTCAGCGGCAGGCGCAAAACCGTCGCGATTTCCTGCGCGGTCATGACTTCGCCGTTTATAATCTGTCCGCCGTTCAGTTTGTTTACAATAAGTCCTATATCCCGTATACCGCCGTCGGACAGAATGGCTTTACAGCGGTCCGCACTTTTTACGGACGGCATATAAGGGTCCGTCACAATCAGCGCTTCGTCGCAGTAGGGGGTGGGCAGCTTGTCCAAAAGTATGTAGTCGAAAAGTCCGTCAAGCTCTGCAAGCGCCCTGTCCGCCGCTTCGGCATTTTTCAGCCCGAGCGACGAAACGAACGACAGGTTAGTGTTTTTCGGGTGCGGAACAAGCATCTGTTTTGCCCTGCACGCTCCCCTTTCGTAATCCGCAAGGGTGTACGTCTGCATATTTGCGCAACCGCCGACAATAAGACCCCCGCCGTAGTAAACGTCGCCGTCGGCTATCAGCGTTCTTTCTCCCGCAGCGGCAAGCGCAAAGCCCAGTCCCGCGGCGCAGCTCGATACGCCCGTGCCGCCCTTTATGCTTGTCATATATATCTTTTTAGCCATAGCGGTCTCCTTTTTTACCGATTATATATAAGTGTAAAGAAAATTTAATGGTAAATGCTGTCGCATCATGTATATTTTTCTTGCCAAATGTAATAATTTTTTATTACAAAAGGTTAATTTTGTTTGACAGACCAAGTAAAATAATATATACTGAACAGGAAATTAACGTTTAAAGGTTAAATTTTATGAATAAATTTGTAAGAAAATCAGCAATTATATTGCTTACCATAATCTGCACGGTTTGTCTGGCGTGCGGACTTTCTGCGTGCAAACCCAAGAAAACCCCTATAAGCACGCCCGAAAACGAAACGACTTACCGCCTGAAAACACCGGGCGACGGTTCGCTTCCCACGGCGCATACGGCTTTGGAAAATATCGGTTACATGGCGTATACGCTTGACAACCAGCCTTATTATCATTCCTATGCCCGCAACTCCTCCAAGGCTATGGGCTACGAACAGATTACCCAGTCCTGGAAGGACCATAAGGGAGAAAAGGAGAGCGGTTACGTCGGCGGCGCAACCGTAAGCTCGGATTTATCGTATTCCGCCCTTTCCAAGGCGGCTACGCAGGGCTGCTTTATCGGCAATAACGACGGATATATGCGCGGCGGCGCGAAGCCCGGGAAAAATACAACCGCCACGACGGCAAACTGGGATACAAAGGCCCCTACCTATTACGACAAAAAGGCTTATCTTTATAAATACGGCGAATTCCCCAACGAAATTTCCGTTTACGTTATAAACGAAAACACTATAAAGAACGCCGACGAAGTCGTCGATAACGGCGACGGCACATACAGCCAAAAATTTTATCTCAAAAACGAGGCGGCGTGCTGGTATCAGTACGGGCTTAAAACCAGGGCCAGTCTTAAAGGCTATCCCCAGTATAAAAGTATAGTAATAACCTTCAAATTCGACGCGCAGTGGCAGATACTCGAAAGCTATTGCGAGGAAAAGACGAAAATCGCGCCCTCCGCAATGGGCGGTATAGAGACGGACACTACTTCCAAAACTACGGCTACTTACACTTACGGTGCTGACGCCATAGACGAGGAACATTATTCCTATCTGGAAAATTACTACAAAGAGCACCTCGACAATAAGGTCGTCGGCGGAGACGATAAACCCGAAGAAAAGGAACCGGACTTGACGGACATTCTCGCGGGCGGCTTTTCCAACGTCCTTACGGAGCAGGGTCAGCAGTTTAACATTTCGCTCACTTTGGGCGGCACGGCTTACGACGGTAAAATTTTCGCCCGTCTCACCGACCTTAAAGACGTTCTCAACTCGCTTGACGTGCGCGTCGCGCTCGGCAAAGCGGGCACCGGCAAACAGGATTTGTTTATTCAGTTCGCCGGCGGAGAAATCGACGCTTATTACAGTACGGACTTCGCCCTGACGGCGAACATAGGCGCAATAGGCACGGTTATCGACCAGTTCAAGGACTGGGCTAAGCGCTTTGAAAAACCCGTTGTCGCGACGGCGGCGTATTCCCCCGCGGCGGACGGTGAGGACGACGACCCGCTTGCCGGACTTCTTTCGGCGTTGAAAAAAGAAGTTACCGAAACCTCGGCAAGAATTTCACTTGTAACGGACAATCTGCTCGGCACGGGTATCGGCGCGGACGTGAAGATAGATTTCAGCCGGACGAAGGGCGGGGAGGGCGACGTATTCGCTTTCTCGGGCGCGACGCTTGGCGGCATTACATACAGCAATACGGGTATAAGCTTAAACGCGGCGCTCTCGCCCGATAACTCAGGCGCGGCGGTTATCACGCGCGACAAATCACAGACGGCTGTCGACCTGGTAGATTACGCCAACAACGTTTACAATTTGCTTAACAGCAACACGCTTAAAGTAAGCTTCGGCATAGACGGCACCAAGGAAGGCGTTATAAACATGCTTTCCGGTCTGAAAATCGACGTAGACTCTTATGTGGAACTCGGCAGCGATACGGCGGCGAAGGTCGACCTTTCCGTCGCTCTCGGCGAAGCTTCCGCAAAGCTTTCCGCTTATTATAACGTAAATATCCATTCCGGCAGTTATGGAACGGTTTACCTTACGTTAAACGAGGTCAACGGCAAACCCGTCGGCGCGCGTATCCTTTGCAACATTAATTCCACGATAGACGCGGTTAAGGACCTTGTTGCGGTCATTAACGGTCAGTCGGACGGCACGGCTACCCCTTCCGTAAACGCAATCGACGCACAGACGGAAAACCGGTTGGCTGTAATTATAAATAAAGTGCTCAATCTCGATTTCTCGAAAGTGTTCGGTGAAATTTACGCGGCTAATTCCGAAATACGCGTTTCCGTCAGCGTCGACGAGATTCTGGGCGGACTCGGCATAAATTCCGATGACGTAAAATTCGGCAACGCGGCGCTTGCGCTCGGCAAAGACGGCGCCGACCGCGCGACCTTATCTCTCGGACTTGCGGCGCTCGGTTTGGAAGTGGGCGTAACCGGTTCGGACGCAACTTTGACGGTTCCCGACGAAAGCCTTTATACGGACGTAAACGTATTTATCGAACTTGTCAAATCCGCCGTAGTCGAAGTGAATAAAATTATTGCCGCGAAAGACGTTGCGTTCGACGTCGACGCGAGAATCACCGCGGACGGCGTAACGCTTGCCGTAAAGGGCAACGGTGAAGCCGTTTGGGGCGAAAAGAAGCGCGTCGCACTCGATTTGGAAATGTACGTTGCGGACGGCACCAGCGCGGCGGCAAAGGATAAGGTTGCCGTCAAGTTCCTTTACGACGAAACGGCTTCGGACGGAAGCCTCTCGCCCGAGCAGCCCGTTGCGCTTCTTTCGGTGAACGGACTCGGTCTTAAAATTTACCGCTCCGACGTGGACGGTCTTAAAGACGTAATAAACGAAATAAAGAATGCGCTTGCGCCTTTGCTCGGCGGAGACAAACAGACGGATACGACCGTCGCCGAAGCGGTTAATCTTTACTCGGCTTCGCTTAGTAACGTTTCCGGTATAACCGGCGCAGTGGAAAATATTCTGCAAAGCGAAAACGTTCAAACCGTGCTTAAAACCGTTCTCGATTTTATCGGTAACCTTACGGTAGAACTTACATACGGCGACAACGGCGAAAAGCTTGAATCTATGCTTATTAAGCATGCGGTAAACGGCTCTCTCGCGCTCGGCGTGGATAATAATTTGTGGATTGACTTTACAGCAAACAATAACGACGGTACGGAAATAGCGTACGCAAACGCCAAGGTTACCGCAGGCAAAGGCAACCTTGCCGTAGACTGGACGTACGGCGGCGCGGATATCGTTTTCGCATCGACCGACGTCGCAGGCGACGCGTTTACCGAAATTATTTACAATTATCTGTTTGCGGTTATCGAAGATCTGACCGTGCAGAACGTGCTCGGCACGGACACTTATACAGTCAGCCTTGCGCTTAACGGCTCGGACAGCAGTATACAGGCGCTTGCGGGCATTAAGGTTAATGCAAATCTTTACTACACGCACGGCATTGTCGACGGACAAATTTCCAAAAACAAGCTTGTCGAAGCCGATATAGAACTCGATATAAACGGAACACCCGTCAGCGCGAACGCGCGCTATGCGGACGAATATATCTTCATAGAGCTTCGCAAAATCGCAAATATCACTCTGACCAATATAAAAGTCAGGGCGGACGTACACGATATTTATTCCGCAGTGGAACAGGTAATTCAGTTGATTACCGACACGGACCTGCTTTCCGTAATAACGGGTAAGGGCAACGGCGATACTGCGGCGGACATAAAATCTGCGGCAAAGGCGGTTGAAACAAAATCCTCTTTGACGGACGTAATTTCCAAAATACTTACGCTCGACTTCTCAAAGGCGGTCAACTTCTCGAAAGTAGACGGAGTGAATACCGTAACTGTCAATCCCGATTACGTTCTCGGCACGTTGGGCATAGCCGCTCCCGAAATAGGTACGGTTACTATTGGAATTAATCCCGAAACTCATTCGATAGAAGCTTCCGTCAAGACGGAGGGCGCAAAGGCAAGCTGGTTAACGCTTTCCGCGGTTCCCGCAGAAAGACGCGTCTACGACGAAAACTGGAAGAACGGCTATACCGATATAAGCTTTATGTCCCAGCTTGTTTCCGACGTCGCTAAAACCGCGTTCACGGACGGTAAGCTCAACACGCTGTACACCTTTGCAGGCGGGCATATAGATATAGATATCGCTTACTCGGTCATCAGCGTCAATATAGATATCGACAACGTTCAGCTTACGGCGGGACTTGACGAAAACGGTAAATTCTACCTGTCCGTAAAGGGCGATTTGCAGTCGTCGAAAGCTCTCGGCTTCGTGGAAGTTTCCAAACAAATGGGCATAAGCGTCACCTATTCCAACGGTTACGTTACTATGGGCAGAAATACGGACACGACGCCCATATATAAGGTTATGACTATCGAATACCTGCTCGATAACCTGTTGGATAAGGAAAATTCGCCTATACGCTGGTTACTCGGCACAAACAGTACCGCATGGAATCTTATCGCCGACAACGTTAAACTCAATATACAGACCGGACTTACAAAGCCTAAAAATTATTATCTGTACAGTCAGCTTGCGGAAGCGGAAAAGGATAAGAAGGATATATTTGTAGACCTTGCGGCTTACGTCAACGCCATTATAGTCAACAGCGGCGGCTACACCGCGGACTTCAACGGCAGTAGCTCGGACGTTCTCGATAAGCTGGGCCTCGGAAGTGCGGACAATTATTACGCATTCGACATAAATCCCGAATTCATAGGCACGATAAGCTCGCTTAAAGCGGCGCTTCTCCGCGACAACGCGCAGGGCGGTCTGACCGGCTTGAAGGCTTACGCTTCGATAGGCTCCAACCTCATGCTGACGGTTGACCTTAACGGACTTACGACAGATAAATCGGCGGCGGTTCCCGACTATTTCAATACTGTAGTGACGGAAAACAACGTTGATTTCAACCATGCGTTCACCGAAACGCAGGAGCACCGCACCCCGATATTCGGCTGCTACAACTCGGAGGATAATTCCTATCTTTGCAGTATGGCGTTAGAGCCTCACACTCTGACGGTAATAAGCGGAGGAGAAGTTGTCTACACGCTTGAAAATATAGGTTACGGCTCTACCGTTTACTTAACAAACGTGTTTGCGCCCGACTGGGCCGACGAGGGTAAAACCTCGGTTTACGGTTACACAGACGAAGGCGGTAACCCGCTCGGCAATGCGTTGCTTATAGAAAGCGACGTCGCCGTCTACGTAGCGACGGTAAACGCTTACCCCGTTAACTTCCATATAGACAGAAACGGTCTCGGCACGATAGTCGGCGCCATGACAATGGGCGGCGCTTTGCCTGAATATCCTTCGGACTTCGGCGACTATTCGTTTGCAGGCTGGTTCACCGACGAAAACTACACGACAAAGGTTGAAAACTATTACGCCGGACTTACGGACGTATACGCTAAATACGTACTTGCGGAGTACGTTGCGGACAACGGCGTAAAGTACACTATGGATTATGCGGGATTCTACACCGTAACGGGCTTCGACGCCGATAAGTTGGCGCCTTATACGCAGGATAACAGCTGGCTAATTCTCGAAAACGAGATAGACGGCTATCCCGTAACCGGCATAGCTGCGGAAGCTTTCGCTAACTCCAACGTCAAAAACGTAGTCGCACCCGAAAATATTACAAGCGTAGGTTCGCGCGCGTTCCTCGATAACTACGGAATAAAGACGGCGGTATTTACCGCGGACAGAGTACACTTTGCGGGTACCGATAAAAATACGGTATTCTACGGATGTTCCGAGGCGAACGGCGGCAAACCCACGCAATTGAAGGTGTATTATAACGAAGTTACGGCGGACGCCGGAAACGATTGGACTTATTTCAGGGACGGCGGATGCTATATCGGTCGCAGCGGCGGCGGCGAATTGCATGCAAAAGGCACATGGTCGTTCGTGCTTACCGAAAAGACCGGCAGTCAGGCGGAAGCCGCGCAATTCAATATATTCGGTATACAGACCGGTTCTTTGACAGTCGAACAGATTACCGCACAGATTGTTGCGGAGCTGAACGCAAAGACCGCCCCCGAAGGATATATCAACGCTTATAACGTAGCTGTAACAAACGGATATACCCCCAACGGCAAAATCAACACCGTAACCGTCCACATAACAGAGGCGGAGGCATATTGGTATTCCGTAACCGTTTCGTCGGGTTCCGGCGTAAGCGCATACGCAAGCGGCGATTTCGTTGCTACGTTCAACGGAACCGCGTACGCACTGGCGGGAAGCGTCGTTGCGCTTAAACCCGAAAGCGTGGATTACTACCTTACTTCCGCGACGTCTGCGCAGGTTACCGTAGACGCGGACGGATACACGTTTACAATGCCGTCCGGCGGAGTGGAAATAAGCGTTGTTTTAGAGCATGCGGGCATAAATTCCGTAACGCTTACAAGCAACATAGCGGTAAGCGGATACGAGCTTAATAACGGCGTTTACGTTAAATCGGTTGACGTGACGGAAGCCGACTGCACGATAGAGGCGCCTGTCGCCGACGGATATATCTTCCTCGGTTGGGCGTACGAATACGGCGGAAGCCTTACTTTCACAGGGTCGACGTTTAATTCCGATACGGTTAAATCCAGTATTTATTATGCTGTATGGGCGTACAATGGCGACGGAAAACTTTCGGCGGATACCGCCGCATACGCGGAAGGCACAAACCCCAATGCGGATATTTCGGGCGTAAGGGTGGATACCTCCAAGGCAAACAGCTTCTATAAGTGGTATACCGATTCGGCGCTTACGGCTGAAGCGAACGTGCTTAATACAAGTTGCACCGTTCTGTACGGCAGAGTATACTATACCTTGACCGTAAACGCGGAAACCAATGTATCCGGATTCGGCACGTCGAAAGAAATTATAATAAACGGTACACAGCAGTCGTCGTATTCTGTAAAAGTTCTCGAAGGAGAAGTTGTTTATACGAAGGATATACAGGGCGATAAGAAGGTTTATAACATAATGACGGAGTCCGACAGCGCAAATGCGCTTGTAGGCGAAATCAGGATAAAAACCAAAAACAGTTTAACGGGTAGCAATAATACCAGAGAGTTGACTGTTTCCTGTACGGACGCAAACTGGAATTCGGTTGCGGACCATCTGCCCGTTACCGGAAACCTGACCTTCAAATTTGTATACAACAGATAATGAAAACGGCTGTAAAGCAGTAAAACAAAAGCCGCCGCGCACAATGCGCGGCGGCTTTTTAACGTGTTCAAAGGTTTGAGGCGGGCGGGATAACAATGCGTTGAACAAAGCATACCCCAATTTTCAAATACATACAATATTATATGAAACTTCTCGACCAAATTTTATCGGAGCTGGGCGCCGATACGCTTAAATCGTTTTCCGTCGTTCCCGGGTTCGGTGGATATTTCCGCAGCGTAAAGGGAGTCGTCGAATATTCCGCGGAAAAAATAGTTCTCGCACTGAAAAAGAATAAAATTACCATAGAGGGGGCAAACCTTACATTGGGAAAGTATTTTGAGGAAGACTTGCTTATAAAGGGCGAAATTTCGGGGGTAAAAATTGACTGAGTTAACCCGAATAAGCGTAATTTCCTCTGCGGAAACCGCCGTAAAAAAACTTAAAAAGGCGGAAATAGGCATATACGACTGTAAAAGGCAGGGTACGCGCTTTATATTTTCCGTAAAAGACAAACATGTCAAAAAAGTTTTTGCAATTTTTTCCAAGCCGTGTTATAATATCAAAGTAGACGGACTCGGTAGGCGTGCACGCGTTGCCAAAACGCTTGTAAACCGTATCGGTCTTGCCGTGGGTGCGGTAATTTTTGCCGCGGCGGCGGCTTTTTCGAATTCGTTCATTTTCAAAATTTCCGTAAGCGGAAGCGGAAGCTACCTTTCCAACGAGGTTAAGCGTATTATATACGAGTCGGGCGTAAAGGAATTTAAGCTTTACAGAAATTTCGACCTTCCGATGGCTACGGGCAAAATACTTGCCCTGCCGTCCGTCACGTTCTGCAACATCAAAAAACGCGGAAGTGTTTTAAAGGTTGACGTTCAGGTCGACGGTCAATATTCTCAGTCCGCGCGCCGTACGCCTTTGATTGCGGACAGAAGCGGCGTCGTGAAAAGAATAGTAGCCGTCTGCGGCACGGCGGCGGTTTCCGTCGGCGACAGGGTCAATGCGGGCGATACGCTTATCGCGGCGTACACCCTTGCGGGAGAAGAAAAAATCGACTGTCTCGCCGCAGGCTTTGCGGAATTGGAGTGTAGCGGTACGGTAGAGTATCCCGCCCCGTGCGAGTCGGACGAAAATCTTAAAGCCGCGTACGCTTCCGTAAATATCGACGCCGAAAAAATTGTCACGCGCAGCCATAAAGTCCGCGCGGCGGAAGAGGGCGTTGTTTATACCGTGGAGTTTACTTATCTTTATAAGTTAAGTATCAATATGGAATAAATTTTATGAAAAAAACAGTTAAAAAAATTGACGCAGGCAGCGCGGACAGGCTGCAAAAAATCCTTGGTACGTTTGACGAAAACGCAAATCTCATTATGCACGAGCTGGGCGTTCTCATACGCGTCGAGGGCGCTGCGATTATAATCGAGGGCGCGGAAGAAAAGGTTCTTCAGGCGGAGTCGGTCGTGGAAAGTCTTTTAATTCTTGCCGAAAACGGCGAGACGGTCGACAAGGGCAGGGTTGCTTACTGCATAGAGCTGTCGCTTGAAGGCAAAGCGCAGGACATAACCAAGCTTTCCTCCGACACGGTTGCGATAACCGTTAAGGGCAAGCCGATAAAGTGCAAGACCGTCGGGCAGAAAAGGTACGTCGACGCAATTAAAAGCAAGACGGTAACCTTCGGTATAGGTCCGGCGGGTACCGGCAAAACATATCTTGCCGTTTGCCTTGCCGTGCAGGCAATGAAGCAAAAGCAGGTCGACAAAATAATTCTTACGCGACCCGCGGTGGAGGCGGGTGAAAAGCTGGGCTTTCTGCCCGGCGATTTGCAGACCAAGGTTGACCCGTATCTGCGCCCGCTGTACGACGCCTTGCAGGAAATGCTGGGCTTGGAAACCTACACAAAGCTTATGGAGCGCGGTTCGATAGAGATAGCGCCGCTTGCATACATGCGCGGCAGAACTCTTTCAAACGCTTTCGTAATTTTGGACGAAGCGCAGAATACCACGCGCGAGCAAATGAAAATGTTTCTTACGCGTCTCGGCGACGGCAGTAAAATGGTCGTCACCGGCGACGTAACGCAGATAGACCTTCCCGCGGGGAAGTCGAGCGGTCTTCCGCACGCCGCGGAGGTTTTAAAAGAAGTGGAAGGGATTGAAATAGTTTACCTTACGGATAAAGACGTCGTCCGTAATCCTCTGGTTATGCGCATAGTCAGGGCTTACGAAAGGGACGGCGACAGGAGGAACGGGGTTGAAAACCAAACTGACTGAAAGAGAGCTGTTGACAAGCATACTCGTGTTCGCGCTGTGTACGGCAATACTCGCGTTGACAATGTGTTGCTTAATATTTTTCAGTGTAAACGGCGAAATTTTATCTTTCATAAAAGAGTATTCGAAAAATATCATAACCGCGGCGGTATCGGTAATCACTCTGTCCGCCATGCTTTATGTGTACTTCTATTTTGAAAACAAGAGCGTCCTGGCGAATTCCAGAAAAATAATAGAAATTTACCTGATGCTCGTATTATCGTTTATAATATGCTTTTTTGTCGGGAAATACGTAAGCGGCACGGCAAGACCTCTCTTATTTATCGCGCTTATGACGGCGTTGTTTCTGCGCCGCAGGGACGCTATTTTGGTCAACACGACTTTCGGTCTTCTCACTTTCATTTTTAACAGGTACTTAAACAGCAGCGACAATATAGGCGGACTTATCACGGGCGGCATAGCGCCGATAGAAAGCTTTGCAAGCCTTCTGACCACGTTCTGCGGCGGAATACTTGCGGTGTTTTTGATGGACAAGGTTAAAACCCGTCTCGGCTGCGTGGTTATCGGCGTCATTCTCTGTATCCCGACTATTTTCATAAACGTTATAATGCAGCTTCCGTCGGAGGCCGTCATAACTTGGAAATATGCGTTTTTGCTTGTGGGTTGGGCGGTGTTCGACTGTACGCTGTCCGTGCTTCTTTTCATGTCGCTCGTTCCCGCGTTCGAGGGTATGTTTTCCGAGCTTACGCCTTTCAGACTCAGGGAGCTTACAAGCGACGACGCAAAGCTTATCAAAAAATTAAAGGAAAACGCCCCCGGCACATATAACCACTCGGTAGTTGTTGCGCAGCTTGTGGAAGCCTGCGCACGCGAGATAGGTGAAAATTCGGAGCTGGCTCGCGCGGCGGCGTTCTATCACGATATAGGCAAACTCAAAGGTCCGGAAATGTTTGCGGAAAACCAGACGGATTACAATTTCCATAACGAGCTTACGCCCGAGCTTTCCGTCGACATAATACGCAATCACTCCCGCGACGGCGCGAAGCTGATAAAAAAATACCGTCTGCCCGAGTTTTTTGCGGACGTGGCGTTACAGCACCACGGCACTATGCCCATAAAATATTTCTACGTCAAGGCGCTTAAAATGAGCGACGGCGGACTCAATATGAGCAACTATTCCTACCGCGGACCCAAGCCTGCCAGTAAGATTGCGGCGATAATTATGATTGCCGACTCGTCCGAAGCCGCCGTGCGTTCCCTGCGCGACCGCTCGCCCGCCAACGTCGAATCGCTTGTCAGAAATCTTATCAACGAAAGACTGGACATGGAGCAGTTCGACGACTGCAACATTACAATGCGCGAGCTTACGTTAATAAAAAATACCATAGTCAACCAGCTTACGGGGGTATATCACTCGCGTGTGGAATATCCCAAGCTGTCTATTTCCAAGAAGAATTGATATGAACGGTTTGATAATTTACGGTGACGGGCGTTTTTCCGCCCTGTCCGCCGCCTTCGGCGGAGAGATAGACGGCGACTGCGACCTTTCGGCGGAAATCGTTTGCGTCGACGAAGAAGAAATCCGCCGTCTTAACCGCGAGCTAAGGGGTGTGGACGCGGTAACCGACGTTTTAAGTTTTCCAGCGCTTGACGGCATTTTCGGCAGGCGTATCGAAAAGAAAAATTTCCCCTTTGACTGCGACGAGCAGGGCAACCTGTTTATAGGCAGTATAGCTATTTGTTTAAAGCGCGCGGAGGAACAGGCGGAGGAGTACGGACACGGCGCCGACAGAGAAATCTGTTATCTTGCCGTACACGGAATTTTACATCTTCTCGGCTACGACCATATGACGGACAAAGACAAAGCGTCAATGCGCGCCGCGGAAGAAAAAATTCTTTCAAAACTCGGACTTGAAAGGTAACGTAATGAAAAGCGGATTTATAGGAGTAATAGGCAAAGCCAACGCAGGCAAAAGCACGCTTATAAACGTGCTTGTAGGCGAAAAGGTTTCAATCGTTTCCCCCAAGCCCCAAACCACGCGCGACGCTGTAATGGGCGTTTTGACAAAGCCGGAATACCAGCTTGTGTTTGTGGACACGCCCGGTATTTACAAATCGTCCACAAAGCTTTCCGATACAATGATGAAAACCGCGGAAACCGCGGCAAAGGATACGGACTTTATTCTGTACGTGCACGACGGTCACGCGGGTGTGACGCAAAGCGACATTTCACTGATTAAGAAGTATCTTTCGGGCAACATTCCCATGGCGGTTGCATATACGAAAATAGACATAATGCCCAAGGAACGCATTTTGGAGGACGTTAAAACGCTGTACGAAAGCGGTGTGGACTGCGATATTCTGCCCGTGTCTGCGCGTAAATACACCAACTGCGCCAAGCTAGAGTCTTATCTTGCCGACAAAATGCCGGAGGGCGATAAGGTCATAACCGAGGATATTGTTACCGATAAAAGCGCAAGATACATGGTTTCGGAAATAATGCGCGAAAAAATTCTTCTGAAATTCGATAAGGAAATTCCCCACGGAATAGCCGTCGCGGTAAACGTATTCGACCGCCGTCCGAACGGCACTTACGAGATAAATCTGGATATCGTCTGCGAAAAGTCCAATCATAAAAGCATACTTATAGGCAAGCAGGGCGCGGCGCTTAAAGAGGTTTCCTCCTTCGCCCGCAAGGATATGGAAAAGCTGTTAAGCGCAAAAGTGTTTTTAACCGTTTACGTAAAGGTCAAGGAGGACTGGCGCAACCGCCCCAATCTTTTAAAGGACTTCGGTTACGACGTCTGACAATTAATAAAATACGCAGATAAAAAATTTCATAAATAATTATCCTTAATTTTGCACAGTCTTTTTGTAAGGAGAATTATATGAACGGAAAAGACAGGGACGCGGCGGAGCTTGCCTGGAAGATGTTTGAAAAGACGGGCAACGTCAGCTATTACATGCTGTACAAACAACTCGACGGCAGAAAATAAACTATGGAAACTGTAGTAAACGCCCTTATGCTAAGGGCTGTCGACTATAACGAAAACGATAAAATTCTTACCCTGTTATCGGCGGAGCGCGGTAAAATTTCCGCAGGGATAAGAGGGGTAAAAAAGGCGGCTGCAAGGCTGAAATTTGCTGCGCAGCCCTTTTGCTTTGCGGAATACGTGCTTGCCGTGCGCGGCGGTAAGTATACCGTAATAAACGCTTCGGAAAACGAAAGCTTTTACGATTTGCGTACGGACGTAAACAAATTTTACGCCGCGTCGGTCGTTTCCGAAGCGGCTATGGCTCTCACCTACGAGGGGGACGAGTGCCGAGGTATATTCTATGCGGCGGTGAAAGCGCTTTCCGAAATGTGCGGCGCTAACGAAAGCGAGGCTTTAATAAGCTTTCTGCTTTCCGCCCTGCAACAGTCGGGCTACGGCGTGCGTGCGGACGGCTGTCTGATTTGCGGCGCGCCGCTCGAAGACGAGGAACGGCTTAAATTCGATATGGATACCGGCGCGTTTACCTGTTGCGGGTGCGGTACGGGTTCTGGCGCCAGCGGCACGACGTATAATGTGATAAGAAAGCTTTCCGGCAAAAGCTATCGGCAGCAGCTTATCTCCGCCGACGGCGAAAAACGCGCTTTAAGGCTTTTGCGGGAGTATTTTTCCTACAAACTCAATTTCGCCTTTAAAAGCCTGTCGGAATACATAAGACTTCTGTAAAAATATGCGGCGGGACGGATTTTAAAATCCGTCCCGCCGCATATCGGGTATGTGTGGGTGGTATGCCCGTATTATAATGTAGAAAATTCGTTAAGTCAAGTATTTTATAGAATATTCTATAAAATATATCGTATGGACAATAATTTCACGGTTATTTTAAACGATTTTTTAAAAGAGAATAATTTATCCCGTTCGGACTTTGCAAGAAGGATAGGTATACGTCCCAGTCAGGTCAGCGAGTGGCTTAAAGGCAAAGCCAAGCCCGGTTACGATAATTTGCGCGCCATGGCGGCAGCGTTTAACATTTCGGCGGATTATTTCCTGGGTATTTCGGATATTTACTGAAAAAACAGTACAAACCGCATTGCATGCAAGGTTTCTCCCGCGCATAATTTTTTGCGAAAAAACTGACAAACGCTTGCTTAAATACGTTTAATATATTACAATGATATAGATAAAAAAATATTTAATAAACTTTGGAGGAATTTTTACATGGCAAAGAAATATTGCTATCTCTTTACCGAAGGCGACGCGACCATGCGCGAGCTGCTGGGCGGCAAAGGCGCAAATCTTGCGGAAATGACCAAAATCGGTCTTCCCGTACCTCAGGGCTTCACAATTTCCACGGAAGCCTGCACGCAGTACTACGAAGACGGCCGCAAAATCAACGACGGTATTCAGAAAGAAATAATGACGTATATCGACAAAATGGAGAAAGCGTGCGGCAAGAAGTTCGGAGATAAGGAAAATCCTCTGCTCGTTTCCGTCCGTTCCGGCGCGAGAGCTTCCATGCCCGGCATGATGGACACTATTTTAAACCTCGGTCTGAACGAGGACGTAGTAAATACCATAGCCGCAAAATCCGGCAATCCCCGTTGGGCTTGGGACTGTTACAGGCGTTTCATACAGATGTTCTCCGACGTCGTTATGGAAGTCGGTAAAAAATATTTCGAAAAGCTTATCGACGAAATGAAGGCAAAGAAGGGCGTTCAGCTTGACGTAGAGCTTGACGCGGACGACCTTAAAACTCTTGCAAACCAGTTCAAGGCAGAGTATAAAAAACAGCTTGGCAAAGATTTCCCCGACGACCCCAAGGAACAGCTGTTCGAGGCGGTCAAAGCCGTGTTCCGTTCCTGGGACAACCCCCGTGCAAATATCTACCGCATGGACCACGACATTCCCTATTCCTGGGGTACCGCAGTAAACGTACAGATGATGGCGTTCGGCAACATGGGCGACAACTGCGGCACGGGCGTTGCGTTCACGCGTAACCCCGCTACCGGCGAAAAGGGACTTATGGGCGAATTTTTGACCAACGCCCAGGGTGAAGACGTGGTTGCCGGCGTCCGTACGCCTATGCCCATTGCCAAGATGGCGGAGATTTTCCCCGAAGTATACGAGCAGTTCCTTAAAGTGTGCGAAATTCTCGAAAAGCACTACCGCGACATGCAGGATATGGAGTTTACGGTCGAGAACGAAAAACTTTATATGTTGCAGACCCGTAACGGTAAGCGTACCGCGGCTGCGGCTATTAAAATCGCATGCGATTTAATCGACGAAAAAATGATTACCGAGGAAGAGGCGTTAATGCAGATTGACGCTAAATCTCTCGATATGCTTTTACATCCCCAGTTTGACCACAAGGCGCTTGAAGCGGCTGACAAGTCAAACGTAGTAGGTAAGGGTATTGCGGCTTCCCCCGGTGCGGCGGCAGGACAAATTGTTTTCACTGCAGAGGACGCTGTTACGGAAGGTAAGAAGGGCAAAAAGGTTGTTTTGGTCCGTCTTGAAACTTCTCCCGAGGATATCGAGGGTATGAAGTACGCGCAGGGTATCCTTACCGTGCGCGGCGGACAGACCTCGCACGCGGCGGTAGTTGCGCGCGGCATGGGAACGTGCTGCGTTTCCGGTTGCGGCGACATAAAGATGGAAGAGGAGAAAAAGCGTTTTACTCTCGCCGGCAAAGTATTTAAGGAAGGCGACGGAATTTCTCTTGACGGTTCTACCGGCAAAATTTACGACTGCCTTATTCCGACGGTTCCCGCAGACCCCAACTCGGGTTACTTCGGCAGAATTATGGCGCTTGCGGACAAATATAAGACTTTGGGCGTGAGAACAAACGCCGATACCCCCGCGGACGCAAAACAGGCGGCTGCGTTCGGCGCGCAGGGCATAGGTCTTTGCCGTACGGAGCATATGTTCTTCGACCCCGCAAGAATAGGTGCTTTCAGGGAGATGATTTGTTCCGACACCGTAGAGGAAAGGGAAGCGGCGCTCGCTAAAATAGAGCCTATGCAGCAAAAGGATTTTGAAGGTCTTATGGAAGCGTTGGAGGGTCAGCCCGTAACAATCCGTTTCCTCGACCCGCCCCTTCACGAGTTTGTGCCCACAGACAAGCACGATATTAAAGCGCTTGCAAAGACGCAGCATAAAAAGGTTCTGCAAATAGAGCAAATTATAGCAAGTCTTCACGAGTTTAACCCCATGATGGGTCACCGCGGCTGCCGTCTTACGGTCACTTATCCCGAAATAGCCGTTATGCAGACGAAAGCCGTAATTAAGGCTGCAATCAACGTCTGGAAAAAGCACCCCGACTGGAACGTTAAGCCCGAAATTATGATTCCTTTGGTAGGCGAAGTTAAAGAGCTTGCTTACGTTAAAAAGGTTGTGGTTGAAACCGCCGACAAGGTTATCGCGGACGCGGGCGTTCAGCTTAAATACGAAGTCGGCACCATGATAGAAATTCCCCGTGCGGCGCTTACCGCGGACGAAATTGCAAACGAAGCTGAATTCTTCTGCTTCGGTACCAACGATTTAACGCAGATGACTTTCGGTTTCAGCCGTGACGACGCGGGCAAATTCCTGCCTTCGTACTATGCAAACAAAATTTACGAAAGCGACCCGTTCGCCCGTCTTGACACTACAGGCGTAGGTAAGCTTATGGAAACTGCCGTAACGCTTGGCAAGGGCGCAAGAAAGTCGCTTCACTGCGGTATTTGCGGCGAACATGGCGGAGACCCTTCGTCAATAGAGTTCTGTCATAAAATCGGACTTGACTATGTTTCCTGCTCGCCTTACCGCGTTCCCATTGCCCGTCTTGCGGCTGCGCAGGCTGCTATAAAATTTAAAAAAGCCAATGCCCCCGCAGAGGTAAAAACAGCGGAAGCAAAGGCTACGGCAAAAAAGCCTGCGGCAAAAACCGAAGCTAAGAAGCCCGCGGCAAAAAAACCCGCGGCAAAAGCAAAAAAATAAGTTGAGTAATTCATAGTAAAACTTATAAAATATTCGAACAAAATTTCGGTTTGTCGGATAAAAATCATCGCGCGGAACGCTTAAAGCGTTCCGCGCGTTTTATATTTAATTAAGTAAAATGCAGCACAGCATGTGAAAAAGAAAGATTCTTCGGCAAGCCTCAGAATGACAAGGTAATGCAAGCCTCGGAATGACAAGGTAATGTCACCCCGAACGCCGCCGCTGTCATCCTGAGCGAAGCGAAGGATCTGAAAAAGAAAGATTCTTCGGCAAGCCTCAGAATGACAAAGTAATGCACGCCTCGGTATGACAAAGTAAGGTGTCGTACAGCTAACGGTCATAAAAAAAGCTTTCCTTAACGGAAAGCTTTTTTTTATAAACTTTTTAAAAAAGAAATCAAAAGCTCCTTGCGCTTGGGCGTAAGCTTTGCCGCCGCAACGGCAATTTCTTCCTGTGCTTCCGCTCCGTCTACGTCAAAAAACTCTTTAAGCGTAATTTTCAGCGCGTCGCAAATCATTTCCAAATGGTCTACGCTTATGCCGGCTTGTCCCAGTTCAACCCGCCTGAGATGCGTTTGAGAAATACCCGCCATTTCCGCAAGCTTATTTTGTGAAAACCCAGCATCTTCTCTCAAAGTCCTTATTCTTTCACCGGTCTGCATATAAAAATTACCTCTTTCAGTCTTATATGGATAATTATACTATAAATTTTTACATTTTCTTAGTCATATAGTATTGACATGTTAGTCTTATAATGCTATAATGTGAAAACTATAAGAATAATGCGGAAAAATATCGGATTTTAAACTATCCGTCGCGTGCAAAGCGAATATTCAACGCTTGTTTTTACAGTAACGCTGCAATGAAAAGCTTTCTTCTTAGTTGTAAGCGTCCGCAAAGCGTACGGATGAGGGAACCGCAATGCCCCTCATTCGTTGCCCGCGCGGTAAAAAATATAGATTCTTCGGCACGCCTCGGAATGACAAAGCAATGCAAGGCAAGAATGACGAAACAATGTCATCCTGAGCGAAGCGAAGGATCTGAAAAAGATAGATTCTTCGGTTCGCCTCGGAATGACAAGGTAATGCAAGGCAAGAATGACGAAACAATGTCATCCTGAGCGAAGCGAAGGATCTGAAAAATCAAAAACCAAGTTTTTTTATAGGGGTTCACATTATGAAAAAATTTAAAACAAAAAACTTATTTTTAACAGCATTGGCGATATTGTGCGCAGTCGTTTTGGGTTGCGCAGTTTCGTTGAGTGTAGGTTTATTCAATAAATCCAAAACCGCCCATGCGGCAACTTTGCCTATGGCTGTAACACCTACAATTACTTTCGGTACTCCGACATTTTTTTTAAGTAACGGATCTGCTGGCGTAATTTCTATTCCAACTTCAAATACTTCTCAACCTGTTAATATTTCATACACGACATCAGCAACAGGTATTCATGTTGAAATTCGCAACTCAGGTTCGTGGTATTCAAATCAAGCCATGTTTTTACCTTTAATAATGGAAGTAACCGTTCCTGCACATACTGTATATACAATAAAGTATACTTCGCAGTATGTGGATCATGCTACCGGTGGGAGAACACGTGCGCAAGGAGTTTATGGTTTATGGGAGGACAGTATTACAAACCGTTCATTTGAAACGGGTATGGGATTTGTTCCAGGGGCTTATTTTGGACCGGGAATAGGTACTAATTCAACAGGTTCTGGGTTTTTAATTTATAATAATACTGATACACCTACGACAGTACAAAAGTATTCGTTTTATGCAGTTCAAGTATGTGATAGTGCTGCGTCAGAAACATATAGGTTTGATTTCAATTTTGCAAGTATTGAAGTAACAGACATTGCTTCGATAGGTGAGCCAACAACTACCGATTCATATGACGTATATGACGGAAGCTATAAAACATTTTCATTTAATTATGATTGTCCGACGGTTACAGGTTATAGTAATACTGTAAATTTTAACAGCGCTTATAGAAATGTTATACCTACAGTTACTAGCGCGATAGACTGCGATGGCAATCCGATCAGTCCTTCTACGTATAGAATAGATAGTCTTGATTCAAATGGATTGCCTAATTCAGCTAATGGGACATTTAAAGCAACAGAAGCAGGTAGATATACTTTGACGTTTGCATTATCTTCAGATGCTCAAAGCAATGGCATAGAGTGGTCCACGGGCGGCACCGCGAATAAGACCATTGCCTTTGAAATCAAACGTAAAGGAGTTGCCGTACCCGTAATCCAAAACAACAATCAGACGTATAAAGCGTCTGTATGCGAATTCGGATTAACGGGCTATGACTCTACGTTAATGAGCGTAGCAAGCTATGTATCGAATAACGGCAGTACAATAACGTGGGACGGCACGACGAAAAAGTTCAAAGCAACGGACGCTGCGGAG
>ERZ779626.504-NODE-504-length-22844-cov-21.201940_pt1 | contig 22844 bp, 26 predicted proteins | sample MGYA00514209_ERZ779626 | MGnify/ENA primary metagenome ERZ779626 (study PRJEB29562, sample SAMEA4376713) | mouse gut metagenome | isolation source: Cecum | study: EMG produced TPA metagenomics assembly of the A DSS colitis mouse model was used to assess the...
GTGCCCTTGGGCAGGTTCTGGATGGCCCGCAGGTTGATGATCTCGGTGCAGGCGGCCTGGACGTTGGGATAGTGCCGGGCCAGCAGCTTCAGGTACTCCAGCCGCTCGGGGGAAAAGGTCACGGTGGGCTTCATGGCGCGTCCTCCTTCAAGTGGATATTTTTGTCTGTCCCTATTATGCCATAGATCCGCAAAAAAGAAAAGAGGAAAAGGCGCAGAAACGAAAATAATTCCGTTTCTGCGCCCGGTTTTTGTTAAAATTGTGTCAAATCACAGGCGTGCGCTCCCTGCCGCGCCGGGGTTCCCCTCACAGCAGGTAGTTGTTTTCCCGGTCCGCCACCTGCAGGGCCTTCAGCTTGTAGGCGGCGAAGCCCTCCAGCACCAGAGGCTCCCGCCGGCACAGCTCCTCCGCCTGCCCATAGCTGTCCGCCCGCAGGATGTACATCCCCGCCACGCCGGGATAGCCCTTGAACACGCCGCAAAGCTCCAAATGGCCCTCGTCGTCCAGAGCCCTGATGTTGGCCACATGCCGCTCCACGGCGGCCTTGGTCAGCCGGTTATAGGTCTTGGTCTTTTCAATGAACATCACATACAGCCATTTTTCCATAAAATCCTTCTCCTTTTTGAAATGGTTGCGATATCCCCTGCGCTCCTCCGCCGCCTGCCCGCCCCACATGGCCGGAAGGAACGCCTTGCGGACCCCCTATATCTCCCTGCGGCCTTCCATGGCGCGCATCAGGGTGGCGTCGTCGGCGAACTCCAGGTGGCTGCCCACCGGGATGCCGTAGGCCAGCCGGGTGGTCTTGACCCCGAAGGGCTTGAGCAGCCGGGACAGGTACATGGCGGTGGTCTCCCCCTCGGTATCCGGGTTGGTGGCCATGACGGCCTCCTCAATCTCCCCGGAGGCCGCCCGCTCCACCAGCTGCTGGATGCGCAGGTCGTCCGGGCCCACGTGGTTCATGGGGGAGATGACGCCGTGGAGCACATGGTACACCCCCCGGTACTCCCGGGAGCGCTCCATGGCCACCACATCCTTGGGGTCGGCCACCACGCACACCAGGGAATGGTCTCGCTTGGAGGAGGCGCACAGGGGGCACTCCCCCTCCCCGTCGGTGAGGTTCTGGCACACCGGGCAGCAGCCGATGCTCTTTTTCGCGTCCAGCAGGGCGGCGGCGAAGTCCCGGGCGGTCTGCTCGGGCTGGTCCAGGATGTAAAAGGCCAGCCGCTGGGCGCTCTTGCGGCCCACGCCGGGCAGCTTGGCGAACTGCTCCACTAAATTTTCCAGCGCCGCAGGGAAGTAGTCCATGTCCATGTCTCCTATCGTTTTCTCTGTTTCCGCGCAACCAATGGGCACGTGGCCGGGTCGCTTGCCCTCACGCCTCCCGCCGCAGGGCCGCGATGGCCGCCTCCGGGTCCTCCGCGCCGTACACCGCCGAGCCCGCCACCAGCACCGTGGCCCCGGCCTCAATGACGGTTTTGGCGTTGGCGGGGCCCACCCCGCCGTCCACCTCCAGCTCACAGGCGGGGTTGTAGCGGTCGATAAGTGCGCGCACCTCCCGGATGGTGGAAAGCTGGTCTTCCATAAACTTCTGCCCGCCGAAGCCCGGCTCCACCGTCATCACCAGCACCATGTCCAGCCCCTCCAGATAGGGCAGCACGGCCCGGGCCGACGTGATGGGCCGCAGGGCCACGGCTTTCTTCACCCCGTTGGCCTCCATGGCCCGGAGGGCATCGGCGATGCGGGCGGGGTGGTCGGCCTCCAGGTGGACGCTGAGCAGATCCGCCCCGGCCTTGGCGAACTGCTCAATATACCGGGCGGGCTTGTCGATCATCAGGTGCACGTCCAAAAACATGTCCGTATGCCTTCGGATGGACTCCACCACCGGCACGCCGATGGTGATGTTGGGGACAAACATGCCGTCCATCACATCCACATGGAGCCAGTCGGCGGCGGACACCCGGCCTATATCCCGCTCCAAATTGCAAAAATCCGCCGAGAGGATGGAAGGGGCGATCTTAACCATAATTTTTCCCTCGTTTCCCGAAATATCCGCTTTGGGGACAGGCCCGGGCCGGGCCGGAGGGCGGCGCGCCCGCCGCCCTGCCGCATAGGATAGAGCACGCGGAGGTCGCCGCCGGAGCCGGCTGGGCGGTTCCCCCACGCCCCCGCTCGCGCCCGGCTGTCTCTCCGGCCGGCGCGCCGCACCTGAATACCCCCCGCCGCCCTGCGCGGCGGGGGGAGTTGTAATGTCCGGGCGGCCCGCAGGGGGCGCGCAGCCGGAAGGGGCTTTTCCTTTCCCGGCGGAATTATCCTGTGATGGTGCCGCTGGGCGGCACCTCCCGCACCTGATAGCCGGCCTGGCGCAGGGCGTCCAGGATTTCCGCTTTGTGGGACAGGCCGAAGGCCTCCATGGTCACCTTCAGCTCCACCCCCGCCTGGCGGTTGATGTTGACAAACTGGTTGTGGTCCAGCTTGATGATATTGCCGTTGAGCCCGGCCACCAGGCCGGCGATGCGCAGCAGCTCGCCGGGCCGGTCGGGCAGCTGCACCGAGAAGGTGAAGATCCGTCCCCGGTTGATGAGCCCGTGCTGCACCAGCGACGAGATGGTGATCACGTCCATATTGCCGCCGGACAGCACGCTCACCACATTGCAGTCCCCGCAGTCCAGGTGCTTGAGGGCCGCGATGGTGAGCAGTCCCGCGTTCTCCACCACCATTTTGTGCTTCTCCATCACGTCCAAAAAGGCGTCCACCAGCTCGCCGTCGTCGATGGTGATGATGCCGTCCAGGTTCCTCTGGATGTAGGGGAACACCTGGTCGCCGGGGGTCTTGACCGCCACGCCGTCGGCGATGGTGGTCACCTGGTCCAGCGTCACCACGCGGCCCGCCTCCAGGCTGGCCTTCATGGACGCCGCCCCCGAGGGCTCCACCCCGATCACCTTCACCGAGGGGTTGAGCAGCTTGGCCAGGGTGGACACCCCCGCCGCCAGCCCGCCGCCCCCCACCGGGACCAGGATCACGTCCACATCGGGCAGGTCCTTGAAAATCTCATAGGCGATGGTGCCCTGGCCGGTGGACACGGTGAGGTCGTTGAAGGGGTGGACGTAGGTGAGCCCCTCCTCCTCGCTGAGCTTGGCCGCCAGCGCCGCCGCATCGTCAAAGGTCTCGCCGTGGAGCACCACCTTCGCCCCGTAATCCTTAGTGTTGTTCACTTTCACCAGCGGGGTGGTGGTGGGCATGACGATGGTGGCCGCCACCCCCGCCGCCCGGGCGGCATAGGCCACCCCCTGGGCGTGGTTGCCCGCCGAGGCGGTCACCAGCCCGCGCTCCTTCTCCTCATCGGAAAGGGCGGAGCACTTGAAGTAGGCCCCACGGATTTTATATGCCCCGGTGACCTGCATGTTTTCCGGCTTGATATATACCTGGTTGCCGGTGGTTCTGGTGAAAAAGGGGCTGTACATCAGGTCTGTGCGGTGAAGCACGCCGTCCAGCACCCTGCGGGCGGCGCGGAAATCGTCTAATGTCATCATGTGGGGACAGCTCTCCTGTCGTATCTAAGATATCGACCCATTTTACATGAAGAAATTGTTAAAGTCAACCGTCCCGGCCCCCTTCTTCTTGACAGGGAGCTTGTCCGGGGAGTAAAATAGAAGCCAGATTTCGGAAAGGGGGTAAGGGCCTTGGCCTATGTGAAAAAGCGCAGCGTGCTGCCTATCTACTTTGTGGGGCTGACGTGGCTGGCGTGGGCGTGGCTTCTGGGCCTGCCGCTGTACCGGCCCACCCATTATATTATCGTGGCGCTGCTCTCCGTCATCGCCTACCACGCGGGCAAAATGATTTTCCCTGACCGGGGATACGAGGTGCAGGACGCCCCGCCGTCCGCCCACCAGGCCCAACCCCGGCCCGAGCCGGAAACGGGGGGAAAACCCAAGTCCACCGGCAACCCCGAGATCGACGCGCTGCTGTCGGAGCGGGACAGGGCGGTGGGCGAGATGCGCCGGCTCAACGCCTCCATTGAGGACCCCAAAATTTCCGCCCAGATCAGCCGCCTGGAGGAGACCACGGGCAAAATCATCGACACCGTGGCCGCCAGCCCCTCCAAGCTGCCCCAGATTCGGAAATTCATGAGCTACTACCTGCCCACCACCCTGAAGCTGCTCAACGCCTATGACCGAATGGATTCCACCGGGGCGTCGGGGGCCAACATCGACGGCACTAAGGGCAGAATCGGGGACATGCTGGACTCCATCTGCACCGCCTTTACCCGCCTGCTGGACGATCTGTACGGAGACGAGGCCATGGACATCTCCGCCGAGATCACCGTGATGGAGCAGATGCTGGCCCAGGAGGGGCTGGGCGGCATGACCCTGGGCGGCTCGTAAGGGGGCCGCAATGAAGAAGAAAATCACCAAAAAAGGCTACCGGGTGCTGGCCGTTGTGTGGACCCTGGCCGCCGCGTCCATGGCGGTGGCCTTCGTGCGGCGGCTGGCGCAGTTCAGCCTGCCGCTGCTGGCGCTGACGGCGCTGAGCATACTCGCAGCCAACAACTTCTGGCAGTCCTACCGCAGAACCCCGGAGGAGACCGTCCGGGACCCCTTCTCATCCCCGCCCAAATTCAGCGGCGACCCGGTGCTCTTTGACGACGACCCGCCCCGCTTTGACCACCTAAATAAAGATTCGGAGGAAAACACCCATGAGTGACGAGATGAACATGATGCCCGAGCTGACCCTTGACCCCACCGGCTCCGCCGTTGCCGCCGCCGCGGCCAAGGAGGCACAGGCCGCCGTCCCCAAAGCCCCCGAGGCCCCGTCCCTGACCCTGGAGAACAGCGTCACCCCAGAGGACGCCGCCGCCGTCCAGGCCGCGCGGGACGCCCAGGCCATCCAACTGGACGAGAGCCAGCTCAGCGAGGCGGAGCGCAAGGTGGTCAACGACTTCGCCCAGAAGATCGACATCACCGACTCCACCCAGGTGCTCCAGTACGGCGCGGCGGCCCAGAAGAACATCGCCGGGTTCTCCGAGAACGCTTTGAACAATGTGCGCACCAAGGACCTGGGGGAGGTGGGCGAGGCCCTGTCCTCCCTGGTTGTGGAACTGAAAACCTTCGGCCAGCCGGAGAAGAAGGGCATCGCCGGCTTCTTCCAGAAAAAGCGCAACGAGCTGACCGCCATGAAGGCCAGCTACGACAAGGCGGAGGTCAATGTGGACAAGATCGCCTCCATCCTGGAGGGGCACCAGGTCACGCTGATGAAGGACATCGCCATGCTGGACCAGATGTATGAGCTGAACACCAAGTACTACAAGGAGCTGACCATGTATATCCTGGCGGGCAAAAAGGCGCTGATGAAGGCCCGCAACGAGGAGCTGGAGGCGCTGCGCAAGAAGGCGGCGGAGACCGGCTCCCAGGAGGACGCCCAGAAGTATAACGACTTCGCCAACCTCTGCAACCGCTTTGAGAAGAAGCTCCACGATTTGGAGCTTACCCGGATGATCTCCATTCAGATGGGCCCCCAGACCCGGATGATCCAGAACAACGACACACTGATGCTGGAAAAGATCCAGTCCTCTCTGGTGAACACCATCCCCTTGTGGAAGAGCCAGATGGTGCTGGCCCTGGGGCTGGAGCACTCCCGCCAGGCCACCGCCGCCCAGGCCGCCGTCACCAACATGACCAACGACCTGCTGAAAAAGAACGCGGAGATGCTCAAGATGGGCACCATTGAGACGGCCAAGGAGGCGGAGCGCTCCATCGTGGACATTGAGACCCTACAGCACACCAACCAGCAGCTCATCTCCACCCTGGACGAGGTGATGCAGATCCAGAAGGACGGCGCCCAGAAGCGCCGGGAGGCCGAGCTGGAGCTGGGCCGTATCGAGGGCGAGCTGAAACAGAAGCTGCTGGAGCTGCGAGGCTGAGCGCGAGCTTAGGCGCACCGCCCCGGATGGACCGAAGCGAGGGCAAAACGGAAAGCCCGCAAAGCGGGCGGCGTTTTGTCCGAGTCGCAGGGAAGCCGGGGCGAGAGTGCGCCCAAAGCGAGCGTGACAACGCCGCGTCCCGGCCGTGCACCCAAAGCGAGCGCGACAACGGCGAAGCGCCCCGTCCGCGCGGCCAATCGGAGCGTGACAACGCCGCGCCCCGGTCATGCGCCCAAAACATTCGTGACAACGTCTGCGCCCAATCCGAGCGCAATCACATTGCAGTAGAAAGGATTTTCCATGAGAGGTATTGTGATCTTCGTCCTGTGCATCGCGGCGGTGGGGGCTGCCATGGGGGGCGTCGCCGCCGGGGTGAAGAACAAAAAGGTGAACATCTTCAAGACCCAGGCGGGGGCGTGGCTGTTCACCATCGTCATGGTCACCGCCGCCATCGACATCGGCTACGCCAAGTCCCCCCTGGCCGGGACCCAGGAGCCCAGACCTGATGTGCCCAACGCCCCCGCTTCCGCAGACTCCTACGTGTGGGACGACGCCAACGTGCTGTCCGGCCAGACCGAGCGGGAGCTGGATGAACGCAACGAGCGGCTGTGGAACACCTACAGCGTCACCATCGGCGTGGTTACCTGCGACAATGAGAGGGACCTGGGGGACTATGCCCTGGCGTGCGCCGAAAAAATGGGCCTGGGCGGCTATGACTTCCTCGTGGCGCTGGATATCGCGGGGGAGAACTATTGGCTGGTCCAAGGGGATGATATCCGCCGGGTCTTCACCGACGACGACTGCTCCGATTATGCCTATGACTGCATGGAAAAGCATTTCGCCGCGGGCGATTACGACAACGCCGTTCTCAAGCTCACCAAAGCGCTGGAGGACTGGTATGGAAACTACTATGGCTGACGCGGGAAAGGAGGCGGCTTGATGGGAGGTTTTTCCGATCTGATCGCCATCATTGTGCTGGCGGTGATCCTGCTGCTGGTGATTGAGGGCTCCCACCGGCGGCGCTGGCGCAGCGGCTGGTACGGCCCCACCTATGTATACCGGCCCTTCTATATCTTCCGCCCCCGGCCTCCCCGGCCCCCCAGGCCGCCCAGAGGCCCGGGCTTCGGTCCCGGCCCCGGCGCGGGCTTCGGCCCTGGTCCGGGCGTGGGTGCGCGTCCCGGTCCCAGGTCCGGCGCAAGCCCCCGTCCCGGCGGGCCATTCGGCGGTTCCCGGCCCGGCGGCGCAGGCCGTCCCAATCCCGGCCCCAGGCCGGGCGGCGCCCGGCCCGGAGGCCCCTTCGGCGGCGGACGGCCCATGGGCGGGCCCCGGCCCGGCGGCTCCTTTGGCGGGGGCCGTTCCTTTGGGGGCGGCGGACGGCCCGGCGGCTCCTTTGGCGGGGGCCGTTCCTTTGGGGGCGACGGACGGCCCGGCGGCTCCTTTGGGGGCGGACGTTCCTTCGGCGGGGGCGGGCGGCCCGGCGGCGGCTCCTTCGGCGGGGGCCGCGGAGGTGGGCGGCGCTGACCCCGCTTTGTCCCCTTGTCTCCCTGTACGCAAGGAGGCGGGCTTCTGCCCGCCTCCTTTTTTGCGCTCTGCGGCGGGGCTCCCCTCCACCCGCGCCCGCTCACCACGGCTGCGCGCTTCGCTCTCTGTTTTATCCAAAATTTGACCCGTGCTCGTGAAAATTTAGACAACTTTGGAGAAATTGAAAAAAGGAGAGAAATCCCCGCAAAGGTATGCTATAATAGCCTCGTTCGTATGCAGTCAGCAACCGCGGGGCGCACCCGCGAGAAGGGACGAATGACATGGGTATTGCGGACATCATTTCCCTGCTGGGCGGGCTGGCCTTCTTCCTGTTCGGCATGACCCTGCTGGGGGACGGACTGAAAAAGGTGGCCGGAAGCAAGCTGGAGACCATTCTGGGCAAGCTCACCTCCAACCCGGTCAAGGGGGTGCTGTTGGGTGCGCTGGTGACAGCGGTGATCCAGTCCTCCTCCGCCACCACCGTCATGGTGGTGGGCTTTGTCAACTCAGGCATCATGCAGCTGAAAAGCGCCGTAGCGATCATTATGGGGGCCAATATTGGGACCACCGCTACCGGCTGGGTGCTCACCCTGGCCGGTGTGGAGGGGGAGGGGGGTTTTTCCTCCGCCACAGTGTTCGCCTTTATCGCCTTTGTCGGCATCATCCTGTACTTTTTCTGCCGGAAGCAGGGGCACAAGAACGTTGGCCTCATCCTGCTGGCCTTCTCCGTGCTCATGAGTGGAATGCAGGGCATGAGTTCCGCGATGAGCCCGCTAAAAAAAAGTGAGGCGTTTATCCAATTTATTTCCGCCGCCTCCAACCCGGCGGTGTCCCTGCTCATCGGCCTGGGGGTGACGGCGGCGATCCAGTCCTCCTCTGCCTCCATCGGCATTTTGCAGGCGCTGTCCGCCACCGGGGCCATCAGCTACGAGGTGGCGGTGCCCATGGTGGTGGGTATTTCCATAGGCGCGTGCGTGCCGGTGCTGCTCTCCGCTGTCGGGGCCAACACCAACGGCAAACGGGCGGCATTCATCTATCCCTACTTCAATATTCTGGGGGCCCTGTTACTCATCCCATTCTACCTGCTAAACCATGTTCTGAATCTGGAGTTTCTTTCCCTGCCTGCCACAGCTTTCGGCATTGCCGTCATCAACACGGCCTTCAACGTGGCCGCCGCCGTGGTGGAATTCCCCATGATGGACCGGCTGGAAAAGCTGCTGCGTGCCACGGTCAAGGATACGGAAAAGGACACCGAGGACGAGGAACTGGAAGAGAACCTGCTGGACGAGCGCTTTCTGGACTATCCCCCCCTGGCGCTGGAGCAGAGCGGCCACACCGTAGAGCGCATGACCGCCGCCGCCGTGAAAAACCTGAGCCGCTCCATCGAACTGTTCACCCGCTTCAGCCAGGAGAAGTATGAGAAGATCATGAGCCGGGAAAACGCGGTGGACCGCTATGAGGACAAGCTGGGCAATTACCTGTTTCATCTCAACAGCCGCGGCCTCAATGAGCGGGAAACCCTGGTCAGCTCCCACTACCTCCACTGCCTCACCGACCTGGAGCGCATTTCCGACCATGCGGTGAACCTGGCGGAGCTGGCCCGGGAGATGGACAGCAAGGGCATCGCCTTTTCCCCCGACGGGCTGGAGGACATGGCCCGGGCCAGCAGCGCGGTGCTGGAGATCGTCTCCCTGGCCCAGCAGGCGCTGGAGCAGGAGGACACCGGCCTGGCCCGGCAGGTGGAGCCCCTGGAGGAGGTCATCAGCACCATGCTGGAGGGGATGAAGCTGCGCCATATCCGGCGGCTGCAAAGCGGCATGTGCACCCTGGAGGTGGGCTTCATCCTCAACGACTGCATCAACAATTTTGAGCGTGTGGCCGGCCACTGCTCCAACGTGGCCTTGGCGGTGCTGGAGCTGCGGTACGCCGACCTCCAGTTCCACGACTACGCCCGGGACGTGCGCCAGGGCGACCAGCCGGAATTCCGCCGGTGGCTGGCCTTTTACAAGGAAAAATACCTGGGCCCCGCCCCGGTCTGAACAAAAAACCGCCCCGCCTGGAGTTCAGGCGGGGCGGTTTGGCTTTATCACGGTTCCGGGTTCCGGGCCACGTCCAGAATGAGCTGGGCGCACCGCTCCACCCCCACCAGGCTGGAATCCAGGGACAGGTGGTAATTCTGGCCCATCCCCCAGTCCCGGTTGGCGTAGTGCTTATAGTAGGCGCGGCGGCGCCTGTCCTTCTCCTCCAGGCGCTTTTCGGGGGACTGGTCGGACTCGCCGTACAGCCGCACCACCCGGTCCGCCCGGTAGGGGATGGGGGCGTGGATGAACACATTGAGCACGTCCTCCCGGTCCCGCAGGATGTAGTCGGCGCAGCGGCCCACGATGACGCACGGCCCCTTCTCCGCCAGATCCAGAATCACCCGGCATTGGATCACCCACAGGAAGTCGGCGGTGGACAGCCCGCCGTTTACCGGGTGGCGCAGCCGCGCGCCGGGGAAGGCATAGGACAGCAGGGACTGCCAGGGGGAGGCGTACTCCCCCTCCTGCTCAATGAATTTCTCGTCGAAGCCGGTCTCCACCGCCACCTGCTCCACCAGCTTTTTGTCGTAATAGGGTACGTCCAGCAGTTCGGCCACCCGCTTGCCCACCGACCGGCCGCCGGAGCCGAACTCCCGGCTGATGGTGATAATCTGCTTGCTCATATACAGCCCTCCTGTTCCGCTGGGCGGACCCGCCGCCCCGTATGGTACGGTACACCCATATTATAACAGGACGGCGGGGAAAATGCAAGGCGGGGCGGCCCCTCAGTGGTGCCCGTGCCCGAAGATGAGCAGCACCCCCAGGGCAAAGCCCACCACCGTGGCCAGGATGGACCAGCGGGACCTCCACTGGAGGGACGCCTCGGGCAGCAGCTCAAAAAACACCACGTACAGCATGGCGCCCCCCGCCAGGCTGAGGGCGGCGGCCAGGGCGCCGGGGGCCTCGCTGCCCACAAAGTACCCCGCCAGCGCCCCCGCCACCGTGGGCAGGCCGGACAGCGCCGCCACACCGATGGCCCCCAGGGTTTTGGACCCGTCGTGGAGCAGGGGGATGGCGATGCTCATGCCCTCGGGCAGGTTGTGCAGGCCGATGGTCACCGCCGCCAGCACGCTGGCCAGGCAGATGCCCTCCACCGCCACCGTGGCCCCCACCGCCATGCCCACTGGGACGTTGTGCAGCGCCACCGCCGCGGCCAGCACCAGCCCCGCCGTGTGCAGGTCGTGGTGGCCGCAGGCACAGTGGCGGGGGTTGTTCTCGTCCTCGTGGTGGGCGCTCTTGTCGATCCAGCAGTTGAGCAGATAGGTCACCACAAAGCCCCCCACCAGCACCAGCGGCGTCATGGGCAGCCAGGGGGCGGCCTCCATGGCCTCGGGCACCATATCCAAAGCCACAATGGCCAGCATCAGCCCCGCGGTGAAGCTGAGCAGCAGGCTGGTCCCCCGTGGGGACTCCCTCTTGATGAGGGCGGCCAGCACACCCCCCAGGGCCAGGCCGCCCACGCCGGTGGCCGCAGTCAAAAGGATGACAAACAGGATAGGATTCATGTATAAGCGCTCCTAAACATAGTCTGCCGGGCCGGCCAAGAAGGCCAGTCCGGCAGACAGCATATTATCACAGCCCGTCTGAAAAGGCAAGAAAAATCATCCTTTTTGAAACAGCTCCCGCAGGCCGATGAGGATGAGAAAGCCGCCGAAGCATTTGCGCAGCACCTCCACATCCAGCGCGGTGGCCGCCCAGGCGGTGAGGGCGGAGCACACAAGCCCGGCGGCGATGGCGGGCAGCAGCGCCCCCTTCTCCACATAGCCGTTTTTCAGGTGGGCAGGAAGGGCGGTGGCCGCGGCGGGCAGGAAATAGAGCAGGTTGACCCCCTGGGCCAGGGTCTGGGGCACCCCGGCAAAGCTGGTCATGTAGATGAGCAGCAGCGAGCCGCCGCCCACCCCGAAGCCGGACAGCACCCCGGTGGCCGCCCCCGCCAGGGCGGCGATGATCCACTCCTTCATAGCAGCGCCTTCACCCCGCCGTACAGGATCAGCAGGGCAAAGCCCCGGCGCAGCCAGGTCATGGACAGGTTTTTAAACACCCTGCCGCCCACAAAGCCCCCGGCCAGCCCCCCGGCCAGATAGGGCAGGGCCAGCGCCCAGTCCAGCTGCCCCCGCCACCAATAAATGGCGGCGGACAGGGCGCACAGCGGCGCGATCACCGCCACCGAGGTGGCAAAGGATTTCCGCTGCTCCAAAGCGCATTTCCCCGCCAGCATCGGCACCAGCACCTGGCCCCCGCCCCCGCCGAAAAAGCCGTTGACCACCCCGGCGGCCGCCCCCGCCAGGGCATACCACAGTGTTTTCCCTTGTTTCTTGTCCATTGCGTTCACCCCGGCTCAGCTTTACCGCCCCGCCCCAAAATTATTCCTTGACAAAATTTCCGCAGTGTCAAAGCACGTTCCTTGCGCCGCCCGGCAAAACCCGGTATAATGTTTCAAAAATCCAGAAAAGAGGAAGCGATGTGCCAAAATCTACCAAAAATCAAATCCTGAACGCCCTGGCCCTGCTGCTCCAGACCAAGCGGCTGGACGACATCACCGTCACCGAGCTGGTGGAAAAATGCGGCATCTCCCGTCAGGCCTTTTATTACCACTTCTCCGACCTGTACGGCGTGGTGGACTACGGCATCCAGCAGCTGCTGGATAAGCTGGACGCCGTCCGCCCGGAGGACTGGCATACGGCCATAGAGCGCACCCTGACCCTGCTGCGGGAAAACCGGGTGCTGGCCCTCAACGTATACCGGGCCTACGAGCGCAGCTATGTGGAGAGCCATGTCCGCCGGTGGGCCGCGCCCCTGGTGGAGGCCCGTACCCGGCTGGCCGCACGGGGGTACGCCGTGACGGAAGACCAGATTGCCTTCATGACCGAGCTGCTCACCCAGGGGCTGGCCAGCATCGTGCTCAGCTGGGTAGAGCAGGGGATGCCCTCCAGCGTCATCGAGCGGATGGACGACTTCGACATTCTGGTGGGGGGCTGTCTGGACTACACCCTGGAGCGGCTGGCCCAGAAGAACAAGCGTTGATTTGCGCCGGTCCGCCTCCATTCCACAAAATTTTACATCCACGAGGCCCTTGTCACAGTTTTGACAAGGGCCTCTTTCCTGTCTATGGAAACCGCCCACGTCTGGGGATATCATGGCGCTGCACACAATCACAGACCCATGGGACAGAAAGGAACGTGTAGAGCATGACCATGATGAACAGCGTGAAACGGGCGGGCTTCCGCGCCCTGTACGGCTATTTGGACAAGGACCCGGACGCCAGCATCCCCAAGCTGATGGACTGGGTGGACCGCTTCGCCGGGGACGGCCCCAACAGCTTCCCTGCCCAGCGCGCGGCCTTCCGCAGGGTGATCGAGAACCCGGACAACAACTGGTACCGGCTCATCCGCAGCCTGTGGACGGACATTGACGGCGGGGTGCGCAAGACCTTCTTTGAGAATTTTATGCTCAACGGCAATCTCATCGGCTGGGAAATCCAGGAGGAGGCCCGTGCGCGGTACGGCTGCAATATCCCCTGGGCCATCCTGCTGGACCCCACCTCCGCCTGCAACCTCCACTGCACCGGCTGCTGGGCGGCGGAATACGGCAACAAGCTCAATCTCACCTTTGACGAAATCGACAGCATCATCACCCAGGGCAAGAAGCTGGGGGTGTATATCTACATCTACACCGGCGGCGAGCCCATGGTGCGCCGGGACGACCTCATCGCCCTTTGCAACAAGCACAGCGACTGCGAATTTTTGTGCTTCACCAACGCCACACTCATCGACGAGGCCTTTGCCCAACAGATGCTGCGGGTGAAAAACTTTATCCCCGCCATCAGCGTGGAGGGCTTTGAGCAGGCCACCGACAGCCGCCGGGGAGCCGGCGTGTTCCAGCAGGTGCGCCGGGCCATGGAGATTCTCAAGGAGCACAAGCTGCCCTTCGGCACCTCCTGCTGCTACACCAGCGCCAACCTGGACTCCATCAGCTCCGAAGAGTTTGTGGACCAGCTGGTGGAGTGGGGGGCCAAGTTCGCATGGTACTTCCACTACATGCCGGTGGGCAATGACGCCGCGCCCGGGCTGATGCCCTCCCCGGAACAGCGGGAACAGATGTATACGCGCATACGGGCCTACCGCAAGAGCAAGCCGCTGTTTGTCATCGACTTCCAGAACGACGGGGAGTATGTGGGGGGCTGCATCGCCGGGGGACGGCGGTATCTCCACATCAACGCCAACGGGGACGTGGACCCCTGCGTGTTCATCCACTACTCCGATTGCAGCATCCGCTCAATGTCCCTGCTGGACTGCCTGCGCTCCCCCATGTTCATGGCCTATCACGATGGCCAGCCCTTCAACGAAAACCACCTCAAGCCCTGCCCCATGCTGGAAAACCCGGAAAAGCTGCGGGAGATGGTGGCCAAAACCGGGGCGCGGTCCACCGACCTCCAATCCCCGGAGACCGCGGAGCACCTGTGCGCCAAGTGCGACGGCTACGCCGCCGCCTGGGACGGGACGGCCCAGCGGCTGTGGGCCTGCGGGGGCGGCTGCCAGAGCTGCGAACAGCATTGTCCGGGGCAAAAGGAGGCAGGCTGAGCGCCGGAAGGCCGGAACCGATCAAACAAATCGGGCTCCCCCGTAAAACCGGGGGTTCCCAGGGGGGGAAATCCCAAGAGCACGCGCGCGCCCTCGGCGTCCGCAGCCTCGCCGGATTTCCCCCCTGTAAAATTCCCTCTTGCAATTTCGCGGGAGTGTGTTACAATGAACCCCGACAACTGAATAAGGGGCAGGACTACGCCATTCGGCCAGAGCGGTTTGCAAGATCGCGCCGGAATATGGCGGGGTGCTGCCCAAAAGTTGCGAGAATTGCAGTAGAAAGGAAGAAGCAAAATGCCCAAGCTCAAGAAACGGGCCCTTTTGCTGCTGGCCGCACTTGCCATGCTGGCGGTTTCACTGTACGGATGCAGTACAGGAGACACGCAGCCCACCCCCCCTGCGGGCGTGAGCGACAGCGGGAGCGAGGCGTCCGCTGCACAATCGGGCGAGTTACCCAAAGGGAACTCAGTCACGGTAGGTATCGCACAGGATTTGAGCAACCTCGACCCCCAGCTGGCCGCCACGGCCGGCGTGCGCGAGGTGCTGTTCAACATCTTCGAGGGACTGGTAAAGGCCAGCCCCGATGGCTCCCTCACCGGGGCCGTCGCCAGTGACTATGAGATCTCTGCGGATGGCAGGACGTACACCTTCACCCTGCGGGAGGGCGTAACGTTCCACAACGGAGAGGCCGTCACCGTGGAGGATGTGGTCTATTCCCTGGAACGCTGCGCCGGATCGGAGAACGATGGAACGCCTCTGGTCTCGGCGTTTTCTAATGTCTCCAAGATTGAGGCGGTTGACGCCGGCCATGTGGTCATCACCCTGGCCGAGCCCAGCACCGAGTTCATCAACGCCCTCACCTCCCCCGTCATCCCCAAGGATTCCGGCCCCACCATCACCCAGACCATGACCGGCACCGGCCCCTTCCAATTCGTCTCCTACACCCCCCAGGACAGCCTGGTGGTGGAGCGGTACGACGGCTACTGGAACCAGGAGAAGGCGGCCAAGCTGGACCGGGTGACCTTCAAGATCATCCCCGACGTAAACTCCCTGGTCATCGGCCTGAAGGGCGGGACGCTGGACATGGTGGTCCACCTGCCCAACACCCTGCTGCGGGAGGTGGAGGACGGCTTCACCGTCCACCAGAACACCATGAACCTGGTGCAGGCGCTGTACCTGAACAACGCCGTGGAGCCCTTTGACGACCCCCTGGTCCGCCAGGCCATGTACTACGCCGTCAACGTGGATGAGATCATCGAGTTTGTGTGCAACGGCGCGGGGGTGGCCACCGGCACCAGCATGTACCCCGCCCAGCAGAAATACTTCATGCCCGAGCTGGCGCAGCGCTACACGCAGGACGTGGAAAAGGCCAGGGAGCTCCTGGCCCAGGCGGGCTACCCCGACGGGTTTTCCATGACCATCACCGCCCCCTCCAACTACGCCCAGCACATGGACACCGCCCAGGTGCTCATCGAGCAGCTCAAGGCGGTGGGCATCACCGCCGAGCTGGTCCCGGTGGAGTGGCAGACCTGGGTGGACGACGTGTACCGGGGGCGGAACTACCAGTCCACCGTATGCGGCATCGCCGCCGACGACATGACCGCCCGGGAGATGCTGGTGCGCTACATGAGCGACAACCGCAAAAACTTCATCGGCTTCCAGGACGAGGAATACGACAGCGTAATGGCCCAGGCCATGGCCTCCACCGACGACGGGGAGCAGACCCGGCTCTACAAGCGGGCCCAGGAGATCCTCAACGAGCAGGCGGCCAGCCTGTGGATCCAGGATATGTGCGAGCTGGCGGTGACCAGCCCGGCGCTGGACGGCTTCACCTTCTACCGCACCTATGTCATCGACATGGCGTGCGTCTACTTCAAATAACCACAAAAGGGCGGGACGGCCGCGGCCGTCCCGCCCTCCCTTGCAGAAAGGAGGGGGCGTACCGTGGGCAAAGCTGTGCTGAAACGGCTGGCGCTGCTGCTTGGCACCCTGCTGCTGGTGAGCGCGCTGGCCTTTGCGGCCTTTTCCGTCATCCCCGGCGACCCCACCGGCGCCGTGCTGGGCATGGAGGCCACCGACGAGCAGATCGCCGCCTTCCGCGCCCGGCAGGGGCTGGACCTGCCGGTGTGGCAGCGGTATCTCAGCTGGCTGTCCGCCTTCCTGGCCGGCGATTTCGGCCAGTCCTACAAGTACGACATGACGGTGGCCCAGCTCATCGCCCCCAAGGTGGGGGCCACCCTCACCCTGGCGGCCATCGCCTTCGCCCTGATCCTGCTCATCTCACTGCCCCTGGGGCTCCTCGCCGCCCGGCGGCCGGGGGGCGTGGCGGACCGGGCGGTCACCGTGCTCACCCAGCTCACCATGTCGGTTCCCAACTTCGTCATGGGCATCGCCCTGATGTACCTGTTCGCCCTGGTGCTGCGCTGGTTCCAGCCGGAGTACATCCCCCCGGAGCAGGGGCTGTGGCCCCACCTGCGCTTCATGGCCTTCCCCGCCCTGGCGGTGGCCCTGCCCAAGAGCGCCATGACGGTGAAGCTCCTGCGGGGCTCCATCCTGGGGGAGCTGGGCCAGGACTACATCCGCACCGCCTACAGCAAGGGGAACAGCCGGGGCTCCGCCCTGCGCAGGCACGTGCTGCGCAACGCCATGATCCCGGTGGTCACCTTCCTGGCCATGGCCATCGGCGACATCATGGCCGGCTCCATTGTGGTGGAGCAGGTGTTCGGCGTCCCCGGCCTGGGCCGGGTGCTCATCTCGTCCATCAACAACCGGGATTACCCGGTGGTCCAGGCCATCGTGGTGCTGCTGGCGGGGGCGGTGGTGGGGTGTAATTTCCTGGCCGACCTGCTCTACCGGGTGATGGACCCCCGCATTGATGGGAGGTAACGCCATGAGACAGAAAAGCTGGTATCTCACCATCGGCGCGGTCTTGACCGCCTGTATGCTGGCCTTCACCGCCCTGGGCCTGTTCTGGACGCCCTACAGCCCCACCGCCGTCAGCGCCGCCGACCGGGACGCCCCTCCCTGCGCCGCCCACCTGTTCGGCTGCGACAGCCTGGGGCGGGACGTGTTCTCCCGCACCCTGGAGGGGGCGGGCTCCACCCTAGCCATCGCCCTGGCGGTGCTGGCGCTGGGGGCGGTGTGCGGGCTGGCGGTGGGGGCGCTGTGCGGCTACTACGGCGGCCCTGCCGACGCGCTGGTCATGCGCCTGTGCGACGCGGTGGCCGCCTTCCCCAGCGTGCTGCTGGCCCTGGTGGTGCTGGCCCTCACCGGGCCGGGGAAATATAACGTCATCGGGGCGCTGGGGGTGCTGTTCATCCCCAGCTTCGCCAGGCTGGTGCGGGGGGAGTTCCTCCAGTACCGGGACCGGGATTTTGTGCGCTCCGCCCGGCTCATGGGGGTGGGGGACCTGCGGATCATCTTTGTCCACATCCTGCCCAACACCTGGCCCACCCTGCTGTCGGGGCTGACCATCGGCTTTAACAACGCAGTGCTTGCGGAGGCGTCCATGAGCTATCTGGGCATCGGCGTCAGCCCCACCGAGCCCAGCCTGGGCTATATGCTCAAGGACGCCCAGGGCTCGCTGTTCACCCTGCCCTGGTGCACCGCCTTTCCGGCGGCGGTGGTCATTCTGCTCATCCTGGGCGTGAGCCTGGTGGGCGAGGGCGTCCGGGAGCGGATGGGGGTGGCGTCATGATGCTGGATATTCGGGAGCTGTCGGTGGTGTTCGCCGGCCGGGGCGTCCCCTTTACCGCCGTGGATCGGTTCTCCCTGCAAATGGAGCGCGGGGAAATCGTGGGCATTGTGGGGGAATCCGGCTCGGGCAAGTCCATGACCGCCCACGCCCTGATGGGCCTCATCCGGCGCTCCCAGGTGACGGTGAGCGGCTCCGCCCTGTTTGAGGGCGCCGACCTGCTCCGCCTGTCCCGGGAGGAGCTACGGCGCTACCAGGGCCGGGATATGTCCATCATCTTCCAGGAGCCCATGACCAGCCTGAACCCCACCATGCGCATCGGAAAGCAGGTCGAGGAATCGCTGCGCATCCATGAGAGGGGGCTCTCCCCGGCCCAGCGCCGCGCCCGCGCACTGGACGCCATGGCCCTGGCCGGCCTGCCCGGCCCGGAGGCGCTGTACCGGCAGTACCCCCACCAGCTGTCCGGGGGAATGCGCCAGAGGGTGATGATCGCCGCCGCCCTGGTGCTGCGCCCCCGCCTGCTCATCGCCGACGAGCCCACCACCGCCCTGGATGTGACCATACAGGCCCAGATTTTGGAGACCTTGAAGGATATCAACCGCCGGGAGGGCGTGGCCATTTTGTTCATCTCCCACGACCTGGGGGTGGTGCGGGCCCTGTGCAGCCGGGTGGTGGTGATGAAGCAGGGCAGGATCGTGGAATCCGGGCCGGTGGACCAGGTATTTTACCATCCCCGGGAGGAGTATACCAAGCTGCTCATCTCCTCCCGGCCCGCCCGGAAAAAGCTGAGAGGGGGACAGGCCGATGGCTGAACCAATCGTGCGCATCTCCCACCTCAGCAGCTGGTACGGCAGGGGAAGGGCCCGCACCCAGGTGCTGCGGGACGTGTCTTTGGAGCTGGCCCCCGGCGAGGCGCTGGGCGTGGTGGGGGAATCGGGCTCGGGTAAGTCCACCCTGGCCAAGTGCGTGCTGGGAATGGTGACGGACACCGCCGGGACGCTGGAGGTGAACAGCCCCCGGCCCCAGATGGTGTTCCAGGACCCCTACGGCTCCCTCAACCCGGCCAAGACGGTGGGCTGGATTTTGGAGGAGCCCCTCCGGGCCGCCGGGGTGCGGGACAAGGCGGAGCGCCGGGAGCGGGTGCGCAGCTTCCTCCCCCTGGTGGGGCTGGAGGGGGAGCACCTGGAGCGCAGGCCCGCCCAGCTGTCCGGCGGGCAGCGCCAGCGGGTGGCCATCGCCGCCGCCCTCATCCAGGGCAGCAAGCTCATTGTGCTGGACGAGCCGGTGTCCGCCCTGGACGTGACCCTCCAGGCCCAGATCCTGCGCCTGCTGGCGGATTTGAAGGAAAAGCTGGGGCTGTCCTACCTGTTCATCTCCCACGACTTGGCGGTGGTGTACCAGCTGTGCGCCCGGGTGGCGGTGATGACCCAGGGGGAGATCGTGGAGGAGGGGGACGTGGACCAGATCTACGACCACCCCGCCCACCCCTACACAAAAAAGCTCCTGGCCGCCTCGCTGGCGCTGGATTAAATCAAAAAAAGCCGCCCGGAGCCTCTCGCTCCGGGCGGCTTCGCTTTTTACATCTGGTCCAGCGCCTGGGCCACCCCGGCCATGGGATTGGGGGCGTATTCCTCCACCCTGCCCTCGTCCACCGCCTGCGCCAGCGACCGGTCGATGGGCAGCTTGGCCAGCACTGGCAGGCCCAGCTGCGCCGCCAGCGCGTCGATGGTGCTGGGGCCGAATACGGGGTGCTCCCCGCCGCAGTCCGGGCAGCGGAAGAAGGAGTAATTCTCCACAATGCCCAGTACCGGCACGTCCAGCATCTCCGCCATGTGAACCGCCTTGGTGACGATCATGCCCACCAGGGCCTGGGGGGCGGTGACGATAACCACCCCGTCCACCGGCAGGGACTGGAACACCGTCAGGGGCACGTCCCCCGTCCCGGGGGGCATATCCACAAACAGATAGTCCAGCTCGCCCCACACCACGTCGGTCCAGAACTGCTCCACCGCCCCGGCGATGACGGGGCCACGCCACACCACCGGGTCGGTCTCGTGCTCGATGAGCAGGTTCAGGCTCATCAGCTTGATGCCGCCCTGGGTGACGGCGGGCAGGATGCCGTCCTCGTCCCCCAGCGCCCGCCGGTGGATGTTAAACGCCTGGGGCACCGACGGGCCGGTGATATCGGCGTCCAGAATGCCCACCTTCTTCCCCCGGGCGGCCATGGCGGCGGCCAGGGTGCAGGCCACGGCGGACTTGCCCACGCCCCCCTTGCCGCTGGCCACGGCGATCACCTTTTTGATGTGGGAGTGGGCGTTGGCCGGCTTGCGCAGATCCTGGGGCTGGGCGCGCTCCCCGCAGCTCTCGCCGCAGGAGGAGCAGTCATGGGTGCACTCGCTCATGTTGCAACATCTCCTTGCCTTGCCCCGCATAAAATAGGGGGCAAAAATTTTTTGAAGAAATACCTTGACAGATGAGGTATCTCGTGTTATATTAAGCGCACAGAGTTACTTCACCTAACGAGGTATCTAGGTATGCCGGGTATCTCGCCAGTCAGCAACGCCCCACGAACAAGAAAGGAGGACGCCATGTCGATTTCAGCGGACACCCTGCGCGGCCACACGGACACCATTATTCTAGCACAATTGATGCGCGGGGACAACTACGGTTATGAGATCAACAAAAACATCTCGCAGCACACCCAAGGGGAGTATGGCTTCAAGGAGGCCACCCTATACACCGCCTTCAAGCGCCTGGAGCAAAGCGGCTTCATCGCCTCTTACTGGGGGGATGACGGGCCCGGGGCCCGCCGCCGGTACTACGCCATCACCGACGAGGGCCGCAGGCACTGGGCCGAGGGCCGTCAGGAATGGGAAAACACCCGCGCGCTGCTCGACGCGCTCACTTCAGCAGAGGAGGACTGAACAATGGAAAACATCAAGCGCAGATTTATGGATACGGTGGCCGCCCGGCTGGCCGCCGCCCCCCAGTCCGCCGAGAAGGAGGAGCTGGTGGAGGAGCTGGCCGACAACCTGTACCACCGCTTTCTGGACATGACCGGCGCGGGCCTGGACGACGAGACCGCCTTCACCCGCTCCATGGAGGATTTGGGCGACGTGGACGAGCTGCTGTCCTATTTGGGCGTGGAGCCCCAAAAGGACGGCGCCGCCATCACCACCCAGGGCGGGCAGACCCGCATTGAGCGCCCCGACGGCCGCACCGTGGTCATCAACCACGGGGAGGGCCACCCCCCCATCATCATCAGCCGCACCGGCGCGGGCCAGTCCCAGCACGCCCCCGGGCAGGATACCGGGCAGGCCCAGGCAGGCCCCCAGCCCGGCCCCGGCTCCGCCCCCCAGAGCGATTTCGACGCCATCCTGGCGGGCGTCCAGGAGGCGTGTAATGTGGCCATCGACCAGGCGAAGATTGCCATCCAGCAGGCAAAGGACGCCATCCAGCGCCGCACCACCGTAGACAAGGGTGACGGCCACGTGCACGTGCGCTTCTACACCAACCCAGAGGACGCCGCCGCACCCGAACCTCCCGAGCCCCCCACGCCGCCTGTACCGCCCACGCCGCCCGCTGGCTGGGAGTTTGAGATGGAGGCGGACACCGACCAGGGCCGGTTCTTCGCCGGGGCGGGACCCAAGCAGCAGCGGGACATTATCTATGGCTTTGGCTATGACAAGGCCAAGGGCGGCTTCTTCACCCAGTGGGGCGAGTGGAAGGGCGGCCCCCAGCCCGGCTCCGGCCCCCGTTTTGAAGGACAGGACGCCTCCATGCAGGGCAATGAGGACGGCTCCTATTCCGTGGGGGCGCTCAAGGACTTGCGGGGCATCGTGGTGCAGACCGTGGCGGGCGACGTGACCATCCACGCCAACCAGGCCCCCGACGCCGGGGTGGTCATCGACGGCGATGTGGACGACCTGGACGTGACCTGCTCCGCCGATGGGGTGCTCACCATCCGGGAGGGGCGCACCGCCTCCTCCTCCTTCTTTTCCCGCCGGGGCTTCGGCTCCGCCGACGTGGAGCTCTACCTCCCCTGCCGCTTCTGGGAGCTGCTGAACATCGCCACCACCAGCGGCGACGTGGAGCTGGACGGCGAGGGGCTGGACGTGAACCAGCTGGCTGTCAACACCGCCAGCGGCGACCTGAGCTGCCACCTGCGCGCCTGCAAGGAGCTGCGCTTCCGCTCCGCCAGCGGCGACCTGGAGCTGTCCGGCGCCTGCGCCGACCTCCATGCCGACACCATGAGCGGCGATATCTCCCTCCACGGCCATCTGGACGATGTCCTGGTCAAAACCGCCAGCGGCGACATTGAGCTGGACGGCTCGGTCCGGCGCTTCCTGGCCAGCTCCATGAGCGGCGATCTCCATGTGGAAAGCGCCCAGCAGCCCCAGGTGATGGAGCTGTCCACCAAGTCGGGGGACTGCCAGGCCCGCATCCCGGATGCCGGCCCCTTCACCCTGCGCTACAAGACCGTCAGCGGCGAGACGGACTTCGCCTTCCCCTTCCGCTATCAGGGCGGCGCCGCCGTCTACGGCGACGGCTCCGGCCCCTGCTACTCCATGACCACCGTCAGCGGCGATTTGTCGCTGGAGCGGTATTGACCTTGAGGGAGGAATTGTCATGAGCCGATTTCGCTATCCTGACTGTCCGGGCGGAGCGCGCTGCCCGGCCCGGCAGGGCGGCAGGGGCGTGTGCTACTACTGCCAGCCCGGCGTCCCCTTCGCCCTGCGCCCCGACGCCGGATGTGCCGGCCTCGACCGGCTGCTCTTAGGGCGTCTGTGAACAGAAAGGAGTTTTTGCTATGAAACGTCTCTACCGCACCACAGGCCCCGACGCCGTTTTATGCGGCGTGTGCGGAGGCATCGCCCGTTACTTTGGTGTCGATCCCACGCTGGTACGCCTGGCCACCGTCCTGCTGGTGGCCTTCGCGGGCCTGTCCCTGTGGGTGTATATCATCGCCGCCCTGATTATGCCCAAAGAGTGCTGAGCCGTCGCGAGCAGCGCGGATGGAGCGCAGCGAGGGCAAAAGCCCAGCCGCCGCA
>ERZ779626.505-NODE-505-length-22810-cov-6.085871_pt1 | contig 22810 bp, 24 predicted proteins | sample MGYA00514209_ERZ779626 | MGnify/ENA primary metagenome ERZ779626 (study PRJEB29562, sample SAMEA4376713) | mouse gut metagenome | isolation source: Cecum | study: EMG produced TPA metagenomics assembly of the A DSS colitis mouse model was used to assess the...
CTCCAAGCAAAACAAGAAATTTCTGCTGCCCTACGTCCTTTGTATGCGCATATCCTGAAAACTGCAAAAGCATTTCCCGGCTATCCGGCTCCGGGCAGATAAACTTTAAAAATTCCTCTGTCCTTTTCCCCTCATGCACCGCCCCCGGCTTGTACTCATGCGGTATCTGATTGATGGCTTTATATTTTGGGCTGTGCGGCAGCAGGCGTTTTTCCTTGCAATCGTACATCCCATTTTCAAAACATATCCAGTGCGCCGGATAGCGGTTCAATTCCTCGAAAGACACTTCCAGGGATATATCACAAAGAAAGCGGTCATATATCCTTTTCAGCGTGGTACTTTTAATGAACTGCGGATATATCAGCTTGCTAATCATTGTTTTAAGCCTTGCGCCGCTTACATCAGCCTTAAAATAGCCGCCGTCATAAATATAGACCGTACCGCCGCACACAAATAAATCCTGCTGCCCTTTTATGTATTTAAAGATAGCTTCATCAAATACGCCTGCCGGAACGCCTTTATTATTCACAAGATGAAACTGCGACAAGTCCGGCATGTTTCCCTCTGCCCTTTTTTCTGTAACGGCTCTGTCCTGCTGCAAAAGGCCCTCAAACTCTGCCTTGCTGTGTCCTGCTGCAAAATAGTCTGATATATCAGCTTTGGGAGTGTCCGGCACTGGAACAATTACCTTTGCACTTTTCGCTATGCCTTGCAGATCACTTTGAATAGTATTTGCGACACGCTGCCCCGGTTCGTCATTGTCAGCCAGTACATAGACAACCGCCCCTTTGCATAGCTGTGCCATATCTGCCACCCAATCATTCACGCCCCCATAGGAAAACGCCGTATAACCTTGTTTTGCCAGCGTATCAGCGTCTTTTTCGCCCTCCGGGATAAATATAGGCTTGCCCTCTGAAACTGCCTTATTTATGGCTTGTACGCCGTCAGGCGCATAGACAGCGCATAACTCTTTCCGTGTGCGCCCTCCCAGTCCGTAAGTGAACCGCTCATTTGCCAACGTGCCATATATCATTTTCTTTGCCTGCATCCGCACTTTGGTAAAAGCATAGCTGCCGTTACTGGAAACGTAGTTATAAACCGCTTCAATCTTCTTTTTCTCCCGGCTCTCAATATAGGCCTGCCAACTGCTGCCAGTCCGCTTTTCCTGATAGAATAAATCGGACATTTTCAAGCCTGCTGCCAAAAGTACATTTTCTATACTGCAATTTGCATGACAGTGTATAAGGACGGAATCACGCCCCTTTGTGACAGTAAGGGAAGCCTGCCTATCATCATGCGCCGGACATTTACACTGTGCCTTGTCCTGATAACGCTTTTTTACTTGAAAGTGAGTTAATACTTCATCATAGGTCACTGTTTCGCCCCCGTTCCGTCAATTTTATACTTTCATTAAGCATCTTCCACCTCGTCAAAAGTGTTCAATAATGCTCTTGCACCGTTTATGGCATCCAATGTTTTGCTTCCTCTGTTTTCCAACGTTCTTATAAACCGTCTGATTTCCTGCTTTGTTTCCGGCAGGAAGTAACCACCGGGCGGCTGTGTGCTGCTTAAAATCACTTTACCCTGACTGCGTTCATGCTCTATCTGTTTCTGAACTGCCCTATTACTTGTCAGCCCTAAAGTTATTCTCAAATAATCCGGTGATAACGCATTTCTTTCACCAACTTTCAGAATTTCATAAACCATACTCTTGTCCTCTCTGCCGGAATCATGATATAATTCCATTGTGATGTACATGGCTCCGGCTATGTTCTGCCCTCTTTAGTGTTGCAGCACTTTGGAGGGTATTTTCTTTGTTACATTTGTTCTCATTACTCACCTGATAAAGCATCCATATACTTATCAACTTTGGGAAAGTCAATTAAATAGTTACGCCCAATTCTTATAACAGCATTTGCATCCTCGGCAATCTGCCGCATGGTATTTCTTCCAACTCCGTAACGTTGGCACGCCTGATCTATTCTGCCTGTTTTAACATCAATTCCCGATTCTGACCTGACTAACCTATTCTTCATAAAAATCACCTTTCTTTTATTGTTTGTTGTTGTGTTTCTTTATGCTTTCATGGTATACCAGCTTTAGCAGAAAGAACATATCCAAAAAGTATCTAAAAAGTGTCAGAAAAGTTTCATAAAACTATCAAAAAACTGTCAAAAAATACTGTAAAAATGTTGCAAAAATGTTGTCTTATTTCTTAAGATTTACTTGCGCTCTCTTTATTTGGTCGATTGCATGTAAAATCTCTTCTTTTTTCTCCGGCTGTAATTCCTGCCGCATCATCCGGGACAAAACACTCTCTCCAATATTTAAGAATTTTGCAACTTCCCATTGATAGACCCTTGCTTCTTTTAGGGCTGTCTTAATTTCAATATTTGCCATAGTATCTCCTTTCTGTTACGCAACAACAACTTGACTTTGCTATACATCTATTATAAAATAGTCGTAATAGGTAATCAATTCCCTATAAATCACTTATTTAAGGAGTGTATTTGATGAAAAACAGTAATAAATTACCGTTACCAAAACAAAAAGAAATTGCTGAAAGATTAAAGAATTTACGCATCTCTGCTGGATACACACAAAAGGACATTGCAAAGAAAATAAAAGTAACCACAAAAACATATAGAGAATGGGAAGTTGGTAAATACACAAAAGATGATACTTTTTACTATCCCGCCATTGAATACGACAATCTTCTTTGCTTATCTGAAATATATGGTGTTTCTACAGATTATTTACTATGCAATTCTAATTGTAGAAGCGTTGATAATCACTATATTTCCAAAAAAACGGGCCTTTCAGAACAAAGCATAAACATTCTATCTAATAGAGAAAATGGCAGGGATATAATAGACTCGTTTATATCGTCCCAAGCGTATCAAGAATATGAAAAAAATGCTTTATATTTCTTAGAATGTGATTTTAATAATTTTAGAAGAGACGTTAAAAGATACCTTAATTTTTTAAAAATGAATTCTGAAACCATAAAAGATAAAAATGCCTTTATGGTTCAAGTTAATTATTGCGAAAAGGATTTAGAAATATGGTATAGCCGTATACGAAGCTTCGGATATAAGGAAACCTTTATTTTTCAAAAGTTTCTTGATGAATATAAAAAGCAGTTAGCTGCTAAGTATGAATATGAAGAATACAGCAAATTATTAAAACCAGAATAGTAATATCTAATAATAAAAACAAGGCACCTAATACCGATTAGGGTATTAAGTGCCTTGTTCTTTAAACTCTATTGAATTGAGATAAATTTGAGATAAAACCGCCATTCCGGCAGCACTGCAACAACAAACTTTCCTTTATTTTCGGGCTTTTCCGGCTCTAAAATCAGTTGAGGCTTTTCATCGTCGGGATAAATAATACCATATAAAAATACCGTATTTATCGCATTTTTCTTATACATCCATTAGTTTTTATACGAATTTATACGAAAATTAAAAAGCACAATCAAGAGGGATATAAGCAAAAATCTGCCTATCTCCCTCTTAAAACTATTATATTTAATGCTCATGTTATCAAGGATTGCTTTGCAACTTTTTTTGACGGGCAAAAAAAGCAAGTCCTTGACAACAATAACATTTTATCTATATCCTGCAATAATAAAAAGTTGCTTATGTGTTGTTAAAGTCTAGTATATAGAGAGATTACTATTCCTTATAAATATATTCCCCATTTTCCAGTACTGCCTTTCCATAAACACCATCTATAGTAAAATAAATAACATCTTCGGGAATATAGGAATTCCCACCAAAAGCACTACCCCTTGTACGGAATTCCAATTCTTTATTTAATTCTCGGAGGATTGTTTCTATAAGATACCCTATCGGCCTATCTGGTATTTTGCAACCATTAGTAAAATAGGTTATACTAGCGACAGGATGTGAAAAATGAAGATTATACTTGTCATTCTCATCATAGCGAAATCCAAAAGTTTTATAATGGAAATGACGAACAACCCCCAAGTCAATATAATCAATTAGGAAATCTGTATTAAATAGTTCTTTGTTTAAAACAACCCCATTATAAATCTTATTTTCAAATCCATTATTTTCTATGGCGACAACTTTATATCTTGAATCACTTTCAATAGCATCCACAATATCAATTTTCAAATTTCTAAATTCATTTTCTTCCACAAAGTATTCATTTTCTATAGGTCTTTTCAAATTTTTAGAAACCCAATACCTTTTCTTCCCTTTACTCAATTCAATCAGATCTTTGCTAATGTATTTTGTTATATAATGTTGTGATGCTTCCACACTATCTATAATCGTTGCTGTGGTATAGCCTAACTTATAATTTGTCAGATTATAGATAATTCTCCCTTTGCCATCTCTATGTGATGAATCGGTTAAAAACTTTTCGGGATAATTATTAAATAAAAAATGAAAGTGGAATCGCCTTTTATATTCACCGCAAAGAATCTTGTTTACAATATCCTGTTCCTGTACGGTTCTGTTCGGTTTATTCAAAAAAGAACTATAAATTTCATTATTCATTTTTTTACCGTTAAATACAACCGCATTATTATTATTGTCATAGTAATAATGATGCAGTTCTGGCACACCCAAGTATTGAATCTCTGGACATTGTCTTTTTAAAACGGTAAAAAAACTATGTAGGCACTTTACACATGTGTCATAATCAGAAGCACCTTTTCCGTATTTGACATTTAATATGTTATCATCAAATGTCAAAGTAACAAACATATTCCAGTTGTTGCTATAAGCATAATCATAAATGGATTTTTTCGTCCTGCTCATAGAAGCTATTATACTTCGTTCATGCTTTTCTTCATTGTTAGTTGTTTTTCCAATGTAGGAGCATGGAACACAAAGTTTAATATAATGATGGCAAGATTGTAGATTTTTATCGTTTATTACCTCGTCTATTTTTTTATCTAAAATGCTTTCATCACAGCTGTATTGCGAATTTCCGTTGCCTAAATCCACGACTTGATTGATAATAGAATGTCGAAACCGTTTTAACTGAATAACTGCATTTTCTAATTCATCCCTTATAATAACGGGATTTTTATAAAGGCTTATTGTAGTTTGGGAATTATATTCTTTTATTTTTAAATTGTATGTTTCTTTCATATGTATTTTTCCTCTCTGTTTGTCCATTAAAAAAAGTCTGCCACAAGACAAACTCACCCCAAAAATAATAATATGAACACCAAGAGCATCTATAATAATATTAAAGGTTTGTTTGTCTTATTATTGAATTCCATGCTTTACGGAGCATGGGATTTTTATTTTGATTATTATAGATAGAGGAAAAACCATTTATAACAAAAAAACAAACCCATCAAAGACAGATTTGCTTTTATTGGTGTGAATTTATTCTAAAGGGCAACAAATATATTGTTTCATCAGTTCATTTCTTTTGGAACCATGCCCCAAAACATGACTTACACTATCCAAAGCCTGCTGAACCGTTTCCCCTTTCTCTCTGTATTCCTTGTATTTTGCAGTTGCAAAGTTCTTTCTTAATGTATGAAATGCTCCATTTTGAAAATGAATCCCCTGCTTTTTGCACTCCCTGTTAAAAGCCTGTTGTAAACTCCCTGTTTGGATAGGGCAAATTCTCCCTTGCTTTTTTCCTCTAAATTGTTGCAATATATCCTGCTGTTCTTTGTTCTCGGCTTTTACAAATCTACTTTTTTTTCCTTTGGAATCTGCTATATAGATTCCATCCTCTTTTATATCTCTATATTGCAACTTGCCGCACTCCGCAGCCCTTAAACCAAAGTTCTTACATACCCCAAGAGCAGACTTTAAATTGCTGTTTTTGGTTTTCAAAAGCATCTGATATTGAGCATCTGAACACATTATATTTCTAATCTTTCCACCGCCATTTTTTGCACTAATTGGAGTAACCGTCGAATGAAAGTCCACATTCGTATTGTATGTATTATTACAGAGTGATTCCAACTTTCTGAAATGGGATTGATATTCCTGTAAAGACTTCCTACTACAACTATTTGCCTTTTCATTTAAAAATTCTTGTATATGCATTGAATTTATATCTTTTAATTGTTTGATTTCTGCATGATTTTCTTTTATCCAATTTGCAAAATTAGCACTTAAATCTATTAAATTTTTTCTATCCGCATAAGAATAAATTTTACTGTTATCTTTTCCATTTCTTTTCATAGAGTGCTTATCCATGCCCTCCCTAAAATGGGTATCTATGCAATATTTAAACTGATATTTGATATTTCTTGTTTTTCCCATATAATTTAACTCCCCCTTTTATATGCATTAAGATTCGGTTCGATGGACCGAACCTTAATGCATACACCTTACACCATTGTCAAAAAAATAATTGTTGTTTCAGACTACTTCTGCTTGTGCAATTACACAAACCCAAAACATCGGCACAGCTACAATTATCCCTGTGAACCGAATACTCCCCCTATAGAGGGCAAATTTGCATAGTATTTATAGACCTATGCACGGTCTTTTCGCTTATCCTTTCCCCTTTCCTATAGTCCACTATCCCATATACGAAAAAAAGGAACACCGCCCATTAAAGCAAATGTTCCTTTCCCTCATTTAATAGGATAGGCGAGATATACAGATTTATAACCTAACCATTTCACTTGATAAACATGTAAATATAAATCTGCTTTTTAATATGACTTCCTTTTGTACAACCTAACCTTTTTAACCTTAATCACGAATAGTAATTATCCTGTATTCTTATTGAACACACTATATTATAAAATTACATGGTAAAATTATTCAAAAAATATGAATGAACTATAAAAAAGAAAGGTCTCGAATTTTACTCCGAAACCTCCCTTTATATGTATTATTGCCATTCGCTCATATTTTTTTGAACTACTTCGTTATCTATTTTTGCAAAAAGATTTAGTCCTTCCACTCCATCTATTTCAGCTTTGACAATACAAAACTCTGTTATTCCTCCCCATCCATCTTTTGCATTTTCAATATAATTCATTAAACTTTCTGTAGTTTCTTCTGTATATTCTGTAATTCCATATGTAAGTTGTATATGAAAACCATCATAAGAGTCCATAGGATTCATGCCTGCTAACTCTAAATTATTTTCTTTCCCCATTTCTTCAAAAATATTTGTCAAAATTTCTAAGTATTCATCTCTCGTATATTCTTTTGTTTTGTCATATCCAACTTTTTCAAGTATCGTATCGTAAGGATCAACAACTGTTTCCTCTTGTTGAATTTCTTCCTCTTGTGCATCAACACTGAAATCTTGACTATCTGAAAAATAGTCTTGTAAAACATATAACTTATCATAATCTGTACCACTGATAGGATTTTTGAAGCAGTACCAAACCAGATTCAAGGCTTCATCAATTTTTATTGTCGAACCTGCTTTTATGTATCCGACCTGTACTCCATCAGTTGAATAAACTGGCGAATTTTCATTGAATGTTTTTTCTTCTCCAAATGCTTCGGAATTAGTAAATACAGTAAAATCATACTCCGAATATCTGTCCTCTTCTCCTGTTATTACAAGAACATCATTTTCAGCAATTACTGTGCTTTCAGTTTCCTGTTCTCCCTGTTCAACTTCTTCCTGTTTCGGTTCTGCACTGCTCCCACACCCCACAACGGATAAAGACAATGCCGCTGTTAATACTAATACCGCTGTTCTTTTCTTCATAATATGTTTTCTCCTTTTTGTTTAGGGTCTAAAAATAGACCATTTAGTCATCACTATTATAGCTTTAAAATTAAGATAATGCAAGAGAAAGGTGGTAGCAAATCATACAGATTTCGCTGAAAACATGATAAAATATGACCGATTTTGGGAAACTCTTAAAGAAAAGGGAATAAGCCAATACAATCTTGTTAAAGATTACAATATTAGCAAATCCCTGTTACAACGATTAAGGAACAATGAGGGCATTAGCACACACTCCCTTGATATGCTTTGCTCTATCTTAGATTGCAGAATTGAAGATATTATAGAATTTGTAAAAGAACATGAATTTCCATCAAAAAACAAAAAGGACGAGTAACCCGATCCAGAAAGCGGAATACTCGTCTTTTTATTACAAACTTTGCATAGTGAGCAACACCATCACTTCATCACTCTCAAACATATGTGAATATCGTTCCAAAATCGTTTGCTGTGTATCCCCACTCACTTTCTCGATAACAGGCAAGGGAACATTGTTTTTTATCAAATTGCTTATAAATGTATGCCTAAACTCGTGACAAGTATACTTAGGGAGATTACAGGCTTTACAAGCCTTTTCTAACATATATGCACAGGCAGTATGCCCCCAATCAAATATTTTATCATCTAAACTACCGCCATCTTGTAAATGTCCATTTTTGAGCCTAATAAACAACCGTTCTGGGTCTGTATATAACGGAACCGTTCTCTTTTTAAAATTTTTAGGGTCCTTTGTAAGATTCATATCACTCACATAAGATTTTGTAACTTTGATTCTAGTACCCCTTAAATGTTCTCCTTGAGCATTTTGACTGTTTGGCACATATAAGGAAAGCGGTTCTGTTCCTTTTTTATAATAACTAAATTCTTCAAAATCATTATAGGTTAAGGCGATTGCTTCTCCTATCCGAAGCCCTGTGTAATAGAGAATATTAAACAAAAGCCGATACTTTGGGTAATTATCTACTCCAAGACGGACAAACTTATTGTAATGAAAATAAGCATCTATTTTCTCAAATTCTTCCTTGCTGATAGTTTTATAGTCCTCTTTTTGTTTCGTCTTTACATTGTCCGCATAAGCAAGAATATTCTCTGTTATCAGCTTTTTCTTATAAGCAAGGTTTATCATCTTTCGGAATGTGGCATTGATGCTATGCAATGTTTCCTCCGAATATCCATGATTGCGACAGTCAGCAGATAACTTATAATACACATCCTCTGTTATATCCTTTAACTTTGTTTCCGCAGGAAGAAACTGATAAATCATTTTCATCTGCTGTTCTGTATTCCGAACGGTAACAGGACTAAAATTCTGCCCGCCTGCCTTGTTCTTCCACAAATCAAATACACCCTGTAGAGTTATGTCTTTATCCTCTGCCTTATTTGTTCCCGTTTGTAGTTTTGCCAGTTCTCCCCTTGCTTCTGTAAGGCTTGAAAGATTGTATTTCCACTTTGCTTTATATTTGTTCTTTTGAGTAAGAGGGTCATAGACTTTATAGTTATACTTTACATCATACAGCTTTGTATTCTCATTGTAATAGATGTTCGGGTATTTCGTCTTTGTCCGCTTTGCCTGTTCTGCCATAGTAAAAGCCCTCCATTCGTATATTTTTCATTTTCGCTTGATTTATACTAATTCTAGGCTCATTGTACTACGAATTGTATACGAACACAAGCAAAATTATACGAATTTAGGGCTTTCCAATTCTTAAAAACCTTGATTTTATGCGGTTTTTCTACTCTTTACTTTTCATCGTGGGGAACAACAAAACATCCCTTATCGCCGGCGAATCCGTCAGCAGCATCACCAGCCGGTCGATACCATAACCAATTCCCCCGGTAGGAGGCATCCCGATCTCCAATGCATTCAGGAAATCCTCGTCCGTATGATTTGCTTCCTCATCGCCCGCTGCAAACGCCTCCTCCTGCGCCGCAAAACGAGCCCTTTGGTCAATGGGGTCGTTCAGTTCGGAATAGGCGTTGCACATCTCCCGGCATGTAATAAACAATTCAAAACGTTCCACATAATCCGGCTTATCCGGCTTTCTCTTGGTAAGCGGGGAGATTTCCACCGGATGATCCATGACAAACGTAGGCTGCACCAGATGCTCCTCCACAAACTCCTCAAAGAACAGGTTCAAAATATCCCCTTTCTTATGTCTCGCTTCGTAATGCACGCCCTTTTCGTCCGCTATCCTCTTTGCTTCTTCCGTATCTTTTATCAAATCAAAATCAACGCCTGTATATTCCTTTACGGCATCGATCATCGTCACCCTCTTAAACGGGCTTCCCAGATCAATCTCTACTCCGCCGTAAGTAACCGTGGTCGTACCGCATACTTCCTGCGCCACATGGCGGAACATATTTTCCGTCAAATCCATCATGCCGTTATAATCCGTATACGCCTGGTACAACTCCATTAAAGTAAACTCCGGATTGTGCCTCGTATCCAGCCCTTCATTGCGGAACACGCGCCCGATCTCATAAACCCGCTCCATTCCCCCTACAATCAGCCTTTTTAAATACAGCTCCAGGGAAATTCTCAATTTTACATCCTCGTCCAACGCATTGTAATGAGTCTCAAATGGCCTTGCCGCCGCTCCGCCCGCATTGGACACCAGCATGGGCGTCTCCACCTCAAGGAAGCCCTGCCCGTCCAGATATCTCCGAATAGAGCTGATGATCCGCGACCTTTTTACGAACGTATCCTTTACTTCCTCGTTCATAATCAAATCCGTATACCGCTGGCGGTAACGAATGTCAGTATTTACAAGTCCATGATATTTTTCAGGAAGAATCTGGAGGCTTTTGGAAAGCAACGTCACCTCTGCGGCATGAATGGATATTTCCCCTGTCTTCGTTTTAAAAACTTCGCCCCGGATGCCGACGATATCGCCCACATCGTATTTTTTAAAATCAGCATATGCCTCTTCCCCAATGCTGTCTCTGGCAACATAAGACTGGATATTGCCCTGAATATCCTGTACATTGCAGAAAGATGCTTTTCCCATCACGCGTTTGGACATCACACGCCCTGCTATGGAAACGCTCTGGCCTTCCAGACTGTCGAAGCCGTCTTTTATTTCAAGGCTGTGATGCGTCACATCATATTTCGTGATTTTAAAAGGATCTTTATCGTTTTCCTGAAGGGCCGTAAGTTTCTCCCTTCTTACCTTTAATAACTGGTTAATATCCTGTTCCTGTGCGTTCCGTGCTTCTCCCACCGCTGACACTCCTTTTTCTTCTATGATTTATTTCCGTACCTCCTGGCTGCTCTGTTCCTTAAACCGACACCAATCCCGGACGCTGCTCCCAACATCCGGCCCGATCCATTGTCCGTTGAAGCCAGCATTCCCATTGCTCTCAGGAATTAACTGCCGGATCTCTGTATCTCCAGCACCTTGTACTGCAATACGCCGACCTGCGTTTCCACGCTGACCACATCGTCTACCCTCGCCCCGATCAGAGCCTTCCCTACGGGAGACTCATTGGATATTTTTCCTTTTAAACTATTTGCTTCCGTAGAACCTACGATTTTATATTCCAATTCTTCGTTATATTCCAAATCCAGGATCTTTACCTTACAGCCAATATTAATTTTGTCCAGATCGACCTCGTCCTCTACGACAACCTCCGCATTTTTCAGTATTTTTTCCAGCTCCTCAATCCTTGCCTCAATGTCGCGCTGTTCGTCCTTCGCCGCGTCGTATTCCGCATTTTCTGACAAATCTCCCTGTTCCCTGGCTTCTTTGATCTTCTGTGCCACTTCCTGCCTTTTTACCACTTTTAGTTCATGAAGTTCATCCTCATACCTTTTGAGACCCTCGTAGGTTAAAATATTCTTTTTTTCTTCCATTTGAACATTTATACTCCTTTCGCAGTTTTGTAAGTAACGCCTGGCGCAAATCCTGTTCTTGCCCGGATTCTTTCTCATTTTCCAATATACAATCCCGTCAGCTTCCCTGCTCCGAATAACGGATCTCCTGACCCTTGCGGCATTCGCCAAATGTATGCCTCTGCCGGGCTTATTTCTCGCGGGAATTAACTATGGTATTATACCCATTTTTCACCAGAGTGTCAAGGAATTTTGCCACCGATATATATATGATATCTCCTCTTTTTTCTGCCAGTTCCCTTTTTTCATCTTCTGACCAGAAATCCATATAAAATGCCCTGTGCGGTATCGCCTCAAACGCTGCTTTTTTCCCTTTTCCCATATCCAGAATAACCGTTCTTCCATCTTTCCCAAGCGGCCGCTCCATCTTCGCCACCGCCGCCGTAGGAATTCCGTACTCATCATATATATAATCCGTAAATTCTTCATACCCCTCCGGCCTGTCCGTCACCAGCGTAAAATGATTGATCCTCGCCAAATATGGGGACAGCAGGCAAAACAACAGCCGTCTCTCTTCCCTTAGCTCTTCCTCTTCCCACGCCCCCCTTTTATCCCCGCCTCCTCCTATATAAACCAGGTATTCCATGCAGGATACCTGATCCATGGCCTTTTTCAATAAGGCCTCGGGAGGCAGCCTTTCCTCCACTCCTGCCAGACGGGCCAGTTTCGGCTGCAAATAAAAGTCTTCCGCCTCCTGCTCTTTCAACATTCTTCCCATTATGTCCCTTAGCCTGTCTTCCTCCCAGACTTTGTTTTTCCAATAAAATTCCGGTATACCGCAGCATACCAGCCTTCCCTCCTTTGCCATACTGATATTCGCCAGCAGCATCTTTCCCCGTCCCCACCTGTATCTTTTCCACTTTTCGCCTTCTTTCAGGTAAAAATATAAAATCTTTCCTCCCTCCACTGCCTTCCCGTCTCCTGTCTTCTGTTAGAATAACGTATGATAAAAAGACGCTTCTTATTCACAAAGCGTCCCTTTATTTTCCGGCCGGATCATGGCAAAAAATTTCTTCCATTCCCTTTTTCAGTTCTTCCATATCCTCGATCTCATTGATTCTGCCGCGGAATCTGGCGGAATGCGGATAGCCTGCGGTATACCATGCAATATGCTTTCGCATCTCGCGAATCCCGATATATTCCCCTTTATACTTCACCTGCAAATCGGCATGGCGCAATATCGCTGCTTTTACTTCTTCCGGTTCCGGAGGCGGTATTTCTGTTCCGCTCTCCAGATAAGCCGCCACTTCCCGGAATATCCAGGGGTTTCCCTTCGCTGCCCGTCCGATCATGACTCCGTCGCAGCCGGTTTCCTCCATCATACGCCTGGCCGTTTCTCCGTCAATAACATCCCCATTTCCGATCACCGGAATACGAACCGCTTTTTTCACCGCCTCGATCGCCGCCCAGTCCGCCTGGCCCGAGTAAAATTGCTCCCTTGTCCTGCCATGTACGGCCACAGCCGCCGCTCCGGCAGCTTCCGCAGCTTTGGCAATCTCCACCGCATTTACATGTTCTTCGTCAAAGCCTTTCCTGATTTTTACCGTTACCGGCTTGCGGATCGCCTTTACCGTTTTCGCTATGATCTTTTCCGCCAGAGCAGGATTTTTCATCAACGCCGATCCTTCCCCATTGTTTACCACCTTCGGCACCGGACAGCCCATATTGATATCAAGGATTGCAAAGGGCCTGTCTTCGATCCGCTTCGCCATCTCGCTGACAATATCCGCGTCCGAACCAAACAGCTGCAGAGATACCGGCCCTTCTCCGGGATGAATTTCCATCAGAGCTTCCGTATTCCTGCTGCCATACATAATCGCTTTCGCGCTTACCATTTCCATTCCCAGCAGTCCCGCCCCCTGCTCTTTGCATAACAAACGAAATGGCAGGTCCGATACGCCTGCCATGGGAGCCAAGATCACATTATTTTCCAGGATCACATTCCCTATTTTTAACTGTTTTAGCCGTTTCATCCATTTTCCCGCCATCATGATTTCCTGTTCTTTTCATAGATCATCCGAAGCCCGTCCAGAGTGAGCGTACTGTTATAAAACTGAATGCTCTCCGTCTCCTCGGAGATCAGCCTTCCCAGCCCGCCGGTCGCCACTACTTTCAGATTGTCATAACCGCTCGCCTTCTTCACCTGGCTGACGATATATTCCGTCTGCCCGATCTGTCCATATATCAGACCGGCCTGCATGCTGGATATCGTTTCCTGGGCCAGAATGGATCTGGGTTTTTTAATTTCCACCTCCGGCAGCTTTGCCGTCCCTTCCCACAAAGCTTTGGCAGATATCCGTATGCCCGGCGCTATAATACAGGCTACAAAGCTTCCGTCTTCCGAAACAAGATCGTATGTGGTAGCCGTTCCAAAATCAAGCACAAGAACCGGCCCCCCGTAAATCTCATAGGCAGCCACCGCATCCACGATACGGTCGGCCCCGATCTGCCTTGGATTCTCCGTCACCACCTTGATCCCCGTTTTCACTCCCGGCCCCACGATCAGAGGCGGAGTTTTCAAGTAACGCGTTACCGCTCCTGTCAAGGAATGCATGACATTCGGGACTACGCTGGCTATGATCGTTCCTTCCAGATCTTCCTTTTCCACCGCATTAATCCGCAGCAATTCCATAATACTCATTCCATATTCATCGGAAGTACGAGCCTGTTTCGTCGTCATGCGAAAAGTCGCCACCAGTTCTTTCCCCCGGTAGACTCCGTATGTTATATTCGTATTCCCTACATCAATTACTAAAATCATTTTTTATTTCCTGCCTTTCCGTCATTCCCCTGTGTATTTCGGAAGCTTTTATTCCCTTTCGTCCAATCCTATCTCTTCATGCAAAACAAACACTCTGTAATAAAGGCCAAGCGCTTCAAACAGTTCCTGCCTGTTTCTCCTCACTTCCCGTACCATCAGCCCGCTGCCGATCTCATCATACAGGTAGTCGTCCTCCGCAAAATCCGTTTCTATCACAACGCCGCCTCCCTTTTCAAAGGCAATAGTAAAAATCCCTCCTATCTCTTCCGTAAAAAGAACGCAGATAATATGCAGTTCATCTTTGATGGACTGAGGAATCCCTTTAAAATCTTCATTAAAATAATATTTTCGTTCATATGCATTGGCACCGCAAAGCACGATCTTATCGTCAGACATACCCATATATCCCCCTTACGGACACTTCTCCGGCATAGATCTCTACCGTCTTTCCATCCGGCCTTTCCACCAGCAATTCACCGCCGGCATTAATTCCCCTTGCAATTCCTCCGAACTCTCCTTTTGGATCCAGCACGCGTACCTGCCTGTCCTTATTTACTAGGTATCCGTTATATGTTTCCATCATATTGCGCAAGTCCAGATCTCTTTCATAAATTTCATAATTTATTTCAAACCGCTCCAGCACTTTTTGTAAAAGTTCCGCCCTCGTCGTCTCCTTCCCACTTTCCAGCAAAATAGAAGTGGCCGTTTTTTCGATCTCCGCCGGCATCTTGTCCAAATTCACATTGATCCCCGTTCCAATGACCACATGTTGGACATAATCCATCTCCATTGTCATTTCCGTCAGAATCCCGCATATTTTTTTCCCGTTTAAAACCACATCATTCGGCCATTTGATGCCCGCTTCCTGGCCGCAGCATCCCTTGACGGCTTCTGCCACGGAAAGAGCCATTACAAGCGTAAGACCGGATACTTTATCTGGGGGGAATTCCGGCCGCAGCAAAATAGTAAAATAAATATCCTTTCCTGCCGGGGACTCCCACGCCCTTCCCCTTCTTCCCCTTCCGGCGTTCTGCTTATCGGCCACCACCACCGTTCCGTGTACGGCGCCCTCTTCCCCGAGGCGTTTTGCATCAATATTCGTGGAGCCGGTTTCTTCATAATAATAAATATTCCTGCCCGCCCATTCATTCTGAATACGGCTCTTTAACTCGCTGGAAGAAAGCACGTCTGGCGTTATTTGCAAACGGTATCCTTTGTTTTTCACCGCCTCGATCCCGTATCCCTCTTCTTTCAGCTGATTGATCACCTTCCAGACCGCCGTCCTGGAAACGCCGAACTTACTGCATAGTTCCTGGCCCGAAATGTAATTCCCGCTTTCCCTGAGAAGCTTTAAAATCTCTGTTTTCATAATATTTTCCGCCCTCGATGCCGCGTTTTCCGTTATCGCCCCGCACCGCATCCGTCCGGTACGCCAAGCGTCGCCGCCATCACTGCCTTTATTGTATGCATGCGGTTTTCCGCCTCTTCAAAAACGATTGATGCCTCCGACTCAAAAACTTCGTCCGTCACTTCCATCTCCGCCATGCCGAATTTTTCGCTGATTTCTTTTCCTGTCTTCGTATGAAGGTCGTGGAATGCCGGAAGGCAATGCATAAATACCGCTTTTTCCCCTGCCAGTGCCATCACCCTTCCGTTTACCTGATAAGGGGAAAGCTCCCGTATCCGTTCTTCCCATATTTCATCCGGCTCTCCCATAGAAACCCAGACATCCGTATAAATAACATCCGCGCCTCTCACTCCCGCTTCCACATCTTCCGTCAGGGTAATCGTCGCTCCCGTGCCTTTTGCAATTTCTTCGAATTCCTCCACCAGCTTCCTGTCCTGAAAATACTTTTCCGCATTACAAGCCTTAAATTGCATCCCCATCTTAGGAGAGGCTACAATCAGGGAATTTCCCATATTATAACGCGCATCCCCCATATAAGTAAAACGGATATTTTTCAAATATCCAAAATGCTCGCGTATCGTCAGCAGATCCGCCAGCATCTGCGTCGGATGGAACTCGTTCGTCAGGCCGTTCCATACCGGAACTTTCGCATACTTTGCCAGTTCCTCCACGATGTCCTGCCCGAAGCCGCGGTATTCGATCCCTTCATACATGCCGGAAAGAACTCTTGCCGTATCCGCAATGCTTTCCTTCTTGCCGATTTGAGAGACGGACGGATCGAGATACGTCGTTCCCATCCCCAGATCGTGTGCCGCTACTTCAAAGGAACATCTTGTCCTCGTACTCGTTTTCTCAAAAATAAGCGCCACGTTCTTTCCCTCATGCCATCTTGTCAATATTCCCTTTTTCTTTTTCTCCTTCAAATCTGCCGCCAGATCCAGCATATATCCTATCTCCGCCGAAGTAAAATCCAGCAGCTTTAAAAAATCACGGCCTGTCAGGTTCATGATCGTTCTCCTTTCCTCATCGCACAAAAGCACTTTTTCAATACGTATTCCGTACATACGCCACCGCGTACATCTAAAATCCGGCAGCCGGAACGCTTCTTCCAACTGCCGGAATCTATCCTTTATTCAGAATATCTTGATGTGAGACTTAATACTTCTTAGCGAAATACCCTCTGGCATGAGCTTTAGAAGTATTTCTCACATTACTTCCCTTCTACTACAATCTCCTTTAAAGAAGAAGCCAGCCCTGCTATTCCCTGTATCTCGGAGGGAATGATGATCTTCGTCGCCTTGCCGTCCGCCGCTTTTTCAAACGCTTCCAGGCTCTTAATGGTAAGCACGGCCTGATCCGCTCCTGCTTCACGGATCATCCGAATACCGTCTGCAGTCGCCTTCTGCACTTTCAGAATCGCTTCCGCTTCACCTTCCGCCTCGCGGATCATCTTTTCCTTCTGCGCTTCCGCCCGGAGGATTGCGGACTGTTTTTCCGCTTCCGCTTCCAAAATAACGGACGCCTTCTGACCTTCCGCTACCAGAACCGTAGATTTCTTCTCACCTTCCGCCCGGAGGATCGCTTCACGACGCTCACGCTCCGCCTTCATCTGTTTTTCCATCGCATCCTGGATAGCTGCCGGCGGAATAATATTTTTAAGTTCCACGCGGTTTACCTTGATTCCCCACGGATCCGTTGCGATATCCAAAGAAGCGCGCATCTTCGTATTAATAACTTCCCTTGATGTCAGCGTCTGATCCAGCTCCATCTCGCCGATAATATTTCTCAAAGTCGTAGCGGTCAGGTTCTCAATCGCCATAATCGGATTTTCCACACCATAAGCAAAAAGCTTGGGATCCGTAATCTGGAAGAATACGACGGTGTCGATTCTCATCGTTACGTTATCCTTTGTGATCACCGGCTGCGGCGCAAAATCCACAACCTGTTCCTTTAAGTTCACCCGCTTCGCCACTTTATCAAGAAAAGGCATCTTAAAATGCAGACCTACGGACCAAGTTCCCTGATATGCTCCCAGCCTTTCCACTACATATGCATACGCCTGAGGCACTATCTTGATACAGGAAACCAAAATTAAAACAATTAATATCAGTATAACAAGCATTACAATTCCCATAATTCTTCCTCCGCTCCCACCTGTCCGGTCCGGTCAGGCTTTTTTCTCTTCTACTATTAATTTTACCCCATTAATAGCGATAATATTAACTACGCTGCCTACGTCCAGCCTGACGCCGGCTTCCGCCGTGCGCGCCGACCATTCCATTCCTCCTACGGTCACCTGTCCGATTCCCTGCAGGTTATCTATCTCGCTGATCACGATCGCTTGTCGCCCCACAAGGCTTTCCGCGTTCGTTTTTACCCTGTCCTTATTAAAATACTTTACCGCCATGGGCCTTGTAAAATACAGCAAGACAAAAGATACTGCAAAAAACAGGACGATCTGCACCACCAACGGCAGTCCCAGCGCCGACGCGATCACCGCCACTAAAGCCCCGCCGGCAAACCATATAGTCGTCAGCCCCATCGTCGCTATTTCAATCAGGATAAACAGAACCAAGGCTACCAGCCAAAAAATCGTATAATTCATACTTAAAGCCTCCTTCCTGCTTTCCTATTATCTTACTATACTTTCCTATATTATTCAATACAGGCAAAAAAGATTTTCACGAAGAAAGCCGCAGCTTCGGAAGTTCTTACCAGAAAACGTGGTCTCCGATCACGATTCCCTCATGGGCGCCTACCCTCCTGAAATGGGTCGCCGTCCCAATGTTGGTGGCTCCGTTGATCGACTCCTGCGCCGCCGTAACACAGCTGGCCGGAATATTGCCGCCGTACACTCTTGCCACTTTACCGTTCAATGCCGGAGTAAACTGCCCGGATGCATAAATAACGCTGTAAATCGTGTTGGGATACGCGCCGCTTCTTACCCGGTTCATTACCGTGGCGCCTACCGCCAGCTGGCCTTCGTAACCCTTATTTCCTGCTTAGCAGTAGATCAGCGCTACCAAAAGCCTTGTATCGTCCGCGCCTACGACTACCGCGCCCTGGTTTGCCGTAAGCTTTGCCTTGGCTTCCGCTTCCGCCTTTTCCCGCGCTTTAATCGACGCTATCGTTTCGCCTTCATCAATATGGAAATCCAAATCCACGAATTCCGCTGAAACATAGCCTGTCTTGTTATCATATTTTACGCTGATCCATTCATCGTCCATCACTTCGATTACGTCCAGCTCGTCATCCTGGGCCATTAATGCAAATATCTCCGCTTCCGTACTCGGTTCCTTACGGATCCGCAGCGCGTCCGTATCGATCGTCACAATGAGATTCCCCACTTCATCGGCAAGCGTTTCCGCGTCTTTGCCAAACAACAGATATTCATCTTTTGCCCAGCCCACCAGATCGCCGGATCTCAACTTTGTCCAGCCATCTTTTCTTTCCAATATCCTGCCGCCGCAGTCTTTATACAGCACGCCCACTTTTTCCGATTCTTCATCGGCCTTTGCGCGGACATTCAACGTATTCTGCACATCTGCCATTACCAGATCCGACTCTTCTTCCGCCGGTTCTTTTCCCGTCGGTTCTTTTCCCGTTTTCAGACTTTCCCTTACGGTCTCCTCCGTCACCTGGACTCTCGACGCGGAATTATCCGCCATCAAATCCCCGGGTACGGCTTCCTCCTCTTTTCCATCCTCTGTTTTTTCCGATCCCTCTTCCTCATTCGTATCAGGCGCAAGAAGCGTTGCCACTCCTACATTTAAAGAATCCAGATATTCCTGACTGCTGGTCTTATCTTCACCGGCTGCAGCGGTCATACCTACAGCCATCATCATCACCAGACTTATGATCAAACCTGACAGCAAATGAAACGGCCTTCTGTTTCCTGACATTTCCTTTACCTCCAACGACCATCCGCTCCGTTCTTCCGACACGGCCGGACATTTTTTTCCTTTCTACTATTGTATATAATTATTACGAAATTGTTAATTTTATTACACAAATAATATCAAAAGAAACGGAAATTGTCAAGTTTGTGGATTTTTATGGGCCGAAAAGGGATTTATTCCCCGCTTATTTTATTACAATTTCTTTGATTTCTCTACACAGGCACCGACCGCTTCCATAACGGCGGCCCGCATCCCTTTTTCCTCTAATACGGCGATGCCTTCTATTGTCGTTCCTCCCGGCGAACATACCATGTCTTTGAGTTCTCCGGGGTGGAGTCCTGTTTCCATTACCATTCTGGCGCTTCCTGCCACTGCGCTTGCGGCAAATTCATAAGCCTGTTTCCTCGGCATCCCCGCTTTCACCGCGCCATCCGCCATAGCTTCTATAAACAGAAAAACGAAAGCCGGAGAACTGCCGCCGACCGCCCCCGCCGCATCCATCAATCGTTCGGGAATCGCGATCGCCTTTCCGAAGCTTTCCATTAATCGCATGCAGAATTCTTCGTCCTCTTTTTCCACCAAAGAATTGCAGCATACCGCCGTGCAGCCGGCTCCCACCAACGCCGGCGTATTAGGCATACAGCGGATGAGTTTGATTTTTTTTCCGAATTCCTTTTCGATCCACTCCATATTCTTTCCGGCTGCAATGCTGACTACCAGCTTTTCTTCCGTCACAGCTTCCTTAATTTCCCCGATCACCTCAGGAAAAAAAACTGGTTTGACCGCCAATATAATGACATCCGCATATTCCGCCACATGCCGGTTGCTTTCGGCAGCAGTGATAGAAAACTCCTCTTCCATACGTTTCATCGTTTCTCTTGTTTTTGCCGATCCTATGATATCTCCCGCTTCCACAATCTTTTCCCGAAGCATTCCCCCGATCATTGCCTTCGCCATATTTCCTAATCCAATAAAACCTATCTTCATATGCTCCTCTTTTCTAAAAATTTCCTATTTTTATCCGCGTCTCTGTCTCGCCGCCTCAAACGCCAGTAAGGAGGCCGCCACCGCTGCATTCAGCGACTCCACTTTCCCTTCCATGGGAATCCTGATTCTGACATCCGCCAGCCGCGATACCCGCTCCGTCAGTCCCTTTCCTTCATTTCCGATTAAAAAAGCCGAAGCCTTCCGGTAATCGCATTGATCATAACTTTTTTTTCCCTCCAAATGAGCTGCAAACACCTCCGTTCCGGCTTGTTTCATTTGCCCTATCGCATCCTCCAGATCTTCCACATAGCAAAAGGGCATCCGGTACACGGAACCCATCGTCGCCCGGATCACCTTTGGATTGTAAATGTCCACCGTATCCCGGCTCATGACGATCCCATCCGCTCCCGCGGCTTCCCCCGATCTTAAAACGGTTCCCAGATTGCCCGGATCCTGAAGATTTTCCAGCACGAGAAAAAGCGGGGGCCTGTCCCCTTTCAGCATATTTTCCAATGCATAGCGTCGTTGTCTGACCACGCACAGAATTCCCTGCGGCGACTGGGTATCCGACATTTTTGCGAATACTTCCCCGGATACCGTTTCATAGACATTCTCTTCCAGTTTTTCCCTTACTCCTCTCCCGTCGTCTTCCTGCGACTCCAATAACATAAGGAACTTCTCGGAAACATATACCTCCTCCACATATCCTTCCGGCGCTTCCAGAAACATCTTGATTCCTTCCGCTGCAAAAACGCCTTCTTTTTTTCTCTCCCCCGCCTTTTTATTCAGTTGTACGATCCTTTTTACTTTCTGGTTCGACGTACTCGTTATCATATTCCACCGCGCCCTTTTCCACAAATCTGCAAGCGGACCGGCACATTCCGTGCCGATCCGCATTCTTTATAAAATGTGTGCTATAAAATCTATGCTTCTGTCTTTTTACATGGACAATGCCCTGCTCACCTCATATTGATATTCGGGAATATGTTTTTCCATAGATAAAGCTTCTTCAATATCAAAATCCTGAAATTCACCGTTCCGGTATCCCACTACCCGATTCGTCTTGCCCTGGCAAAGAATATCGGTCGCATATGCGCCCATGATCGACGCATAGAAACGGTCTTTACAGGTAGGGCTTCCGCCCCTTTGCATATAACCCAGAATCGTAGCCCTGGTTTCTATGCCCGTAGCCGCTTCGATCCTCCGTGCCATGGAGGTAGAATGCCCGATTCCTTCCGCATTGATAATAATATGGTGAGTCTTTCCTTTTTTTCTGTTATTGATAATATTATTAATAATCCTCTGTTCGTTAAAATCATATTTTTCCGGCAGAAGAATATCTTCCGCACCGTTGGCCACACCGCACCAAAGTGCGATATATCCCGCATTTCTTCCCATTACTTCGATAATACTGCACCTCTCATGGGAGGAAGAAGTATCTCTTACCTTATCAATCGCCTGCATCGCCGTATTGATCGCCGTGTCAAAGCCTATCGTATAATCCGTACAGGAAATATCCAAATCAATCGTTCCGGGAATCCCGATCGTATTGATTCCTTTTCGTGAAAGTGCCTGCGCGCCTCTGTAGGAACCATCGCCGCCGATTACCACCAAGCCCTCGATGCCATGCTTCATGCATATTCTCGCGCCCTTCTCCTGGCCTTCGTCTGTCTTAAACTCCATGCAGCGGGCCGTACCGAGAATCGTTCCTCCCCTCTGGATAATATCCGACACACTGCTTCTCTCCAGATCCACAATTTCCTCATTCAAAAGTCCCTGATAACCCTTTTTAATTCCTTTTACACTTACTCCTTTGGCAAGCGCCTGCCGCACTACGGCACGGATAGCCGCATTCATCCCCGGAGCGTCGCCGCCGCTGGTTAATACTCCTATAGTCCTGATCTCATCCGCCATGCCTACACCTCTCTCATTCATTCGTTCGATGCCCGCTTTACCGGTTCCGCCGCGCGCCCTTACTCCGTTTCACTCTCCCAATCATAAGACATCCGGCGCAAACCACATACAGCAACTTTATTTTACCCCCTTTCCCCCTCCTTTTCAATATTTTTTTTATTAGAAATGCGCGGAATGAGTGGAAATCCATTTTGGCAGAGGGCATTCCGGGCGGGTAGGGGGGAGGCGAAGGCGGGGGG
>ERZ779626.507-NODE-507-length-22784-cov-26.964011_pt1 | contig 22784 bp, 21 predicted proteins | sample MGYA00514209_ERZ779626 | MGnify/ENA primary metagenome ERZ779626 (study PRJEB29562, sample SAMEA4376713) | mouse gut metagenome | isolation source: Cecum | study: EMG produced TPA metagenomics assembly of the A DSS colitis mouse model was used to assess the...
TTTAAGCCGCCTTCGGCGTCTGCTGTTACCCGCAGGGAGAGAAGAAATCATCACCGCGCCCCCTGCTGGCGGTCACGATTTTTCTCTTTCTCCATCAGGCCCAAAATCCGCTCCACGTTGTTTTTGGCCGTGAGCAGTTCTATCATTTTTTCCTTCGCCTGCCTGTACTCTGGATACCGTTTTTTCTTCTCAGCCTGCAACACGGCATACTCCTGTTTCAGCGATTGCATGGAGGGCAGCTTTTTCAAACCAAGTGAATTGAAGTACCGCTTCGCCGCTTGACAAGCCGTGATTTCACTGCTATGTTGTTCATAAAATTTCTCCTTTTTCCTGTCCGTCAATTTCCGATATTGCGCGTAAATCTCCTGCGTTTTTCCGTAGGTGCCGATCTGCCTTTGCAGTTCGGAAATGTCTTTCATTCTCCGTTCAGCGGCTTTCATCTGATCGCCCAAATCGTTAAATTTCTGGACTGCCGCATCACAGGCTCTTTCCAATTCTCCGAGGTCTGTCAATCCGTTTTCCTGCAAGTAAATGACCGTCCTTGCCATCTCCTTGAGATTGAAAATTTTCGCCCACCGCTCGAATCCAGGCGAGTTGGCCTGCTGCATTTTCGTTTGAATGTCAATCAGCAAATTGGGCCTGCGGAGCAGTACGGCGCATTGAAAACCAGCGCCGGGAGCGCCGGTATCAGCGAAAAGCTATCCAATATGCTTAATTCCTCCTTTGACCCGTTTATGGACCGGCTGATGGATTCGCTGGATGCGATCATAGACCAGAACCGGGGATGGGTGGCGGAAAAGCCTTGGATGTCCGGCACGATTAGAACAAATTATATTGACCGGGAAAGCGTTTATCGCTCTTTCCAAAACGCGATTTTCAAAGCGTAATATCTTGTGTAGACGCTATCTAAGAGAAAAACTGTGCGCCGCCGGGGGACAGGTCCCCGGCGGCGCGATAGATGTCGACGGATGTCAGGTAAAGATGAAGATGTCCTCTATGGGCGCGCCTACCGCCCGTGAGATGTCTACCGCCAGCTTCAGGGAGGGGTTGTACTGGGCCTTCTCCAGGCGCATGATGGTCTCCCGCCGCACCCCCACGATGTCCGCCAGCTCCCCCTGGGTCAGGCCCTTGGCCTGGCGGAAGGTCTTCAGGCTGCAGGTGAAGCCGTCCATTACGCTTCCTCCTCCGGGGCGTCGTCGTGGTCGTAGCGGTAGAGCAGGTACTCCGAGAGGAACATGGTCAGGGCCACCGCCAGAGCGATGCCGGTGATCAGCACGGGGGCGGTGAACTCCGCTCTGAGGCGGGTGTGCTGGCCTCCCAGAATTAGGAGGAGGATGATGATGGAAAATCCCACCCGGTAGGCCTTCAGCTGCGCCCGGACCACATTTTCTTTATAGCGCTCGTCCATGAGGGTGTTGGACATCTTCCCCTCGAAGAAAAACCCGAAGAAGCCGAAGAACAGGAAGAAGAGGAAGGGCGTGGCGTCGCCCCAGGCGCCGTAGGACCAGAATCCCAGGAAGCCCAGAAAGCCCAGAAAGCCCAGCAGGCCGAACTTGGGGCTCAGCCGCCGGGTGCGGCCGGTCCTGGACACGTACTCCTTCTGGACCAGGATGCCCCGGACCAGCAGGAAGGCCAGATACAGGACATACAGAACGTCCAGCGCCACGGCCAGGAGCATGGGAATATCTGCCGGCGCAAAGGCATAGGAATGCATGGGATAGACGAGCTTCCCGCCGTTGCAGGTCAGGTCGTACCACACGGCCCCGGCGGTCGCCGCCGCGCACAGCACGCCGCCCAGTGCCAACGCCAGCCAGCGGGGATATTTGGATGTCCGGTTGTGTCTCATGAGAAGATGCCTCCTAATTTATAGTGGTGATATATTTGTCGCTTGGTGAGATAAATATATCACTATCATTGCCGCTTGTCAAGGGGGGTGAGAGAAATATATCTCTTTTTTGACGGGACGGCGGCGATCTGCGGGGTAAGAGAGGGGCGCGGGAGGTGAGGAGAGAAGAAATTTGTGGAAATTGGGGTAAATATGCGTTTCTTCCCTTGACGCGGGAGCGGCCATTGTGTATCATGTATATGGCACTTTTTGTCTCTTTGCGCGGTTTACATAATGATTCGGTTTTTTAGGAAGGTAACGCGACAGACATGATACGATTAATTGACGTAGTAAAGGAATATCCTAATGGAACCCACGCCCTCAATGGCCTGTCGATGGAGATTCAGGACGGGGAGTTCGTTTTTATGGTGGGGCCCTCCGGCAGCGGCAAGTCCACGGTCATCAAGCTGCTCATCGGAGAGGTGGAGCCCTCCGAGGGCCGGGTGATGGTCAACGGCTTCTCCCTGCGCAACATCAGCGAGCGGCAGATTCCCTTGCTGCGGCGGACGGTGGGGGTCATCTTTCAGGACTTCCGCCTCATCGAGCACAAATCGGTCTACGACAACATGGTCTTTGCCATGCGGGCGGTGGGCGCGGGGCCCAAGGAGATCAAAAAGCGGATCCCCTACTGCCTGAACCTGGTGGGGCTGGAGAACAAGGGCCGCCGTCTGCCCTCGGAGCTCTCCGGCGGCGAGCAGCAGCGGGTGGCCATCGCCCGCGCCCTGCTCAACAACCCGGACACCATCATCGCCGACGAGCCCACCGGAAACCTGGACCCGGCCCGCTCCCTGGAGATCATGCGCCTTTTGGAGCGCATCAACGCCCTAGGGACCACGGTGCTGGTGGTGACCCACGAGAAGGATCTGGTTAACCGCTTCGACAAGCGGGTGGTGATGCTGGAGCGGGGCAGGGTCATCAGCGACGGCAAGGGCTGGTACGGGAGGAAACTACAGTGAGCAAGCACAATATTTTTTACTTTGCCCGGGAGGGTACCGTCAACATGTTCAGCCACGGCTTCATGTCCTTTGCCGCCGTGGGCATCACGGTGGCCTGCCTGCTGATTATGGGCACCTTCACCCTGGTGGCGGTGAACGCCAACGCCATGCTGGAGGACATGGAGTCCCAGAATCAGATGCTGGCCTTTGTGGACAAGAGCCTGAGCGAGGAGGAGGCCAGGGCGCTGCAGCGGGAGCTGCTGGCGGTGGAGAACGTGTCGGCGGTGGAGTTTATCTCCAATGTGGAGGCGGCGGAGGCCTTCCGGGCCCGCTATGAGGATGACGAGCTGTTCCAGGGCCTGCCGGACGACAACTTCCGCCATCGCTATGCCGTGGACTTGGCGGACATCGGCAGGATGAGCCAGACCAAGGCCGCCCTGGAGGCAGTGGCGGGCATCGGGCCGGGGAACGTCAGCGCCTACGAGGACGAGGCGGCGGGGTTCATCACCATCCGCAACGTGGCGGGGGTGGTATGCGCGGTGCTCATCGCGGTGCTGTTCATCGTGTCGGTGTTCATCATCGCCAACACCATCAAGCTCACCACCTTTGACCGCCGGGACGAGATCGCCATTATGAAGATGGTGGGGGCCACCAACGGCTTCATCCGCTGGCCCTTCGTCTACGAGGGCTTCCTGCTGGGGCTGTTCTCGGCGGTGATCGGCTTTTTCCTCCAGTGGGGGCTCTACGAGGCGGTGGCCCGGGGGGTGGCCAGCAACGACACCATCAACCTCATCACCGTGGTGCCCTTTCGGGAGATGTGGACCTATGTGGCCGCCATCTTCGCGGCGGCGGGGATGGTCATTGGCGTGGGCGGGAGCCTGAGCGCCATACGGAAGTTCCTGCAGGTGTAACGGTCTGAGAAAGGATGATGCATAAGATGACACGGCGGAAAGCGACCGCGCTGGTGCTGGCGGCCCTGCTGCTGCTGGCGGCGGCCCCGGCGCAGCCCCTGCTCCCCACCGCCCGCGCGGTGACCCAGAGCGACATCGACGGGCTGAAGGAGGACAAGAAGGGGCTGAACAAGGAGAAGAAGGAGATCGAGGACCAGCTCGCCCAGCTGCGCAATGACAAGGCGACCGCCATCCAGCGCCGCACGCTGCTGGATCAGAAGATCGATTTGACGGTCAAGGAGATCGCCGCCACGGAGTCGGAGATTGCCGGCTACGAGGCGCTGCTGGATCAGACGGCCTTCGAGCTGGCGGAGAACGAGCAGGAGGAGGCCCGGCAGTACGCCCTCTTCTGCGAGCGGGCCCGGGTGATGGAGGAGGCGGGGACCACCTCCTACTGGGCGGTGCTGTTCAAGGCGGACAGCTTTTCGGACCTCCTCAGCCGCCTTACGGATGTGCAGGAGGTGATGAACTACGACCAGGGCGTGCTGGACAGCCTGCGGCAGCTGCGCGCCCAGATACAGGAGAAGCAGGCCTACCAGGAGGAGCTGAAGGTGGGGGCTGAGGCCGCCAAGCGGGAGCTGGAGGCCCAGAAGGCGGACCTGGACAGCCAGAGGAAGGCCGCCGACGAGATGGTCAAGGAGCTGCAGGCCGACGAGGCCGCCGCCGCCCTTCTCCTCGCGGAGAAGGAGAAGGAGGAGGCCCGCATCCAGGAGCAGATCAAGAAGAAGGAGAAGGAGCTGGCGGAGCAGATGGCCGCCGCCCAGATGAACTGGAGCGCCACCTCCGGCGGGTACATCTGGCCGGAGACGGCGAGCAAGCGCATCACCTCCCCCATGGGGGGCCGGAACACGGGCATCAAGGGGGCCTCCACCAACCACAAGGGGGTGGACATCGGCGGCGTGGGCTACAGCACCAATGTGCTGGCTACCAAGGCGGGAATTGTCATCACCTCCGAGCGCTCCAGCTCCTACGGCAACTACGTGGTCATCAGTCACGGAAGCGGCAATACCACCCTGTACGCCCATATGAGCAGCCGCTCTGTTAAGGAGGGGGACGTGGTCTCCCAGGGACAGGTCATCGGGGTCACCGGCTCCACCGGCATCAGCAGCGGTCCGCACCTCCACTATGAGATCACCGAGGGCGGAGTGCGGGTGGACCCGCTTAACTACCTGCCGGGGTATGTTAAGGCGTGGTAAAAGGGACAGGCTGTTTGCGAATAAAGCCGGAGGGAAACGAAAGCTTCCCTCCGGCTTTTATTATAATTATGATAAGGAGCGTCCCTATTCCAGCAGCGCCAGCAGCGCGTCCACCTCCGCTTCGGTGGTGCTCCAGCCGGTGACGAAGCGGACGCAGGTGCGGCCGTCGCCGGAGAGCTGCTGGATCTCGAAGGCGGCGTGGGCGGCCAGGCGCTCCACGACGCCGTCCGGCAGGAGGGGGAAGACCTGATTGGAGGGGGAGTCCACCAGAAGGGGAATCCCCAGGGCCCTGAGCCCCTTCGTCAGGCGGCGGGCCAGGGCGTTGGAGTGGGCGGCCAAGGAGAGGTAGAGGCCGCCGTCCAGGATGGCGGCAAACTGCACCCCCAGCAGGCGGCCCTTGGCCAGGATGGCCCCCTGCTGCTTCATGCAGTGGCGGAAGCAGGGCTGGAGGGCGGGATTGGCGATGACCAGGGCCTCGCCGAAGAGGAGGCCGTTTTTGGTGCCGCCGATGGTGAAGGCGTCGCAGAGGGCGGCATAGTCGGCAAAGCCGGCGCCGCCGGCCTCTATGGCGCAGCCCAGCCGGGCCCCGTCGCAGTAGAGGTACAGGCCCAGCTCGCCGCAGACCGCCCGCAGCGCCTCCAGCTCGGCGCGGGAGTAGACGGTGCCCAGCTCCGTGGTGTTGGAGACGTAGACCAGCCGGGGGAGCACCATGTGTTCGCCGGAGTGGGCGGAGACGGCGCCGCGCACGGCCTCTGGCGTCAGCTTCCCGTCGGGAGCCGGGAGGTGGAGCACCTTGTGGCCATCCTGCTCGATGGCCCCGGACTCGTGGACGCAGATGTGGGCAGAGGCGGGAGCGATCACCGCCTCGTAGGGGCGCAGAAACGCCGCCAGGGCCGTCTTGTTGACTTGGGTGCCCCCCGTGAAGAAGTGGACGGCGGCCTCCGGCGCGCCGCAGAGGGAGCGGATCAGGTCCGCCGCCTCCCGACAGTAGCTGTCCGTCCCGTACCCCGGCGTCAGCTCCAGATTGGTGCGGCATAGGGCCTCCATCACCGCCGGATGGGCGCCGGCGCTGTAGTCGTTGCGGAAATTGAGCATAGGTTTGCAGCCTCCCCGTCATCAATATATGCTTCTCCCGATACGCTTCCCAAGTAAGGGAGTAGTATCGTTACCGGGCAGAAATCCTGGAAACACAGTGGGTCCAGTCCCGTAGAAAAGGATCGTTTTGATACGTTTTCTTTCCCTAGGTTGTCAAGGGAATTTCACCAAAAGGTAAAATCCCACCAGCTGAAATGATTATGAATCTGGCTGCTGCCCATCGTGGGCTTTCCATTGACATTCAGTAAACTCTATGTTGGTAAAAACAGCTTTGAACGAAGAGTCTTCCGGTGAGCAGGCATAGATGCCAAACTTGACGGTGTTGCTTCCTTTATCCATATGGCAAATGCGCATTTGATGAAAATGGATGCCATCTTCAGAGCATTCAATACAATAATCGCTCCCCCGACGGCTGAAACGATACCACATGGATTTGATTGCAGCAGGAATAGCGGCAGTAGCCCAGTCAGAATATCCGTTATTTGTGACAACACTGCCTAAATGCTGGAAATCGTCGTTCTCATATTCAATAGAGCCTTTCAGCCAATTTTCACTGTCCAAATACATAACAATGCCACATTGGTCAAATCTGTGATGGCTTTCAGAAAAATCCGTTTTAACAATAAAGCTGAAGAACCGTTTATCCGTTTCCATTTGAAGCACTGGTGCGTTATCATTTTGAAAATGGTAATAGGTCCTCTGCCACAGGTCGGTGTGTGGAGCAGTGACAATCTCTACTTTTGTACTGTCAATATACCATTGCTTCGGTTCTCGTGTCCATTTAAACCTTGTCATATCCATGTTGTTTCTCCCGCGCTTTCGATCTATCAATATTGATTTAGGCAAAGTATACCGCTGATTACCGGCAGCTTTCAACCCTCATTTATTTATACGAGCCGCCGGGCCAATAAACGTTCCTTTTCCCGCAAGAAAAAAGGAGCGCATACCCGCCCCGCGCAAATCCACAGTATATCAGACCGGCAGCCAAAACGCAACCCCGCGGCGGGGTTGGAATCCGTCCGTGCTGGGCATACTATGGTGCGGGAGCGGAGGCCGGAGGGGCGGGCAGGAAAAAGTAAAAGAATAATTTACAAAATACTTGCAATTGCGCCGGAAATAGGATAAAATGGCCGAAGGATAAATTCATTCCATAGGAGGATATTGAATATGGCAACCATTACCGCCGGCGAATTCCGCAACGGCAAGACTTTTGAGATGGACGGCAAGGTGATGCAGGTCGTCGAGTTCCAGCACGTCAAGCCCGGCAAGGGCGCGGCCTTTGTGCGCACGAAGATGAAGAACGTCGTCACCGGCGCCGTCACCGAGACCAGCTTCAACCCCACCGCCAAGTTCGAGGAGGCGTTTGTGGAGCGCAAGGACATGGAGTACAGCTACAGCGACGGCGATCTGTACTACTTTATGGACCAGGAGACCTTCGACATGGTGCCCCTGAGCCGCGACCTGCTGGGCGACGCGTTCCGCTTCGTCAAGGAGAACACGGTGTGCAAGGTGCTCTCCTACAAGGGCAACGTCTTCGGCCTGGAGTGCCCCAACTTCATGGACCTGGAGGTCACCGAGACCGAGCCCGGCTTCGCCGGCAACACCGCCACCAACGTCACCAAGCCCGCCGTGCTGGAGACCGGCGCGGAGATCAAGGTGCCCCTGTTCATCGACATCGGCGACAAGATCACCATCGACACCCGCACCGGCGAGTATCTGTCCCGCTGCAAGAACTGATCTGTTCCATCGGCCGGGGGCCGTGTTCAGGAGGAGAAGTACCTGCCAACATGACTTTTTGAAAGGAGAACAGCTATGGAAATTCTGGAAAAGGTCGCGTATATGAAGGGTTTAGCCGAGGGCCTGGGCCTGGACGCCAACTCCAAGGAGGTCAAGCTCCTCCATGTGATGATGGATCTTCTGGACGACATCGCACTGGAACTGCAGGACATCCGCGACGAGCAGAGCGAGCTGGAGGAGGGGCTGGACGCCGTCAGCGACGACCTGGCGGACGTGGAGACCCGGCTCTACGAGCTGGACGGGGAGGATGACGACGGCGATGAGGACGGCGAGGTCTACCAGACGACCTGTCCCAGCTGTGAAGAGGAGATCTTCTTCGACGAGAGCGTCCTGGAGGAGGGCGGCGTGCTGTGCCCTAACTGCGGCGAGAAGCTGGAGTTCGATCTGACGGACCTGAGCGGCTGCGAGGGCGGCTGCTGCTGCGCCTGCGCCGGCGAGGATGAGGACGACGATGACGACGAGGAGTAATCCCTCACCGCGAAACTGAATGGCAAGCGCCCCCGTGCAGGCAGCACGGGGGCGCTTCATGCGCTCAATGACATACGCGCTATGCCTCCGCCCAGCGGAAGGACCGTTCCACGGCCCTGTGCCAGCCCTGGAGCTTTACGTCCCGCTCCTGCCGGGAGATGGCGGGGGCGAAGCTCCGGTCCACGACCCAGTTGCGGCGGATGTCCTCCAGCCCCTCCCAGAAGCGGACCTCCAGCCCCGCCAGATAAGCGGCCCCCAGGGCGGTGGTCTCCACGCACACCGGCCGGTTGACGGCGGCCTGCAGGATGTCCGCCTGGAGCTGCATCAGGACGTTGTTGGCGCTGGCCCCGCCGTCCACCTTCAGGCTGGTCAGGGCGATGCCGGAGTCGGCGCGCATGGCGTCCAGCACGTCGCTGACCTGGTAGGCGATGGACTCCAGGGTGGCTCGGATGATATGGTTCTTGTTCACCCCGCGGGTCAGCCCCACAATGGCCCCCCGGGCGTACTGGTCCCAGTGGGGCGCGCCCAGGCCGGTGAAGGCGGGCACCACGTAGCACCCGGCGGTGTCGCTGACCTTGCCGGCGTGGTATTCGCTGTCGGCGGCGGACTCGATGAGGCGCATCTCGTCCCGCAGCCACTGGATGGCGGCCCCGGCCACAAAGATAGAGCCCTCCAGGGCGTAATTCACCCGGCCGTCCAGCCCCCAGGCCACGGTGGTCACCAGGCCGCTGTGGGAGAACACCGGCGTCTCCCCGGTGTTCATCAGCAGAAAGCAGCCGGTGCCGTAGGTGTTCTTGGCCTGTCCGGGTGCGAAGCAGGCCTGGCCAAAGAGGGCGGCCTGCTGGTCTCCGGCGGTCCCGGCGATGGGGATGGGCCCGCCGAAGAAGGCGGGATCCGTCTCACCGTAGACGCAGCTGCTGGGCTGTGGGACGGGCAGCATGGAGCGGGGGATGTCCATCAGGCGCAGGAGCTCCTCGTCCCAGTCCAGGGTACTGATGTTGAAGAGCATGGTCCGGGAGGCGTTGGAGTAGTCCGTCACGTGGACCCGGCCGCCGGTGAGCTTCCAGATGAGCCAGGTGTCCACGGTGCCGAAGAGCAGTTCCCCCCGCTCCGCCCGCCGGCGGGCGTTGGGGACGTTGTCCAGAATCCACTTGATCTTGGGCCCGGAGAAATAGGCGTCCGCTACCAGGCCGGTGCGGCGCTGGAGCTCGCCGCCGTGGTCCGCCGCCAGCCGGTCGCAGTAGGCGCTGGTGCGGCGGCACTGCCAGACGATGGCGTTGCAGACCGGCTCCCCGGTGTTCCTGTCCCAGACTACGGTGGTCTCCCGCTGGTTGGTGATGCCGATGGCGGCGATGTCGGCGGCGGAGGCCCCCACCTTGCCCATGGCCTCCACCGCCACCCCCAGCTGGGTGGCCCAGATCTCCTGCGCATCGTGTTCCACCCAGCCGGGGCGGGGGAAGATCTGGGTGAACTCCTTCTGGGCGGCGCTGTGGACGCGGCCCTGCCGGTCAAACAGGATGCAGCGGTTGCTGGTGGTGCCGGCGTCAAAGGCCATAATATACTTTGCCATGCAGTTTCCTCCTTACCGCGCCGGTGGGGCGCGTCTCTCTATACGCGGGAAAAGGGGCTGCCGCCGATGGGGAGGGCGGCGGCCTCCGCCAGCTGGCAGAGGGCCTCCCCGGCGATGGTGACGATGCTCTCCACGTGGATGAAGTCCGTGGCGTTCCGGTCGAAGAGCAGGTTGGCCTGGGCGGGGAACTCCTCGTCCCCGTCCCAGAACAGCAGCTGCACCGGGATGCAGGCGAAGGCGTGGAGCAGAAAGCCGTGCCCATGGATCCGGCAGCCCCGCAGGGCCTCCACCGCCCGCTCCAGCCGGTCCTCGCGGCCGGAGAAGGTGCGGGCCAGGGCCGTGAGCACCCCGCGCTGAAAGGCGGGGGCGAAGGGCCCGCCGTCCTTCAAATCCCGGAAGGGGACCCACTCGCCGGAGAGCTTCGCCCCCGGCAGGGCGTACCGGAACAGGGTGTAGACGTTCAGCTGGGGGGTGATGTCCACCGCAGCGCCGTCCGACAGGGAGGAGATGGCCCCCGTGCGGCGGTCCACCCCCAGCTGCCGGCCGAAGTGCCACAGCGCCAGATGGCCGCCGGTCCGCTGGAGCTCCGGCAGGCGGCGGCAGAGGTCGTCCTGATCCAGCGTGAGAAACCACTGCCGCCACTGCTCGCACTGCTTCTGATAGTTGTCCATCAGCGCTGCCCGCCGGCGGCCTGCTCGCCCTCCAGGTCCTCCGCCTCCTTGGGGATGATGATGTTCAGCGCAATGGCCAGAATGGCCGCCGGGACGATGCCGGAGCCGCCGAAGACCAGGCGCACCGCCTCCGGCACGCCCGCCAAGGCGTTGGCGGTGGCCCCCAGGCCGTAGCCCAGACCCATGGCGATGGACACGATGGTGACCACCCGGTTGGTGATGCCGTGCTTGGTCAGCAGCTTGATGCCGGACACGGCGATGGAGGCGAACATCATCACCGCCGCGCCACCCAGCACGCTCTGGGGCATGATGGAAATCACCGCCGCCAGCTTGGGGCTCAGCCCCGCCAGCACCAGGAACACCGCCCCGCAGGTCAGGGCCATCCGGTTGACCACCTTGGTCATGGTCACCAGCCCCACGTTCTGGGAGAAGGAGGTGGTGGGCAGGGAGGAGAAGAGGGAGGAGATGAAGGAGCCCACGCCGTCGCAGATGACGCCGCCGCTGAGCTCCTTGGCGGTGGCCTCCCGGCCCATGCCGCCCTCGATGCACCCGGAGATGTCGCCGATGGTCTCCACGGCGGTGACCAGGAACATGATCAGGATGGAGAGGATGGCGTGGAGGTTGAACACCGGCTTCACCGGCAGAATCCGGGGGATGGAGAACCAGCTGGCCTCGGCGATTTTCCCCCAGTTGACATACCAGGCGGCGGTGTAGGCCGCGCCGTCGGCGCCGGTCAGCTGGTGGGGCATGACCATGCCCATCAGAGAGGCGGCGATATAGCCCGCGATGATCCCGCACAAGATGCAGGAGGTGGAGGTGATGCCCTTGGTGAAGTGCTTGAGGGCCACGATCACCGCCAGCACCAGCAGGCCCAGCAGCAGGTTGGGGATGGAGCCGAAGTCCTCGGCCCCGCTGCCGCCGGCGAAGGAGTTGACGCCCACGCCGATGAGGCTCAAACCGATGGCCAGCACCACGGTGCCGGTGACCACCGGGGGGAAGAACCGGCGCAGGGGTTTGATAAAGAAGCCCAGCGCCGCTTCGCACAGGCCGCCCACCATGCCCGCGCCGATGATGGCGCCGTAGGCCAGCACGCCGCCGCCCATGGCGGGGTTGGCGGCCACGCCCCGCATGACCCCCAGGAAGCCGGAGCTGGTGCCCATGATAATGGGCACCTGTCCGCCCACGGGGCCAACGGACCAGAGCTGGATGAGGGTGATGATGCCCGCCGCCAGCATGGCGTTCTGCAGCAGCGTCACATACAGCGCCGGGTCGTCGGCGCTGATGCCGCAGATGCCGCAGATGATCATCAGCGGCGTCAGGTTGCCCACGAACATGGCCAGTACGTGCTGCAGTCCCAGGGGGATGGCCTGCCGCAGAGGGATGGCCCCCTTGAACGTATAGGGGCTGGTGTACTCGACGGTTTTCTTCATGACGCGTCCTCCTAAAATGTCGTGCTGCCGCGGACAGCGGCGCGCATTGCTGTCCATTATAGCAGAGGCCTCTTATGAAAACCATGCCTGTTTTCCCCAATTCTTAACGCCTTTTTTAGGCATATTGCACCACTGGCCGCGCCGCCGCCCCGAACGGCGGCGGCAAAACGCAAAAGTATGCAGCGAATGGTGGATAAAAAACCGCCGGGCAGTCGCGCCCTCCCGTCTGACCGGCGGTCCGATGGCCCGGCAATTTTTGAAAAAACAGGAATATCTGGTAAAATGCACAAGGAGCATTCCCGGCGGGCGGAAGAATTTATCAAAACTTTGCATTGCATAAATACACGCGTTGATATAATATATATTCACAAATCGCGGAACACGTATTATTTACCTGGGAGGGTTATGCTATGAGCAAGAAAGAGATCAAAAAGATTGTGCTGGCCTATTCCGGCGGCCTGGATACATCCATCATCATCCCCTGGCTGAAGGAGAACTACAACAACCCCGAGATCATCGCCGTGGCCGCCGACGTGGGCCAGGGGGACGAGCTGGAGGGCCTGGAGGAGAAGGCCGTCAAGACCGGCGCGTCCAAGCTGTACGTGGAGGACCTGGTGGACGAGATGGTGGACGACGTGGTGATCCCCTCCATGATGATGGGGGCCAAGTACGAGGACTACCTGCTGGGCACCGCCTTCGCCCGGCCCATCATCGGCAAGCGGCTGGTGGAGATCGCCAAGAAGGAGGGGGCCGACGCCATCGCCCACGGCTGCACCGGCAAGGGCAACGACCAGGTCCGCTTCGAGCTGGCCATCAAGCGCTTCGCCCCGGAGATGACCATCATCGCCCCCTGGCGGGAGTGGGACATCAAGGGCCGCGACGAGGAGATCGACTACGCTGAGGCCCACAACGTCCCCCTGAAGATTAGCCGGGAGACCAACTACTCCAAGGACAAGAATCTGTGGCACCTGAGTCACGAGGGCCTGGATCTGGAGGACCCCGCCAACGAGCCCAAATATGACCACCCCGGCTTTCTGGAGATGGGCGTCTCCCCGGCCATGGCCCCCGACGCGCCCGCCTATGTGACCCTGGATTTCGTCAAGGGCGTGCCCGTGGCCGTCGACGGCGAGAAGATGAAGGCCAGCGACATCATCCGCAAGCTCAACAAGCTGGGCGGGGCCAACGGCATCGGCCTGCTGGACATCGTGGAGAACCGCCTGGTGGGCATGAAGGACCGCGGCGTCTACGAGACCCCCGGCGGCACCATCCTCTACCGGGCCCACGAGGTGCTGGAGATGATCACCCTGGACAAGGACACCAAGCACATGAAGAGCAAGCTGGCGGTGGATTTCGCCGATCTGGTCTACAACGGCAAGTGGTTCTCCACGGTCCGCGAGTGCCTCCAGGCCTTCGCCGTCAAGACCCAGGAGCACGTCACCGGCCAGGTGAAGCTGAAGCTCTACAAGGGGAACATCATCACCGCCTCCGTCACCAGCCCCGAGAGCCTGTACTCCGAGAAGCTGGTCACCTTTGAGGAGAGCGACTACAACCAGAACGACGCCACCGGCTTCATCAACCTCTGGGGCCTGCCCGACACGGTCCAGGCGCTGCGGGAGCAGGGGAAGCTGTAAATACGCGCACCGGGGGCTCCGCCCCCGGTTCCCCCTTCTTGCGGGGGGACACTTTACGAGAAAAACGAGGAAGACGCTATGAAACTTTGGGGCGGACGGTTCCGCAAGGAGACCGACAGCTTAGTCAACGATTTCAACGCCTCCATACACTTTGACTGCCGGATGTACCGGGAGGACATAGAGGGCAGCATGGCCCACGCGCGGATGCTGGGGGACTGCGGCATCATCTCCCAGGAGGACGCGGAGGCCATCACCCAGGGCCTGGCGGGCATTCTGGCGGACGTGGAGGCGGGGAGGATCGAGTTTACCGCCGACAACGAGGACATCCATATGAATGTGGAGTCCCTGCTGACCGCGCGCATCGGGGCGGCGGGCAAGCGGCTCCACACCGCCCGCAGCCGCAACGACCAGGTGGCGGTGGATCTGCGCCTGTGCCTGCGCCGGGAGATCGGGGAGATCACTGGGCAGATTCTGGATCTCATCGAGGCGGTCCTGCACCAGGCGCGGGAGCACCAGAGCACCGTCATGCCGGGGTACACCCACCTCCAGCGGGCCCAGCCCGTCTCCTTCGCCCACCACCTGCTGGCCTATGGCGCCCAGCTGGCCCGGGACGTGACCCGGCTGGCGGACTGCCGGCAGCGGATGAATATCTGCCCCCTGGGCAGCGGGGCCCTGGCGGGCACCACCTATCCCATCGACCGCTGGGAGACTGCCCGGCTTCTGGGCTTCGACGCCCCCTGCTCCAACAGTCTGGACGGGGTCAGCGACCGGGACTACGTCCTGGAGCTGCTGGGGGCGCTGTCTATTCTGATGATGCACCTGAGCCGTTTCGCCGAGGAGGTGATCCTCTGGTGCAGCTGGGAGTTCAAGTTCATCGAGCTGGACGACGCCTACGCCACCGGCTCCTCCATCATGCCCCAGAAGAAGAATCCCGACGTGGCCGAGCTGGTCCGGGGCAAGACGGGGCGGGTGTACGGGGATCTGATGGGCCTGCTCACCACCATGAAGAGCCTGCCCCTGGCCTACAACAAGGACATGCAGGAGGATAAGGAGCCGGTGTTCGACGCGGTGGACACGGTGAAGATGTGCCTGCCGGTGTTCACGGGGATGATCGCCTCCATGCGGGTCCTGCCGGCCAATATGCGCGCCGCCGCCACCGGCGGCTTCATCAACGCCACCGATTGCGCCGACTACCTGACCAAGAAGGGCATGCCCTTCCGGGACGCCTATACCGCCGTGGGCAATCTGGTCTACTACTGCACCGGGCGCGGGAAGCTCCTGGAGGAGCTGACACTGGAGGAGCTGCGCGGCATCTCCCCGCTGTTCGGGGAGGACGTGTACGAGGCCCTCAGCCTGGAGGCCTGCATGGGCCAGCGCCGGAGCTTCGGCGGTCCCGCCGTGGAGGAGACCGCCCGGCAGATCGAGGAGCTGACTAAGCTGATAGAGGAGTACCGCCATGGATAAGCCAGTGATCTATATTGACGGCAAGGAGGGCACCACCGGCCTGCAGATTTACGACCGCCTGGCGGGCCGGGAGGATATTGTGCTCCTGCTCATCGACGAGGACAGGCGCAAGGACGCCGCCGAGCGGAAAAAGCTGATGAACGCCGCCGACCTGGTGTTTCTCTGCCTGCCGGACGCCGCCGCCGTGGAGGCCGCGGCGCTGGTGGAGAACCCCGGCACCCGGATCATCGACGCCTCCACCGCCCACCGCACGGCCCCCGGCTGGGTCTACGGCTTCCCGGAGCTGGGACCGGACCGGCGGGCGGCCATCCGCGGCGCCAAACGGGTGGCCAATCCCGGCTGCTACGCCACGGGCTTCATCTCCCTGACCGCGCCCCTGGTGAAGCGGGGGGTGCTGTCACCGGACGCGCCCCTGGCGTGCCACGCCGTCTCCGGCTACACCGGCGGCGGGAAGAAGGCCATCGCCCAGTATGAGGCGGCGGAGCGGGAGGAGGAGCTGAAGAGCCCCCGGCACTACGCCGTGACCCTGGCACACAAGCACATCCCGGAGATGATGCAGGTCTGCGGCCTGACGAAAAAGCCCCTCTTCATGCCCATGATCTGCGACTTCCCCCAGGGCATGGTGGTGACCGTGCCCCTGTATCTGGAGTCTCTGGCCGGCCATCAAACCCTGGAGAGCCTGCGGGCTCTGTACCGGGACTTCTACGCCGGGGCCCGGTTCGTCACCGTCCGGCCCGACGACGCCCCCGCCTGCGGATTCATCGGCTCCAGCAATCTGGCGGGGACCAACGACCTGCAGATTTTCGTCTGCGGGAACGAGGAGCAGGCGATGCTGTGCGCCCGGCTGGACAACCTGGGCAAGGGGGCCAGCGGCGCGGCGGTGCAGAATATGAATCTCATGCTGGGCCTCCCCGAGGAGACCGGGCTGACGGGGTGACGGCGGCGGGGAGTCTGGGTTCCGCCTGACACGAAAACGGATGTATGCCGAAATTAGAGGAGAATTGACCATGAGTACAACAATTACCGGCGGCGTGTGCGCCGCTCTTGGCTTTCGGGCGGCGGGGCTCCACGTGGGGGTCAAGACCCACGCCGCGTGGAAGAAGGACGTGGCCCTCATTGTCTCCGACGTGCCCTGCCGGGCGGCGGCCATGTTCACCAAAAACGTGGTGAAGGCGGCCCCCATCCACGTGACAAAGGCCCACCTGGCCCACGGCCAGGTCCGGGCCGTCATCGCCAACAGCGGAAACGCCAACGCCTGCGCCCCCCAGGGGGAGGAGAACGCGGAGCGGATGTGCGCCGCCGCCGCCAAGGCCATCGGCTGTGCCGGCGAGGAGGTGCTGGTGGCCTCCACCGGCGTCATCGGCCAGACGCTGAAGGTGGGGGTCATCGAGGAGGGCGTGCCGGAGCTGTACAATCTTCTCGAGCGCAGCGACGCCGCCAGCGACGCGGCGGCCCACGCCATTATGACCACGGACACGGTGAAAAAGGAGTTCGCCGTGGAGGCGGTTGTCGGCGGCGCGACCGTCCATATCGGCGGCATCGCCAAGGGCAGCGGCATGATCCACCCCAATATGGGCACCATGCTGTGCTTTCTGACCACCGACTGCGCCATCTCCCAGGGGATGCTCCAGGAGGCCCTGGAGGAGGTGGTGCGCCTGACCTTCAACCGCATCAGCGTGGACGGGGACACCTCCACCAACGACACCTGCTGCGTCCTGGCCAACGGCCTGGCGGGCAACCGGGAGATCACGGAGAGAGACGAGGCCTACGTGGACTTCGTCATGGCCCTCCACGACGTCTGCTACCTGCTGGCCCGGTCCATGGCCAAGGACGGCGAGGGGGCCAAGCACCTCATCACCTGCACCGTCCGGGGCGCAAAGAGCGAGGCCCAGGCGGAGACCATCTCCAAATCCGTCATCTCCTCCACCCTCACCAAGGCGGCCATCTTCGGCTGCGACGCCAACTGGGGGCGGGTGCTGTGCGCCATGGGCTACTCCGGGGAGACCTTCGACCCGGAGAAGGTGGACGTGTCCTTCGCCTCCGAGGCGGGGGAGATCCTGGTGTGCCGGGCAGGCCGGGGGCTGGACTTCGACGAGGCGCTGGCCAAGAGGATCCTCACCGAGGACGAGGTGGACATCGACATCGCCATGGCCGAGGGGGACGAGTCCTGCACCTGCTGGGGCTGCGACATCACCTACGACTATATCAAGATCAACGGGGACTACAGAACATAAGAAAACAAATATTTCACGTGAAACATAGTCAAGTTTTGGACGCAAGGAGGGGGCCATGAATCTCAATCACAGCGACCGGGCCCAGGTGCTGGTGGAGGCGCTGCCCTACATCCAGCGGTACTACGGCACGACGGTGGTCATCAAATACGGCGGCAACGCCATGATCAGCGAGGAGCTGCGCAGGGCGGTCATCAGCGACATCATTCTCCTGCGGCTGGTGGGTATCCACGTGGTGGTGGTCCACGGCGGCGGGCCGGAGATCAATGAGCTGCTGCAGAAAACCGGCAAGGAGAGCCGCTTTGTCAACGGCCTGCGCTACACCGATGAGGAGACCATGGAGGCCGTGCAGATGGTGCTGTGCGGCAAGGTCAACAAAAATCTGGTGATGACCCTCAACCGGGCGGGCGGGCAGGCCGTGGGCCTGTGCGGCCTGGACGGCGGGATGCTTCAGGCCGTGCGGCGGCGGGAGGAGGGGGTAGACTACGGCCTGGTGGGGGACGTCACCGAGGTGAACCCCAAGGTCATTCTGGACGCCATCCACGACGGCTTCATCCCCGTCGTCTCCACCGTGGCCCAGGGCGCCGACGCGGAGACCAGCTACAACGTCAACGCCGACACCGCCGCCGCCAAAATCGCCGTTGCGGTGGGGGCGGAGAAGCTGATTTTGCTCACCGACGTCCGAGGCCTGCTGCGGGACAGGAGCGACGAGAGTACCCTCATCTCCCAGGTGCGCCTGCCGGAGGTGCCGGAGCTGGTGGGTCAGGGGATCATCACCGGGGGTATGATCCCCAAGGTGGCCTGCTGCGTGGACGCGGTGGAGAACGGCGTGCGGCGCACCCACATCCTGGATGGACGCATTCCCCACTCCATCCTCATTGAGGTCCTCAGCCACGCCGGCATCGGCACCATGATCTGGTGAGGGGACGGCGCCTCTTCTGTTTTGACCGGTTTGTCCAGGCGGCGGGCCGGAGTATTCCCAATACTTGGTGAGCGAGGAGCGATTTTTTGATGAATTTTACTGAGATCAAGGGTCTGGACGAGGCATACGTCCTCCAGACCTACGGGAGAAACCAGGTGGCCATCGACCACGGCCGGGGGGCCGTCCTCTGGGATACGGAGGGGAAACAGTACATCGACTTTACCTCGGGTATCGGCGTGTGCTCCCTGGGCTACGCCAACGAGGCCTGGGCCAAGGCCATCTACGACCAGGCCATGAAGGTGGGGCACATCTCCAACCTCTTCTACACGGAGCCCTATGCCCGGCTGGCCTCCCGCCTGGCGCCGGCGGCGGGCATGGCGGCGGCTTTCTTCGGCAACTCCGGGGCGGAGGCCAACGAGGGCATGATCAAGGTGGCCCGTAAGTACTCCTATGAGAAGTACGGGGAGGGCAGGGCCACCATCATCACCCTGAAAAACTCCTTCCACGGCCGGACCATCACTACCCTGAAGGCCACCGGCCAGGACCACTTCCACGAGTTCTTCTTCCCCTTCACCGAGGGCTTCCGCTACGCCGAGGCCAACAGCATGGACAGCCTCATGGCCGCCGCCGGAGACGACGTGTGCGGCGTGATGATGGAGCTCATCCAGGGGGAGGGCGGGGTGAATCCCCTGGACCAGGACTACGTCCGGGCCGTGGCGAAGCTCTGCGCGGAGAGGGACTGGCTGCTGCTGGCGGACGAGGTCCAGACCGGCGTGGGCCGGACGGGGAGCATGTTCGCCTTCCAGCAGTTCGGCGTCCAGCCGGACGTGGTGACCTTCGCCAAGGGCATCGCCGGGGGGTTGCCCTTCGGCGGCTTCATGGTCAACGAGAAGTGCCGGGGCGTTCTCCGGGCCGGCGACCACGGCAGCACCTTCGGCGGCAACCCCATGGCCGCCGCTGCCGCCAACGTGGTGCTGGACACCCTGACCCCCGATTTTCTGGAGGATGTGAAGCGGAAGGGGCGGTACCTCCGGGACGGCATCGCCGCGCTGGGGAGCCCCTACGTGTCCGGCATCCGGGGCATGGGCCTGATGGTGGGCGTAGGCATCCAGGGGATGACCCACAAAGAGCTGAAGGACAAGCTGATGGCGGAGGGGCTGCTGTGCCTCACCGCCGGGGCGGACACCCTGCGGCTGCTGCCGCCGCTGGTGATCTCCAGGGAGGAGATCGACCAGGGGCTGGCGGTGATGGCCAAGGTGATGGGCGCTTAAAGAGCATAAAATCTGGGGGCGGCGCACCAGCGCCGCCCCTTGAACTACCCTCTAAAATCACATATCTCTGAAGCAGATTTGTCTCAACCACATACATCATCGCTTCCGCGTCAGACAGACCCTCTTTTACAACGCACCATGCACCTTCCAAGCCGGCGGCCTGTCCTGCGTTCATACGGTTATGACCGGAGAGCATTTCATAATCACACCCCACACTTTCAAAAACGCGGCGGACGATCAGCGGCATGAGTATCCCGTTTTGCTGGATGGCTTCCACCATATCTGAAAACCGTTCTCCAGTGTAAAGCCGAAAAGGCTGGCCTTGGAACTGGCGGATTCGCGCAAAGGCAATAAACACCAGCCGAACACCTTTTTTCGTGACTTCCTGCTCCAAGCCGCTATCCGACCCGGCGTACTCCGCTGTCAGAGAGGACATCCATACTTAACTCGTGTAAACACTATCTAAATCTCCCTTCCAGAATTGGTTGCAGACGGCGCATTTACCGCCCGGATCATATCCAGCACGGCCCGCACGTCCTCCGAGCGGAGATCATGCCGCGCACCGCCTGGATGATTTCAAGGCTTTCCTGCTCGGTAATCTGCCGCTCAGTGTCCCGGACACGGGCCCGCCACTCGCTGGCTTTCTCCTTCGCTGGGAAAAGCTCGGCTTTCAGCTTGTCCAGTTTCGCCTCCTTCGACTCACACACGTTTCCCACCTCCTATCCTGCCGGGGATGTAGTCGGCAAAGCTGGGGACAGTGTGAAAAATCCGTTTATTCGCTTACCCACCTGTACAGCGAATAGCGGCAAATCACGGCAAGACAGCGCCCCCGGCACATGCCGGGGGCGCTGTTTCTATCACGTGACACTTACCTGTCGCACGCCGGGGCTGCGGACCGCTTACTCCTCGTCCGTCCCGCCGTCCCCCACCGGGGCCGCGGCCAGGTCAGCAAAGAGTTCGGCAAAATCCTCCTCGTCCTCCTCCGGACGCTCCGGCTCCTCCGGCATCTCCGGAATTTCCGGGGCCACCGGCTCGGGGACCACCTGCTCGGCCATCTCTCGATAGGCGCTGATGCCGGCGCCGGCGGGGATCAGCTTGCCGATGATCACGTTCTCCTTCAGGCCCACCAGGTGGTCCACCTTGCCCTTGATGGCGGCCTCGGTGAGGACCTTGGTGGTCTCCTGGAAGGAGGCGGCGGAAAGGAAGGAATCGGTGGCCAGGGAGGCCTTGGTGATGCCCATGAGCAGCTGGGTGACCTCCGCCTCCCGCAGAGGCTGGCCGTCCTCCCTGCACTCACTGGCAGCGGCGCGGCGGCGGACGCTCTCATTGGCCTCGTGAAGCTCCAGCACATCCACCATGGCGCCGGAGAGCAGGCCGGTGTCCCCCGCGTCCTCCACCCGGCACTTGCGCATCATCTGCCGGACGATGACCTCGATATGCTTGTCGTTGATGTCCACGCCCTGCTGGCGGTACACCCGCAGAACCTCCTGGATGAGGTAGTTGTGGACCGCCGACGCACCCCTGGTGCGCAGCACGTCGTGGGGATTCAGCGCACCCTCGTTGAGGGCCGCGCCCTTCTCGACGACGTCGCCGTCGCTGACCTTCAGGCCCGTGTGGGGCACGGAGTACATCTTCGTCTCGCCGTTGTCTGCCACCACATGGATGTTCAGCAGGGAGCCCTTGTGGCTCTCCTCAAAGCGCAGCTTGCCGCCGATCTCCGCCAGAGTGGCCATCTTCTTGGGCTTGCGGGCCTCGAAGAGCTCCTCAACGCGGGGAAGGCCCTGGGTGATGTCGCCGCCGGCCACGCCGCCGGTGTGGAAGGTGCGCATGGTCAGCTGGGTGCCTGGCTCGCCGATGGACTGGGCGGCGATAATGCCCACCGCCTCGCCGGTGCCCACGGGCTTGCCGGCGGCCAGGTTCATGCCGTAGCACCGGGCGCACACGCCGCTCTTGGCCCGGCACGTCAGCACCGTGCGCAGCTCCACCCGGTGGATACCGTGGGACTCCAGCAGCTTCGCGTCCTCCTCGTCCAGCATCCGGCCGGCGGGGCAGAGCACCTCTCCGGTCTCCGGGTCCGTGATGTCCCGCACGGGGAAGCGGCCCCGCAGGCGCTCGGAGAACTTCTCGATGACCTGTCCGTTCTCGCTGATCTCCTCCACCCAGATGCCCTCGTCCACGCCGCAGTCGTCCTCGCGGATGATAACCTCCTGGGACACGTCCACCAGGCGCCGGGTCAGGTAGCCCGAGTCCGCGGTACGCAGGGCGGTGTCCGCCATGCCCTTCCGGGCGCCGCGGGAGGAGATGAAGTACTCCAGCACGCTCAGGCCCTCCCGGAAGTTGGACTTGATGGGGATCTCGATGGTGCGGCCGGCGGTGTTGGCCATCAGGCCGCGCATGCCCGCCAGCTGGCGGATCTGCTTCATAGAGCCGCGAGCGCCGGAGGTGGCCATCATGTAGATGGGGTTGAGCTCCTCCAGGCTGCTCTGCAGGGCTTCGGTCACGTCCTCGGTGGTCTTCTCCCACTGGGCCACCACGGCGCGGTAGCGCTCGTCGTTGGTCATAAAGCCCATCTTGTACTCGTCCTCGATCTCCACGATCCGCTTCTCTGTCTCCTTGATGAGCTCGTACTTCTTGGGGGGCACGGACATGTCGTAGATGGAGATGGTGATGGCGCCGCGGGTAGAGTACTTGTAGCCGGTGGACTTGATGTTGTCCAGCACCTCGCTGGCCACGGTGAAGCCGTGGGAGCGGATGGTGCGGTCCACAATCCGGCCCAGCTCCTTCTTGCCGCAGGTCATGTTGATCTCGTAGTCGCACACGTGGTTGGGGTCGTCCCGGTCCACAAAGCCCAGGTCCTGGGGGATGTTCTGGTTGAAGATAATCCGCCCGGCGGTGATCTCCACCAGCTTGCGGTAGGTCACCCCCTGGTAGACGAAGCTGCGGCGGACACGGATGGGAGCGTGGATGCCCACCACGTGGTCGTTGTAGGCCAGCATCACCTCGTCCTCGCTGACGAACACCTTCCCCGCCCCCGGCTCATCCTTGTTGACATAGGTGAGGTAGTAGGACCCCAGCACCATGTCCTGGGAGGGGACCGTCACCGGCCCGCCGTCCTGGGGACGCAGCAGGTTGTTGGCGGAGAGCATCAGCAGCCGGGCCTCAGCCTGGGCCTCGGCGGAGAGGGGCACATGGACGGCCATCTGATCGCCGTCAAAGTCGGCGTTGAAGGCGGTGCAGGTCAGGGGGTGGAGCTTGATGGCCCGGCCCT